>Ga0209936_1000108_pt1 | contig 51957 bp, 45 predicted proteins | sample SalPonR1_A_D1_MG_FD_185694 | JGI IMG/M metagenome (GOLD analysis project Ga0209936, IMG submission 185694) | Salt pond soil microbial communities from South San Francisco under conditions of wetland restoration - Salt Pond MetaG R1_A_D1_MG... ...
ACCCGTTCCCATTCCGAACACGGCCGTTAAGCTCCGCAGCGCCGATGGTACTGCATACGCGGTAGAGTAGGTCGCCGCCTTGTCTTCCTTTCAAAGCCCCTGTACGCTCCGCGTCAGGGGCTTTTTTTTGATATTGGTATTACTACGAATCCGCGCTACCACTTGGTACTTTGCACTTCAGCGGTCAATTGTTGCTTTTTCGCAGGCATATTTTCAGTAAATTCATTTGCCATATTGTTTAAAAACATTCCCGTTTCCGATACTTTTTTATTTTTACTTTAACTATAGAAGTATATGTTAGATAATTATTCAAAACCTCTCTTTTTTCTTCTATCATTTATTATTGCTTTGTGTCTATCAGGCTGTTCGGAAAAGGACCAGGTTTCCACGATCATCGAGACAGAAATATCAGATCAGATAACTGAAAGGAGAATGACCGACCCGGTTGGTGAGAGAGTGTTCAGCTATTCAGAATTTCTGAATCCTGTACTGATCGAAGTTTCTGAAAATGGAATCTTTGTTCTTGATATACCCGACAGTTCTAAAGTGTTAATGTTTGACTGGAATTTTGATTTTGTTAATAAAATTGGAAAAGGTACAGGCCAGGGTCCGGGTGAGTTTGGCGGTTTGAGTGATTTTCATCTGTAAAATGATAGCATCTATTTTTCAGATGCCGGAAATGCACTCATCCATCTTTACTCTTCAAAGAATGAATATATCAGAAGTATTTCTCTGGATGGTGAAATACCATTTCAGGTAACTGCTTTAGGAAGCAGACCGGTTATTAAAGCCGGTTCTACGGAAAGGCTTCTGTTTGTTGACCCTCTATCAGGGGAGTTGAAAAAAGGGGAAACCATTTCTACAGATGAAATACGTTACAGGTATCTGCTGCAGGACAGAATATTATCTGATGACCATAACATTTACAGAATACCTTTCTTCTTTGGATTGCTGATCAAATATAACGAGGAGGGTAATGTAATTTTTGCCAAAAAAACTGTTGATTATTCCGAACCGGCAATTGAAGATCAGAGCCGGAATTCCGAAGAAGACCCGGTTATGCTGCGGAGTGATGAAGTTGATATCCTCTCGAAATCAGGGGCCTTTTTTGATGATCGGTTTTGTGTGTTGCGTAATAATCAGGGCGAAAAGCAAAAAATAATCGATTGTTATCGCAAATCGGACTTTGAGTATAGCTTCAGTTTTTATCCTCCCGAAAATATCCTCGATTTTAAAATCCACAATAACTGGTTTGCTGCAATCCACGACTCTACTCTATCTGTCTGGGAAATTGATGAAGCGGTACTCTCTGAATAAAAATACTGTTTCCACTGTTCAGGAAGTGCTAAAATAATATCTGAACTTTGAATAGATCCTGAACAGGATGTGACTCTTTTTTACGTAACTATTCGTGAAAAATGATGCGAAAAATCCTACCTTACAGATATCCTTTTAAATAAAAAATTTATTCTTATGAGCGAATATCGTATTGAAAAAGATTCTATGGGAGAAGTGAAAGTACCTGTTAATGCCTTGTATGGTGCACAAACCCAGCGTGCATTCGAGAATTTCCCCGTGTCAGGCATACGCTTTAGCCGGGAATTTATCAAAGCACTTGGTTTGGTGAAGCAAATTGCCGCAGAAGTAAACAGAGAACTTGGATATCTGGAGAAACCGGTTACCGAAGCTATTAAAAAGGCATCACAGGAAGTGATAGAGGGAGAGCATGATGAAGACTTTGTCATCGATATTTTTCAGACCGGTTCCGGCACTTCCACCAATATGAATGCAAATGAAATTATTGCAAACCGGGCAAATAGCCTGAAAGAAAATACTGAAATAAATATTCATCCAAACGATCATGTAAATTTTGGGCAGAGTTCCAATGATGTGATACCCACCACGATTCGTATTGCAGCTGTAATGGCTGTCAGAGAAAATCTTATTCCGGGTCTTGAAATCCTCCATAAGTCATTTTTAAAAAAAGGTGCAGAGTTTCGTAAAGTTGTGAAAACCGGACGGACACACCTTATGGACGCAATGCCTGTTACACTGGAGCAGGAATTCAACGGGTATGCCCGCCAAATTGAACTTGCAATTGAACGGGTTGAGGATACTCTTCTCAGGCTGGTGGAATTACCACAGGGCGGTACTGCAGTGGGAACCGGAATAAATACAGATCCCTCCTTCGGGAAAAAGTTTGCAAAAGAAGTAGCAAAATTTACCGGTGAAAACTTCCGGGAGGCCATAAACCATTTTGAAGCACAATCAACTATTGATGCACCAGTTGAATTAAGCAGCCAGCTTAAAACGGTGGCAGTCAGTTTAATGAAAATTGGAAATGATTTTCGATGGATGAATTCAGGGCCTAACAGCGGACTGGGAGAGTTACAACTCAAAGCACTGCAGCCCGGTTCCTCAATTATGCCGGGTAAGGTTAACCCGGTAATTGAAGAGTCTTTAACAATGGTTGCTGCACAGGTGATTGGCAACGACACCACCATTACGATTGCAGGTCAGTCCGGAAATTTTGAATTGAATGTAATGCTGCCGGTTGTTGCCCATAATTTACTGCAATCTATTTCTATTCTTGGGAATGCAGCCAGAAATTTTGCCGAACGATCAGTGTCGGTTGTCGAGGCCCGAACGGAGCACATTGCAGAAATGGTTGGTAAGAATCCTGTACTTGTTACTTCACTGAATCCGTTAATTGGTTATGACCAGGCTGCTAAAATTGCCAAAAAAGCATTTGCAGAGAACAGGGCGGTACTTGATGTAGCTCTTGAAATGACTGATCTGGATGAAAAAGAACTTAGAAAAGCTCTGGATCCGATAAACATGACGAAAGGCGGTTTTGCCGAATAGAGAACTCCGGAGTTGTAAATTTAGAATTTCAAACGACAGAATCAGATAATTTCTGGTTCTGATGATATCAGTATAATTTTGTTAAATTTGCTGATGCTTATATTATAGTGCAGAAAAACGAAAACAAGTGAAAGAATTTGAAGCTGATTCAAAAAAATAAAGTGTAATGGCGAAAGAAGAAGCGACAGAGACAAAAATTAAATTTTCCGAAAAAGAAGCGGAGCAGATTCTTGAAGATTATAAATTATCGAGAATCAGTCGTGAGATGTCTTTGCTTGGAAGGAAAGAAGTACTAACAGGTAAGGCCAAATTTGGGATCTTTGGTGACGGTAAGGAGCTTCCACAAATTGCAATGGCAAGACATTTTGAAAATGGCGATTTCCGGTCTGGTTATTATCGGGATCAGACTTTTATGCTTGCTATCGGTGAACTTACAGTTCAGAAATTTTTTGCCCAGCTATATGCTGATCCGGATGTGGAAGCGGATTCAAATTCTGTTGGACGCCAGATGAATGCACATTTTGCAAGTCGTCTTTTGGACGAAAACGGTGAGTGGAAATCACAAACAGACCGGAAAAACTCATCTGCGGATATGTCCCCGACCGCAAGCCAGATGCCAAGACTTTTAGGGCTTGCCCAGGCATCGAAAGTATACCGGGAGAATGAACTGCTGCACGATCGTACTGAGTTTTCAAATAATGGAAATGAAATTGCCTGGGGCACAATCGGGGACGCGAGTACCTCAGAAGGTCATTTCTGGGAAACGGTAAATGCGGCCGGTGTTCTGCAGGTTCCCATGATTATCTCGGTTTGGGATGATGGTTACGGAATTTCAGTTTCTAAGAAATATCAAACCACAAAAGAGAGTATCTCAAAATTGCTCAGAGGTTTTAAGAGAACCAAACAGGAAGATGGATTTGAGATTTTTACAGTGAAAGCTTGGGATTACATGAAGTTGCAGGAAGTTTACAAGCAGGCTGCAGATGTTGCAAGAAAGGATCATGTACCTGTTCTGATTCATGTAGAGGAGGTTACGCAGCCTCAGGGGCATTCCACCTCGGGATCTCATGAACGGTATAAAGATGATGAAAGGCTCGAATGGGAAGAGGAGTACTGCTGCTGCAACCAAATGCGGCAATGGATTCTGAAAGAAGATCTTGCCGGCACTGAAACTCTTGATAATATTGAAGAGGAGGCACGCGAATACGTTCGAACAGAGCAGAAAGCTGCATGGAAAGCTTTTCAGGAGCCCATTAAATCAGATAAAGAAGAGTTGTTAATTCTGCTTGAAGAGCTGAGAAACTCGGCAGATACAGTCAGCAGCCAGGTCAGTGAACTTGAAAAGAAATTAAAACAGAAGCCGAACCCGATTCGGAAAGATGTGATTTCAACCGCAAGAAAAGCGATGAGAATTCTCAGAAATACCGATTCTGAGGAAAAAAAGAGGTTGGGCGACTGGCTGGAAGAGAAACTTCAGGTAAATAAAAGGAGATATAATTCACATCTTTACAGTGAGACAAAGAACTCACCTTTGAAAGTAAAGGAGGTGAAGCCGAAGTATGAGGATAATCCTGACCGTGTAGATGGAAGAGTTGTGCTGAGGGACAATTTTGATGCATTGTTCTCAAAATATCCCAATACTCTTGTGTTTGGAGAAGATACGGGGCAATTAGGTGATGTAAATCTTGGTCTCGAGGGAATGCAGGAGAAGTATGGGAAAACACGTGTTTCCGATACAGGTATCAGGGAAACAACAATACTTGGACAGGGAATCGGGATGGCACTTCGGGGACTTCGACCCATTGCAGAAATCCAGTACCTGGATTATTTACTCTACTGCTTCCAGACACTGAGCGATGATGTATCAACGGTTCGATACCGTACGAAGGGGGGACAGGCTTACCCTTTAATTGTAAGAACGCGCGGACATCGTCTCGAAGGAATCTGGCATTCCGGCTCACCTATGGGATTACTTGTTCACGGACTTCGCGGCATGCATATTTGTGTACCCAGAAATCTGACTGAAGCTGCAGGCTTTTACAATACCCTGATACGCGGAGACGATCCTGCACTCATTATCGAACCTTTAAATGCATACCGGTTAAAGGAAACTCTTCCAATAAACCTGGGTGAATTTACGGTACCTCTTGGAATACCTGAAATTATTAGCGAAGGATCTGACATTACAATTGTCTCTTATGGCTCAACACTTAACATAGCGGAATCTGTGTTACCGGATCTTGAAGACGCCGGGATTTCTTCTGAACTGATTGATGTGCGTACATTGCTTCCCTTCGATTTAAATCATTCGATTGTTGAATCACTGAAAAAAACCAACCGCATCCTGTTTGTTGACGAAGATGTGCCGGGCGGAGCAACAGCCTATATGATGCAGCAGGTGATGAATGAGCAAAAAGGATACTATTATCTCGATTCCGAGCCTCAATGTCTCTCTGCTGAAGCACACCGGCCGGCTTACGCAACAGATGGGGACTATTTTTCGAAACCGAGTGCTGATGATATTTATGAAAAAGTATATGCAATCATGAGCGAATCAAATCCGGAGCAATGGCCGCCTATTTTTTAACGAATAACTCTTTTTGATTTTGGTGTAATAACCGCTAATTTAATCAGACCAACTTATTGAAAATGGTTGGGGGTGCTTGTTAAAGGGCTGAGATAATACCCCACGAACCTGACCCGGATAATGCCGGCGAAGGGAAACCGAAGGATTCTGAAAAGGTGTTCTTACAGAATAAATTAATTGCCCTCCTTTCAAGTTGCTCCTGCCGTAAACCTTAAACAGAAGGACTTACAGTGCAAGCAACGATAAAAATCTTATTTACAATCATCCTGTTTTTATTCACGATCAATTCAGTTTGTGCTCAAACAGTGAAGGGAACAGTAATTGACAATGACACAAATGAAGTTCTGCCGGGGGCCTCAGTTGTCCAAAAAGGGACAGATAGGGGCACGTCAACCAACGCAGACGGATCGTTTACCCTGGATTTGCTGCCGGATAATGAAGCGGTTCTTACAGTAAGCTTTGTCGGATATGAACAACGTGATTTTCAAATTAAAGATGTGAATAAAACCGTAACGATTGAACTGACACCGATAACGATACGCGGCGATGAAGTTTTTGTTGAGGATGTCAGGGCGGACGAAAATGAGCCGATCACTCAGTCTACCATCAATCGTGTTCAGATTGAGCAGGATAACATCGGCCAGGATCCCATTTTTACCCTTGAAAAACTGACACCATCGATCTTGACACACTCAGATTCTGGTACCAGGTTCGCAAATTATAGCTACATGCGTCTGCGCGGTATGGATCAAACCCGGATCAACATGACACTGAATGGCATACCGCTCAATGATATGATTGACCAGGGTGTGTTCTTTTCGAATTTTAATGATTTCGGAAACAGTATTCAATCTGCCCAGGTGCAGCGCGGCGTGGGTACCAGTACAAATGGTACAGCTTCCTATGCCGGTTCTGTTAACTTTGAGTCGCAGAATATCACCATGGATACTCCATCGGTGAATGCAAAAGCCACAGGCGGATCTTTTAATTCCCACCGTCTGAGTGCGGAGCTGAATACAGGTTCAATGAAAAATTTTGGATTTTTTACCCGTTTCAGTAAAACCGTATCGGATGGCTACCGGTTTAATTCCGGTACAGAATCAACTTCGTTTTTCGCATCAGGCGGGTACTTTGGGAAAAATAATATTGTAAAAATTACCGCTTTTAATGGCCGCACAAAGAACGAACTTGCATATACACCGGTCTCTATTGATCTGATCCGCGAAGAGCCGCGTACCAATACAGTATCAGAGAATGATGAAGATGATTTTGGCCAGCAGTTTCTGCAGCTGCAATTTAACCGGACCATAAAGAATGGTGTGTCATTGAATTCCTCTGTTTATTATGGAGGTGCAGGCGGAGATTTTCCGGTTGGATTTAACGGTGCGAATGGTGAGTTTATTCAGCAGATTTTCAGCCTCGAAAATGATCACTATGGATTTAAATCATCTTTAAATTATAATGATGGCAGCGGATTAGAACTCTCCGGAGGGATTCATGCCTACCGGTTCGACAGGATTAATGAAGAGTCTTTTGCCCCTGAGAGTGAAACTGTTTTCTATAGTGATGATTCCCAAAAAGACGAATTCAGTGCATTTACCAAGATAAACTACAAAATTGGAAACGTTGAGCTATATGGTGATTTGCAGATAAGGACTCTCAGTCTCGCCCTGGAACCGGATATCAGCTTTCTGCTTGATGCCGGAGTGCCAAGAAGTGAGACGAATGTGCCAACCCGGAAATGGACATTTGTGAGCCCGAAAGCCGGAATTACATACCACCTGAATCAAAATCTGAATATCTATGGATCGTTTGGCCGCAGCGGACGCGAACCGACCCGGCAGGATATTCTGGGTGCAACGAATATCAACCCTGCCAATCTTGATGTTGTAAAAAATCGTAGCTCGGTGATGGCTGAATATGTAAATGATTTTGAAGCCGGTTTTCGCTTTGCAACAGAGAAACTTTCGGGAAAAGTAAACGGATTTTTTATGCAGTTTAGTAATGAAATATCGCCCACCGGTGAATTTATTCCGGAAGGGTTTGTACAATTGCGTGAAAATATTTCGAACAGCCGCCGCACAGGCATTGAACTGGAGTGGAATTGGAGTGCTCTTCAAAAATTGTCATTTTCCGGGAATACTACCTGGATGACAACCAATATAGATGAGTTTTCTCCTGCTGGTACGGATGAGGTATTCAGAGATGTGGAATCGATATTGAGCCCAAACTGGCTTGCCAACGCAATGATTACATACAGGGTTTTTGAGCGAGCGGATATTTCATTCTCGGGACGCTATATGGGAGAAGCATTCCTGGAGTTAACCAATAACCCAGAGTTTGTGATGCCATCCTTTTTTAAGGCCGACATCGGACTCGATGTCCGGATAAACTCGTACTTATCAGCCAACCTGAAAGTGAATAATATCTTTGATAAACTCTATTTCACAAACGGTGCACCCCTGGATACAAATTTTGACGGCTCGTTCGATACGCCTGGATTCATTGTGCAGCCGCCCCGACATGCGTTTATTGAAGTAAAAGTGGATATTTAGGGTTAATTAAGAATTGAAAATTAAGAATTAAGAATTAAAATGGCTGAAGAAAAAACTGATTCAAACAAAATTGCAGGTTGTAGTTTTTCAATCTATCCGATGTGTGATCAATTTGTTGACCTGATTCTGTCAGCACTTGAAGCTACGGAGACTTCCAAAGTCTGGATAAAGACCGATGAAGTGAGTACGATCGTACGCGGACGAATTCCTCACATATTTGATGTGGTTCAGGCTGTGTTTCTTCAAACCGCAGAGTCAGGTGAGCACGTGGTTTGCAGCGGAACCTTTTCAATTGGATGTCCCGGTGACTCGGAAGGACATTCATTTCTGGCCGAGGATAATATCCGTATGAACAAACCTGTAACAGATAATTTGAACCCGGATGTATCAGCTAAATTCGCCCTCTACCCGATGGGCGGGGGTGATTATATGAATCTCATTTATAATCAGATTGAGGCGATGAAAAAGCACGGAGTTGAGGTATCGCTGACTCATTACGAAACAAAATTGTTTGGCCCTTCCCGGAATATTTTTGAGGGTCTTGAAAATGTATTCAGGAAAACAGATTCTGCAGGTTCCTCTCATACGGTGATGACAATTACGATTTCTGCAAATAGTCCGTCTAAAATCGAATCATAGATACAGAACCGGAAAAAGTTTTTGGAACGCATCGACATAGAATACTAAAATTCTTAGCAAGAGATAGTTCTTTTCTGCCATTAAGGTCAAATATATTGCTATTTAAACGAACAATTATTTAATTTTAAAAACGAAGTTATCAGAGAAACTGTTCTATTCTGGAAAAAAATAAAAGGTTATAACTATAGGATTCTTTTAGATGCAAAGCTATTTAAATCAAACAACCCGAATATGAAAATCAAAAAAATCATTTGGCTCGTTCTGATTCCATTTCTATTGTCGTTAAACTCATGTTCCGACGATATAACAGACGGGGGCAGACCTGAATTGCCACCTCCTGATTTTCCATCATTTGAAGCTGCGGATCTCAATGATGAGTTTTTTATGATTTCGGCCAATGCTTCAGAGGCAGATTCTTCAAATTACACGTTCAGTGAAGCCTTTCGATATATGCTGCAAACGATGCTTGTATTAAACAGTTCGGGATCACAAAAAATCTTTTTTGAATTGGCAAAAGAGATAGAAGCAGACTTTACGGATGACTCATTTGTCTGGAGAGTAAATGCTGATAATACATCCGGTCTGTCCGGTACCGGTTTTGAATTCGAAGTGAGAGCTGAAATTGGAAATGATTCATTTGACGGCAGCGCGGAGTGGTCGGTTACGTCCGATCTGTCCGGACTGATACCCAATGATCTGTTTCCGGAAGATTCGATTGAAGAAAAAATCGAACTGATCAGGGGTTTTACAACGGAAAACGGTTTAAGAGGGGAGTGGATTGTGTTTGGTCCGGTGATTAGCAATCTGACACTATCAGGCACAAATTCTTTTTCATTTTTTGGAATTCCGTTAGGTGATCTGTTTGAAGATCGGGTAAACCGGCTGGAAGAACTGTTGGGGGGTTCTGAAGTCGTAAATACTCTTCCGCTGATTTTAAGCGAACCCACATTTATTTGGGAAAAACTGTCTGACACCGAGCGGGTTCTGACCCTCAGAGCGATTAATATTTCTGATGAATCAGAAGTGCTTTGGAAATTCCGTCAAAACGGAGTTGAATTTGAATTTGAACTGCAAAATGTCGGTGAAGAGAATTCCATACTCATTTTCTGGAACGCAGAAACCAGGGAAGGATTTATCGAAAAAGACGGCGAGCGATCCTGCTGGGATGATAGCTTTGCAAACGTGGAGTGTTAAATTTGGAAAATGATGATTTTCACCTTTAACCCGAAGACTGAGGGTGCCAGGAGCTGGTCGTGAAGATTCATCAGACGACTTGATGATTGTGGGCGTTAGGAGTGATTGTGGGCGTCAGTCGTCGGATGAAGCGGGATTTTGCCATGAAGATTCATCGGACGACTTGATGGATGTGGGCGTTAGGAGTGATTGTGGGCGTCAATCGTCGGATGAAGCGGGATTTTGCCATGAAGATTCATCAGACGACTTGTTGAATCCAGGTTTTAGCTGTGCTTGTAGGCCTCAGTCGTCAGATGAAGAAATATTACATGGCTTCGTAGAGCAGCCCTAAAAACTCGTTCATTTTGCCGAAGTCTATCCATCTCACAACTACCACAAGATCATTTTCAGGATCCACATATACCACATTTGCACCGGCACCGAGATGAAAAAATGACGATTCCGGAGCATTGGAAAAACGTTCTTTATCGGTATTTAAAAAGAAGTTCATGAACCCATAATCCTTTTGCACCTCTGTGGGAGTACGGGCCATGCTAAGCCACTCTTCGGAAATCAGCTGATCTCCGTCCCAGTTGCCATTGCGAAGCGTCAGATAGCCGAATCGGGCCTGGTCGTATGCGTTGATCCACATGCCGCCGCCCCAGTGACCGCCGCCGCTGACCGACTGCATTTTCATACCGTCTATCATTACCCATGAGTTTTCGTAGCCATGCCATCGCCATGTATTGGAAGCGCCGATTTTATCCATTACATGCTCTTTGATAACCATCGGAAGCGGCTTTCTCCAAACCTCGAGTGCAGCAAGCGCCAGCACATTCACCCGTACATCATTATATTTATACACAGTACCGGGTTCATTTCTTTCGCGGTTGATAACCTCCGGTGAGATTTCTTCACGGGGACGGTCGGCCCAGTCGGGCTTTCCCCATAAAGTGCCTTCCCAGTCGCTTGTCTGCCTCAGCAGATGATCCCAAGTAATCTTGGAGTTATGCTCCGAATTAAAATGTTCAAGAGGAACGTACGTCTGAACCCGGTCATCAACACTCTCTATTAATCCGTGGTCATAAGCCAGCCCTACAGATACGGAGAGGAAGCTTTTGGTAACACTAAAGGTCATGTCCACGCGTGACGGCTCGCCCCATTCGGAAACAATTTTACCATTTTTGAGAATAATTCCTGTCATCTCTCCGCGCTCCTTTACCGGACCAACCATCTCATTAAAGGGTTCATTAGTACGCGAATTCAGGTGGATAAAGAGATCGCGGGGATCGTCAGTTTCATTATCGATAGCGAAATTGATGGCACGCTGCAAAACCTGGTTGTTAAAACCCGCTTCAGCTGGAGAGATAGTTTCCCAGTTGAATTTATCCGGAAAGTAATGGTTTTGTCCGTAAAGAAGTGTGGGTGAAGAAAAGATCAGCAGTGTCAGCAGCAGGTAATACGTACGCATAGGCTGTAAAGTTCTTATTATGGTTTAAAGGATATAATAATTCTTCAAAGTCAGAACTGAAAATCTTTATTTCACATTCTGGAACCGGGGCGCATCACATCTATAAAAGGCACACCGATGAAAAGTCTGAAAATCGAAGATACTGTAATTCTTTGTGTCAGAATTTCCAGGAGCTACAAGAGTATCCAGTCGGCAAATAATATGATCCAGATCAGCGGAAGGTATGCGAAGCTGGCGAACATCAGCTTTTTTGCCGTTGCAGAGTTTCTGTAGATGGCAAACATAATACCATAATAGAAAAAACCGGCAGTGAGAAGTAAGGAGCCGGAAAGGAATAACATACCGGCCAGGTCCATATAAAACAGTTTATAAACCGTTGGGAATAGAGCAATCAAAGGAAGTATCACCCAGGCTGATGTTGTGATTCCTTTCGGATCATTTTTGGGGAGCATTTTAAACCCCGCATGCTCATAATCTTTTTTGCAGACCCAGGCAATCGACATCACATGGGGAATCTGCCAGCAAAAAACGATTCCGAACAGGATCCACATACCGTGTTCAAATACAGTTCCGGAAGCTGCGGCCCATCCTCCAACGGGTGGCAGTGCGCCGGGTATGGCTCCGACAAAAACGTTTAGCGCAGAGATTCTTTTTAAAGGTGTGTATGCCAACAGGTATAAAACAGTAGTTGCAAGTGCTACCATGCCGGCAGATACATTTACAAGCATTATCAAATAAAAAAGCCCGCTGAAAATCAGGGTCATTGAGAAAAGAAAACCCTGCCGGGAATTAATCCTGGATGATGGCAATGGACGGTTACTCGTTCGGTGCATCAGCCCGTCAAGCCCGCGCTCCATAAACATGTTGTGTGCTGCAGTTCCTGAAGCAATCAGCCATGTTCCCACAATAGCGTGTGCCATAAGCAGATAATTCATCTGCCCGGCTGATCCCATGATAAAACCGATCAGCATGCTGGTTACCACAGAAAATGTGATTCCGGGCTTAGTCAGCTCATAGTAATCACTGATGGTGCCCGTAACATTTTTTGCAATAAATGATTTTGTAGTTGTGCTATCCATTCAATGGCTGATATTCAGATTTGAAGAACTAAAAGTAAACAATTTATGGTTAAGATAGTAACCTTGGATGGAATGAGTCTATTGAAATTTTCAATGGATGATATCGAAATACCTAAACTCTGAATTCACAAAACTATTATTCGGCTCAGGGTGTGGATTTCTTTACAAACCCTTTACAAATACGGAGTATATTTCCGGGTTTAAATTGAATAATAGATATTAACATTGAAGGCAGATGAAACTGAACACCTATCAAAAAACTGCACTTACAACTGTTTTTGCAACCCTGGTCTTAATTTTAATTGGAGGACTTGTTCGCGCAGCCGGAGCAGGGCTGGGTTGTCCCGACTGGCCAAAGTGTTTTGGAATGTGGATACCGCCAACAAGTGCAGAAGGTCTTCCTTCTCAATTTGATGCCAGTTTGTTCAACCCGATTCATACCTGGCTTGAATATGTAAACCGGCTTGTGGGTGTTTTAATCGGATTGCTGATTATGGCAACTTTTGCCCTTTCTCTTCGATACAGAAAAACAGATCCGTCAGTAACAGTTGCATCAGCACTTGCCTTTTTCCTGGTCCTGGTTCAGGGCTGGCTTGGCGGACAGGTGGTTAAATCAGGTTTGCAATCGGGCATGATAACTATTCACATGGTTTTGGCCATGATTATTTTAAACACTTTGCTTTATGCAGCATTTAAAGCAACAAGGGAAAAACTGGCGGTTAAGCTGAGTAACGAAAACAAAAGAATGCTGCTTGGTCTTGGCGGTTTCATTCTCTTTTTCACCATGCTTCAGCTGGTACTTGGCACCCAGGTACGCGAAGAGATTGATGCAGTGAAAAATGCTGCAATTGTTCCGCCCCGTGATATGTGGATCGAATTTACAAGCTGGCTGTATGACGTTCACAGGAGTTTTTCATGGCTGATTGTAATCTTAACTGCCGTACTTGTTTACCTGTTGAGAAGCAGAAACATACAGGGTGTTGTCCGCAAAACGGGAGTTGCAATCGCACTTCTGGTTCTGTTTCAAATGCTGATTGGTTTTGGGATGGAAAGACTGGGAATGCCCGGTACCCTGCAGGTCCTGCACCTGGTGAGCGTTGCTGTTTTGGTTTGTGCAGAATTTCTGATTCTGCTGATGGCCTGGTTTTCCGATGCTGAAATGTTGGCTGAAAAGAAATTGAAGTGAAAAATATGCCCCGAAGATTTCTGTTTCAGAAAATGACAGGTAAAAAGTGAAAAGGTATTATAATTTCTCTAAAAGATGGGTGAGAAAATGCCGAACCTCCTGTAAATCTTTCTGAGTTTCGAGCGGGAGAGATTTTTTTTTCTCTTTTGTATCTGTTTTTTCACTCTCAATCACCTGTTTCGCACCTGCAGTACTATACTGTTTATCCTGTATAAGTTCTTTCAGACGGAGAATGAATGTTATATCATTTTCTTTGTACGTACGATTTCCCGCCTTATTTTTACGGGGTGTGAGATCATCAAAGATGGTTTCCCAATAGCGGAGTACATGCGGTTCAATTGAAGTGATTTCACTTACTTCTCCAATTGAGTAATATAATTTCTTCATGACGACAAAAGTTTTATTTTCTTCTATAATAAACATATATCCGAAGATTTCTCTTAATTTGCAAACCATTGGCAGAAAAGAATTTTAAAACTTCATTTAAAAAAAACACGGAACCGCCTTTTGTCAGTTTGGTGATCCCGTTACTTAATGAAGAGCAGTCCCTTAGAAAGCTGGCAGATCAAATTGAAGACTCCATTAGCGGCTGGAGCTATGAAATTATTTTTGTTGATGACGGTTCTAATGATAATTCATGGAACGTAATCCAGGAGCTTGAAGAGGAGCGACCACAAGTAACCGGAATACGTCTTCAGCGGAATTATGGAAAAAGTGATGCACTGCAGGCCGGATTTGACAGGGTGAAGGGGAAATATATTGTGACGATGGATGCTGATTTACAGGATGATCCTGCAGAAATCCCCGGGTTAATTAAAATTCTCGAAAACGGATATGACCTTGTCAGCGGCTGGAAAAAAGTCAGGCACGATCCACTGTCTAAAACCATCCCTTCGCGTTTTTTTAATACGGTGACCCGTATGGCAACAGGCATCCCGCTGCATGATTTCAATTGTGGTTTAAAAGCTTATAAAAAGGAAGTTATAGATTCTATTTATCTGTATGGCGAATTACATCGATATATTCCGCTGCTGGCTAAATGGGAAGGATTTGACAAAATTACAGAAAAGGAAGTTGAACATCATCCAAGGGAGTATGGCGAAACAAAGTTTGGTATTTCGAGGTTTATGCATGGCTTTTTGGATCTTGTAACACTGCTATCCGTAAACCGCTATTTTCAGCGACCGATGCATCTTTTTGGTACACTTGGAGTACTCTTTTTGATCATAGGCACAATCATTAATTTATATCTTGCTTACCTGAAAATATTCTTAAATGAACCGCTTGCAAACCGTCCATTGCTTTTCCTGGGAATACTTCTTGTAGTGATCGGGGTACAGTTTTTCTCTATTGGATTTTTAGGCGAGATGATTAATAAAGGCCAGGTTGAACGCCAAAAACCAAGAATCAGGGAGATCATCGGACGATGAGCAGCATTGAATACGATCCGGTTAAAGATAAATTTGCAAAGATTATCCGGAATTCTCACCTGTTAAGACGATTATTTTATGCATTGCTGGATCTCTTTTTTTTGAGGAGCTGGCATCTTAGACGACTGATAAAAAGTTACGGCAATCATTATGATAAATCCGGGGATTGGCAGCTTCTTGATGCGGGCTGTGGATTCGGGCAGTACGACCGCTTTATTTTAAAACAGTTCAGCCGGGTTAAGGTATTATCAGTTGACCTAAAAAAGGATTACCTGGAAGATTGCCGGAACTATTTCAGTAGTGAAATAGAAAAAGGAAGAATCTGTTTCCGGCAAGAAGATCTTCTTTCACCGGATCTTGAAGAATCCTTTGATATGGCCATTTGCATCGATGTACTTGAGCATATTGAGGATGATCACAGAGTAATAGGGAATCTGTTTCAGGTGATCAAACCCGGCGGATTCTTTATAATGCATTCACCATCACATTATTCTGAAGAAGATGCTGATGACGATGATTCGTTTGTTGGAGAACATGCCAGGCCGGGATATTCAAAAAATGATATTCGTGAAAAACTTGAAACTACCGGCTTCAGAATTGTGGATTTACACTATACATATGGATTCTGGGGCCATAAAGCCTGGCTCTTGTCGGTGAAATACCCGATGATCTGGTTTAACAGAGCGGGTCTTGCGGCTTTCCTGATCCTGATACTTTATTATCCGGTTGTGATGCCGTTCTGCATTTTACTGAATTATGCAGATCTGCACTCAAAAAACAGAAAAGGGAATGGGATATATGCCGTTGGTCAAAAACCGGGATAAGAGTTTTGAACCGGCTGAGTATCTAAATCTATTTAACAGAGGATATGATGGAAAAACCTCGTTAAATCTGTTTTTCTAACTGATCGGTCACTGATGACCAAGTGCCGTTTGCAATTTCATCGGGCTGATATCCTTTACTGATCAATTTTTGAGCCGTTCCGGCATTCGCTGCAATCTTGATTACACTTTCTGACATCACTGCCGGGAATGCAGCTTCAACCCGGTTTACAGAACTTCTGGAATGGAAAAGAATAAGATCCGGCCTCTTTTTGGTAATTAAATTTTGATGGGATACAATTGTATCCGGATTGATATTTTCTTCTCTGCAAATGTCAAATTCGATAAAAGGCAGCTCCAGCTCCTGGAGCAATCCCGGCAACTCCTGTTTCCTGTTTTTTGTACCGGGGGAGAGAACTGTTCCCTCTGTTGATATTCTCAGTATAAATTCCAGCAGATCAATTGGTTTCGCACCCGGTTTTGGTAAAATTGCTGGTATGTCTTCATTTTCAAGAAAATTCGCAGTGGGCTTATCGAGGCAGAGATGTATAAATTGTCTTAAATGGTTTTTGAATCCATTTATACCACACCATTTTATGAAGAAGTAGGCATTTCTGAGATTTTCATAAGAGATAAAACTGATATCTTTTAGAGTTCCGGGAAATTGCTCAGTAAATAAACTGTTATTTTGCAGGACAAATGACTCAAGTGGCAGGTGAAGTGGGTTTAGTCGTACATCTTCCACACGTTCAAGCAGGGGAGCGGCGAAGTGAATATCGGCTGTAATTAAAAGAACCTTTTTTTCTGATCCGGGCATATTTTTTCAATCACTCATTTAAAAAGCTTTTATATGAGTGCTCATGTTCATTTTCTGGCAAACGCTGACAAGTAACAATCTTAACTGCTAATTTTCCCTTTCAAGGTTGGGCGGGTAAGTATCAATTTTAAATATCCTGTAGATCGGGCACCACGACATGGTACCTGAAAAAACAAGAATTAAACCGATAACAAAAACCCAGTTTTCATAATAAATTCCGGCAATCAGGATAATGGCACCGATTAAAACCCGGATCAGCGAATCGATATTACCCACATTTTTCTTCATGATTATCTCCATTTAAAGTGAAGTAAATGATATTTCTCTTATAATACCAAACATACAAATCACAGAAAACAGAGGAAAGGATTGATCGGGAGTAGTGGATTTGCCTACCTGGTTTATTGAATTTTTCTGTCAGAATGCATATCCCAACCCTCCGTATACACGAATAATTTCGTTTGAAACGCCAATATCTCCCCTGACGATAAAATCAGGAGTGAAAACTGAAAAGACGCCGCCAACTCCCACTGTGTGATTCCAGTTTTTAAATATTTTATCAGAATCCAACCCTGAATACACTCTGCCTGTATCCCAGAATGTCTGAGCTCCAACCCGTATTTCATCATCAAAAAATGAAAAAACCCAGGTTCGCAGCTCCAGGTTTTGTTGAATAGATGTGTCTCCGATAAACCGTCCTTCTACGAAGCCTCTGAGGCTTTGGAAACTGCCTAAAGTGGGGCGCTCCCAGAACGGTGCACTTCCGGTAACGTGATGGAATTCAACTCGCTGAGCGATTGTAATATCACCGATCAGCTGTCGGTATTGTCTGAATTCAAGCAGAAATTTTGTAAAGGTGAAATCACTGGCAGTGAGATCTCCCGAGAAGGAGACAAGAGCTTCTGCCAATATTCCGTCTCTTGGATCGAATTCGTTTTCTCTCGTATCAGCGACAAGACCAAATCCGAGTCTGTTTACCCATCCACCTTCAGCTCCGAATGGCATGTCGTTCGCAAATACGGTCTCTTCACCATTTGAGCGGGGATCAGTCGTTGAAATCCTGATATTGGTCATTGCATCCAGAAATCCATCATCCCCGAGCGGCAGGATATGTTTACGGCCTACGTGCTGAAACAAGAATCTGCGGAATTCGAAAAAATTCAGATCATCTTCAAATGCTGATGAAGAGAATTCGGTATTGTTGCCAATGCCAAAATAGGGTGTGTTTTCAAAAATTAATCCATCGACTAAATAACGGCTTCGGATATCTGTTCCAAAACTCTTCATGCGGGTATGATCCAGCAAAAGATTGAAACTGCCTTTTGTTGAAGCACTTAAATCCAGCTGAGTAACATTATTAAACTGCAGACTTGGATCATCACCATAATCGAAACGCTGAGTCCGTGCGCCGCCTATAAAGCCGAGATCAGAAGTAAATCCTAAAATGGGTAAAAGTGCATACGTTACGTTTTCCTCGGATGTGGGTATTTGAAGCCGCGACTGGCTGTAAAGTGTCTGATTCCCAATTACCAATAGAAAAGAGGTGATCAGAAGTGCTCTAAAAATTTGTAACATCAAGTAGTCTTTTCATTCTCAAGTAGTTCAATAGTTTTTACTGCATGACGCAGATGAGGGATTACAATACTTCCACCTACAACAAGAGCCACATTTAAAGCATCTGTCATTTCATCTTTTGAAAATCCTGCCTCATAGCATTGTTCCAAATGGTAGTCAATACAGTCATTACAACGCAAAACAGCAGATGCAACCAGTCCAAGGAGTTCTTTGGTTTTTTGGGGAAGAGCGCCATCTTTATATGTGTTCGCATCAAGATTGAAAAATCGTTTAATTCCGAGATGATCAAGCTCTAAAATTTTTTCGTTCATTTCGGATCGCTCTTTACGAAATTTTTCAAGTCGGTTTGTTTCTGATTTCATATACTTTTGTGATAATAACTTCTGCAATGTCATTATATTTCATTGCTGTGCTGCAGAGCTGAAAGGTAATAAAATTATGTCTATGCTACGTAAACGTAAAACATATAAATATCGATTAACAGCTCTTGGTGATAGTATGACTATGGGGTTTAAAAATGGCGGAATCTACCGAACCGACCTGAACTTTCCGCAACTTATTGCCAATTGTTTTGATCCTTCAATCTCTTTTGAACAGCCGTCTTTCTCAGGGCAGGCAGGTATCCCTATAAACATGGAAGTACTTGTTCGGGGGCTGCAGGAAGATATAGGAGACGAACTTAGCTGGGATAAATACCTTTCGGCAGCTTCACATATTTACCGGACGTTGAGACGCATTAAAAATTATTGGGAAGGGAATATGATTAACCTCTGCAAAAACAGAGAAGAACCCTGGCAAAATCAGTCCGTCTGGGGTTTTGCTGCAAATGACAGCTGGCTGATGACAGAAAAAAAATGCCGTGAGTTTTTGAAAGAAAATGAACCTCGATACACTGTTTTCAGCGTTTTGCCGGATCACGCCATGTATATAACCGGCCGGATGGTTTTAAATCCAAGCTTTGAGAGTAAGTACGAAGAACATTCACTGATTGATAATATCCGGTGGCTGGATGAGAATGGCGGAATTGAAAATCTTATTCTCTGTATGGGGCATAATAATATTGTAGGGGCGGTTACAAACCTGGAATTGGTTTACTCTGAAGAAAGTGACTTGCATGCATTTTATAACGATCGGAATTGCACCGTCTATCGTCCGGAACATTTCAGGGATGAGATGAGCAGACTCTATGGACAGGTTGCCAAGATGGATATTAAAAGAGTATTTGTCCCAACAATTCCCTACTTGACGATTCCTCCTGCGATCAGGGGAGTTAATATAGATAATGCAAAGTCAGATTCTTCCTATTTTGATTACTATACGAGATTCTGGATTTGGGATGAAGATTTTGATCCTGAACGCCATCCGTTTATTTCAAGAAAAGATGCAATCGAACTTGACCAGGTAGTAGACCAGTACAATACAATCATACGTGAACTGGCAGAAGAGTATGAGTTTCATGTAGTACCTGTGCATAAACATGTAAGTGCTGTGGCCCGCCGCAGAAGGGGTGAAGAAGATATTCGTTCTTTTCCGCCTGATTTTGTCAATGCACTGAAAAAGAATCCGGATACGGCATACCTGGTTGGCGGAGATCATGATATTCGATTATCAACGGATTACCTGCGCCTAAACGAGGAAACAGGTCTGATAGAAAGAGGTGGAATTTTTAGCCTGGACGGACTGCATCCAACCACGATCGGCTATGGTCTTATTGCGAACATTTATAAGAATTGTATGGCAAAAGCCGGGGTAAATTTTGAAAAAGAGATCGACTGGAATTTTATTATTGAAAATGAAACGCTTGTTACAAATCCCCCCCTTCTACTGAAAGATCTGCGGCTTCTGCTTCGTTTCCTTGCATTAGGCAGACAGGAGCGTTTTACAATGTTCAGCAAAAACATTTTGCAACAGCTTATGGAGATGTTCTCATTCAGAAGCAAGGAGCCGGAAGTGTTTTAAAAACATCTGAAAAAGAGTGACATGATTTCAGCTGTTTATGATATTCTCTGAAAGAGACATTCCGCTTTTGATACAATCGGGAACTGATATCCCGCCCCGGTAATTGCCTGCGAAATGTATGCCGGGAAGTTTACTTTCAAGGGATTCAATTTTTTCCAATACCTCTTCATAGCCCGGAAGATATTGAGGGATAGCTTGCGGCCAGTAAATGTGTTCCCTGTAAACAGGAGCGCCATCTATATCCAGAATTTCGGATAACTCTTTTTGGACGAGTTCAAATAGTTTTTCACTTTCAAGGCCTGCCAGTTTAGGCTGTCTCATCCCCCCGGTAAATGTGGTCAATAGAACATGGTTATGGGGAGCACGTTTTTCAAAGAGTGTAGAACTGAACAAAGTGCCCAGTATATTTCGCTGCTCAACTTCGGGGACAAGAAATCCAAAACCGTCCAGCGGATGCCCCACATGGTCCCTTTTATACCCAAGGGCAACCACTGAAACCGGCGGGTAAACAATATCATCAAAGAAACGAGACTCATGGGAACCGGCCGGCAGATCAATTTCATTGATCTTATATGCAGGGATATTTAAAATTACATCTTTGAAGGACCCATATTCACCCAGGTTTGTTTTAACAATCCAGTTGCCCGGTTTACCCGATATACCCTTCACAAAGTGATTAAAATAGGAATTGGTTACGTTAGCTGAAATAGTTTTTGGTAATTTTTGAATGCCATTTTGGAAAGAGATTAATCTTCGTGGCACTCTGCCTTGGGCTTTTCTCTTTTTTGCTCCCGCAAGAGCACCAACAATAAGCGATCCGTAATCTTCTTCCATCTCCTTCATTTGAGGAAACGCATGCTGCATGGATAGCTTCTCAGGGGAACCTGCAAAAATACCTGCAACGAATGGATTGATGGCATAATCAAGAAATTCCCGTCCAAGCCTGCGGGTTACAAAATCAGCAACCGTTTCCATACTGTCACTTTTCTTCGAAATGAAGGGCTCGCCAAGAACCCTGAGTTTGGCTTTTAAAGAAAACAGGGAGGTGGAAACAGCATCTGTAAGTCCCGCGGGAGCAGCTTCCAGGGAATTGTTTTTGAGTATATATCTTTTTTTGGCCTCCGGATTGGCTTCAACCAGTTCGCTTTCAAGGTTCAGATCTTTCAGAAAATCAGCAACCTTCGCATCTTTTAGTAAGATGGTGTTCGGACCGTATTCAACCTGCCATCCATTGCTGTTCACTGTTTTTATTGATCCTCCCGGGTCAGAGCGCTTCTCAAACAGTGAATTCTCAATTCCATTTTTTTGCAGATAGAATGCTGTTGTAAGACCGGTAATTCCGGCACCAATAATAGCTGTTTTATGTTTACTCATTTAGTTAATGTAGTGTTATCAAAAAATGCAGGGAAATACTGTTAAACAAATAATTTAACACAAAATATTCATCAATTATTTGAAGAACATGGATATGAAATGATCTGATTAAGTAAGAGTAAGAAACTCAATTGAATTAAAAATGAATACCGGTAATTTAATCTGCAAAACAACGGTTGTTTTTTTAGTTTGTGATGTTTTCAAATTAACTATGTAAAGATGACAATAAGTATTTTAGGTTGCGGATGGCTTGGATTGCCACTCGCTCAGCACCTGCTGAATAAAAACTATATCGTTAAGGGATCCACAACTACAAAAGAGAAAATCTCTTTGCTCAGAAATGCGGGAATTGAGAGTTATTTAATGGAAATTCCGGCTGACATCGGTAAAGAAAATAACCGTTCATTTTGGGATTGTGATACTCTTTTTGTGAATATTCCGCCAGGAAGAAAGAATCCTGATGTTGTAAAGGATTTTCCTGATTCGGTGCGGCAGCTGATCAAAAAAGTAAAAGAACATGAAATCAAATGGGTGATTTTTGTCAGTTCCACATCCGTATATGATGAGTTTGGAGGGATCACAAAAGAAGAGGATGCTGATATGAATATCACAGCCACTGATTCAGGAAAAGCCCTCCTGAAAGCTGAGCGTTTGCTGATGCATGAAATGGTATTTGATACCACAGTTATCAGGTTCGGGGGGTTATACGGGTATGATCGTCACCCGGTTAAATACCTGGCGGGGAAAAAGAATCTGGACAAAGCCCGCAAACCGGTAAACCTGATTCACCAGGATGATTGCATTGAAATTATCCGGCGTATTATTGAAATGGATGTAAAAAACGAAACATTAAATGCAGTTTCTGACGGACATCCGCCGAGAGAAACTTTTTACAGATCAGCAGCTGAACATTTTGACCTGCCGCTGCCCGAATTTAAAAAAGATACGAATGATGGCTACCGCATTGTATCCAATCAAAAACTGAAAGAGAGACTTAATTATGAGTTTACCTATCCCAACCCTATGGATCATAATCCTTGATGTCATGCAGCTCTGTTTAAAATCATGATGCATAAAAAAAGGAGCTTCCGGTCAAAGAAACTCCTTTAGATTTAGCAATCTATAGCTTGAGAGCTATGAGTAAAGTGTTAGTTGAAAAACCGAATTTTTAATCCATGATTTTTCGCAGAAAAGCGGGCTGATCCGTATCACTTTTATCAATCCGCTCTTCACGATTGTTTAAAAGTGTATTATTGCTTGCTTCCCGGCGTCCTTCTGCGCTTCTGTTTAGATCTTCTTCTTCCTGCTGTTGTCCCAGGTTTGTATATTTCACTTCCCGTCGGAGGTGAGTGGGTACATCCAGGTTTTTCAGATTTTTTTCGCCCTTATAAAAATTCTCATTTGAACGGGAATATTTATGCACATCACTTGCTTTGGGCAGAGAAAATGATTTTGGTTTTTGTTCGGGCTCAGCGGGTTTATTCGGTGCAACCCGTGCTTTTTTACGGTCATTGCTCAGGTCAAATCCGGTCGCTATCACTGTAACGCGAAGCTCTTCATCAAACGATTCATCCAGAACGGTTCCAAGTATAATTTCGGCATCCTCACCGGCTTCCTGCTGAATAATGCTTGTAGCGGTAGTGGTTTCTCTCATTCCAAGATTTGATCCCGCAGATATATTTACAAGAACATTTCTTGCACCACGAATGCTCACACCGTCAAGAAGCGGAGAGTTAATTGCTTCGCGGGCAGCAATTTCTGCGCGATCGGGTCCGCTTGCAGTTGATGAGCCCATAATCGCAGCACCACCGTCGATCATTGTTGTGCGGACATCAGCAAAGTCGAGATTGATCAGTCCCGGCATCAGAATCAGGTCAGATATTCCCCTTGTTGCATTGTAGAGAACCTCATTTGCCATTTCGAACGCTTCCATCAGGGATGTATTTTCATCACCCAGATCAAGCAATCCCTCATTTGGTATCACAATAACGGTGTCACAATTTTTCTTCAATTCGGTAATGCCTTCAAGGGCATATTTCATACGAATTTTACCTTCACACTGAAAAGGTGTGGTAACCACTCCAACGGTCAAAATACCTTTTCGTTTGGCTATCCCTGCAACAACAGGTGCACCACCCGTACCGGTACCGCCGCCCATTCCGGCAGTGATAAATATCATATCGGCACCGTCCACGGATTCATCCAGCTCGTGACGGTTTTCTTCTACGGCTTCACGGCCGATTTCGGGACGCGCACCGGCGCCAAGACCATTTGTCAGGTTCGTTCCAACCTGGAGGGCAATGTTTGCGTGACTATTTTTCAAAGCCTGTGCATCTGTGTTGAGTGCGATATACTCAACACTGTCAAGCCCCTTGTTAATCATATTATTCACAGCATTGCCGCCTCCGCCGCCAATGCCAATGACCTTTATTTTTGCATTATCCTGACCTTTTTCGTCAAAACTAAATCGTGATGTTAATTCTGCCATAATAAACTCCTTATTTTAGATTGCTATGTATCGATTCTGTAGATTGCTCTGTTTTGGGTTTCCTCGAACCGGGATCTGTGGCCCGGTGGGGGGATTCTGTTTAAAGTTCTTTAAACCAGCTTTTCATTCTCGTGGTTATATTTTCAATTACTTTCTCTACTCCCGACCCTTTGGCGGAAGCAGGTACCATCACCGGATTATTTGAATTACCGGTTCTGAGTGCGTGAAGAACAAGGCCAACTCCTGTTGCATAAATCGGACTGTTCACCTCGTCAGTTAGTCCGCCTGTTAAACCCAGCGGATGTCCGATTTTTGCGTCCATTCCAAGAACCTCATTGGCAAGCGGACAAATGTTCTTTATGAGTGAACCACCGCCTGAAAGAACGATTCCGGCACTGAGTGAATCGGCGTAACCGCTTCGCTTAATCTCAATGGCAACGATTTCGAGTATCTCTTCCATGCGAGCCTGGATAATTTTGGCCAAAATGCTTTTTGTGATTTCTTTTGGGGGCCGTCCCGCAATTCCGGGTACGGTGATCACTTCATCATCTTCAATCAGGTCTACAAAACACTCACCGTGTTTGTGTTTCAGTTTTTCAGCCTGATCATCCAGTACGCTCAGTCCAACCCGGATATCATCTGAAACTTTTTTACCTGCAATTGCAATCACAGCCGTATGCCTGATCGTGTTATCCTGGAAGACAGCCAGATCGGTTGTGCCGCCACCGATATCAACCAGTACCACACCTGCCTCTTTCTCTTCATCATCCAGTACGGCGTAAGAGGAGGCGAGGGGTTCAAGGATAATATCAGCTACCTGGAATCCGGCTCGCTCCACACACCTGTAAATATTTTTAGCTGCAGATACGAGTCCGGTAATGATATGCACCTCTGCCTCCATCCGCATACCGCTCATTCCAACGGGATCACTGATACCGTCCTGCCCGTCAACAACAAACTCCTGTGGTATTACATGGATAATTTGCTGATCAGGTGGAAGCATGATTCGCTGGCAGTCTTCCAGCAGTCGTTCAACATCCTGTATGGTAATCTCTTTGTCTTTGTTGTTGATTGTAATAACACCTTTGCTGCGAATGCTTCTTATGTGGTCGCCTGCAATCCCGACATTTACAGAGTTCACTTCTATGCCCGATGCCAGCTGTGCCTGTTCCACGGCTGTTCTGATTGCATTTACGGTTTTGTCGATGTTTACCACTACCCCGCGGTTCAGTCCGTCGCTGGGAGCTCTGCCAACACCAAGAATGTGTATTCGGTCCTGATTGTCGATGGATGCAACAACAGCACAAATCTTCGTTGAACCGATGTCCAAACCAACAACAATACGTTCGTTTTCATTATTCATACTCAGTTCCTGTATTGATTTAATTGCTAAATTTCATTTGGTTTCTCATGTGTTACAATTTGATTTCGGAATCGAAGATCCACACTCTCGAATGCCCCGATTCCCTTTTGTTTAATAACATTTACATAAAATTCTTCCCAGTGCTTTATTTTGGAGGTAAAGTTTTCTTTTCCAAAAAGAAGCTTCACCCCGTTTTCATAGCTTAGCGCAACAACGCCTTCCCGTTTATTCCAGGCGACTTCACTGATCGTAACCCAGCTCAGATCGCTTTTTGACGCTTCAGTCAGGAAGTCCCGCACATTTTCAAAAGCGGCGCCGGAGAGTGTGTCACTCATTGGTGATACAGGGAAACCATATAAAAGCGGGACATCAGCTGATTTTTCGGGGATTAAAGGCAATTTGATGCCATCTTGATCAACGTATGATTGCTGGTCATTATCGATTAATCGTGCAAATGGTTTCCGCTCTGTTACTGTAACTGTTAAATTCCCGCTTGCTCCTTTACTTACGGAACTGTTTTTCACATATGGAAGTGTATTAACTGAACTTATCAGCCCGGCGTAATCAACACTGTCTGTATGTATACCGATCGGCGAGTCAAAAGCATTCTTCAATTGATCACTGCCTGTAAATTGATTCCCTTCAAAACGAACATTTGAAATAACTGAATTTTTTTCCAGGTAATAGCCGGCAATCACAGCAATTCCCATGATCAGCAATACCATTGCCATCAGCGTTTTGAGCATGTGAGAAGAACCCTGCTTACTGTTGGTATGTCTGTTAGACGAAGTCAATTTTCAGTCTGTTTTATTAAAAGGTTTACAAATTTTTCGCAGTACCTGTAGATATCTCCGGCGCCCATCGTAATAATGATATCACCCGGGCGGCAAATCTCTTTAAGCGTTGCCGGAAGCTTATTTTTGTCTTCCACATAGTGGACGTCCCGGTGACCGTATTTCTTTGCAGTTTCAGCAATCAGTTTCCCGTTAACACCTTCAATAGGTTCTTCACGGGACGGGTAGACATCCGTAACAACCAAAACTTCTGCATCAAAAAAGGAAAGCCCGAACTCCTGGTACATCTTCTGGGTTCGTGAGTATAAATGAGGCTGGAAAACGGCTACTATTCTTTTTTCTTTCCATCCGTTCCGGGCAGCAGAAATAGATGCTTGTACTTCTGTGGGATGATGTGCGTAATCATCGACCACCAAAATGTTATCAGAATCAGCTTTCTTCTGAAATCTTCGATACACACCCTGAAACCTTTCAAGTCCCGACTTGATATTTTCAAATGACATACCAAGTTCGAGCCCAACTGCTACGGCTGCCAGGGAATTCTTTACATTGTGATCACCAGGTGCACGCAGCCGGATTTCACCGAGAATTTTATCTTCATAAAGAACTGTGAAACTACTGTAAAAACCTTCTTTCTTTATATTAATAGCTCTGACCTGAGCCTGGGGTGTAAATCCATAACTGATGGTACGGCGTTCTATTTCAGGTAAAATGCTTCGCACAGCAGGATCATCCAGGCAAACCACTACCACGCCATAAAACGGAACTTTATTTGCAAACTGAATAAAGGCGTTTTTAACATCGTCAAGATCTTTGTAAATATCGAGATGCTCGGCTTCAATATTTGTAATAACTGCCATGGAAGGGGAGAGTCGCAGGAAAGTACGGTCGAATTCGTCGGCTTCAACGATTATAATATCACCGGATCCCACAACGGCATTTGTTTTATCAAAACTGTGAACCCGGCCACCCACAATTATTGTCGGATCAAATGAGCCATCCTGAATTACATGACCGGTCATGGTGGTGGTAGTGGTTTTACCATGTGTTCCGGCTATGCCGATGCCATACTTCATGCGCATCAGTTCAGCCAGCATTTCAGCTCTCTTTATTACAGGGATCTGGTGTTCGAGAGCTGTTTTCGTCTCAATATTTTCAGAAGCTTTGACTGCACTTGTGTAAACGACAACATCGGCACCTTCAATATTTTTTTCATCATGGCCTTTATAGACAGTAGCGCCCAGCTCCTCAAGACGTTCAGTTGTTTCTCCCAAACTGTTATCAGACCCTGTAACCGTATAATTTCGCTGGAGAAGTATTTCAGCTATACCACTCATACCAATGCCGCCGATACCCACCATATGAACATGGCGTGTGCGGCCGAATACGGGTTGCGTCTGAATTTTTTTATTACTCATTTTCAATCAGTTAATCTGTTTGAAGATTTTTTTCATTTTCTTTTGATCTGTAAAGCTCCAGCACATCGCCTGCAATTTTTTCTGCTGCATCCGGTGTTGAAAGATCTGATGCCGATTTTCTCATTTCCGCAAGCTTTCGTTCATCGAAAATCAGCTCCTTCACCGATTCAAATAGTTTACTGCCAATTTCACTGTCTTCAAGTATATCAGCAGCCCCATTGGAGACCATTGTCCGTGCATTTTTTTTCTGATGATCTCCGGCTACATGCGGAGAGGGTATCAGTATAGATGGGGTTTCGGTCGTCATTAACTCACTGCATGAAATTGCCCCGGCCCGGCTTATCGCAAGATCAGCAACTGCATAAGCAGCCGGCATATCATCGATATATGCCAGTAATCTCAGGTTTGTCAGTTTTTCTGGTTCCAGATTCTGTTTGATCTGATCGATGTACTTATTTCCGCATTGCCAGATAATTTGTATTCTGAGATCATCATGAATCTTTTGAATCCACGATAGCATCGCATCATTAATGGATTTAGCTCCTCCGCTTCCACCGAGTACCAAAAGCGTTTTTTTCTTGTCTGTAAAATTGAAAGTTTCCAGGGACACTGTTTTATCAGCATCAAGCAGCTCTTTACGAACAGGATTGCCGGAAATCCGGATGTTGTCATGATCAAAGAAGTTGGAAGCTTCCTCAAAAGCTGTGAAAATGATGCTGGCATGTTTGGCAAGTAATCGATTGGTGACACCGGGAAAACTGTTTTGCTCTTGCAGGATAATGGGTATTCCCATCATGGCGGCAACCCACCCGGAAGGCCCGGCTGCAAAACCTCCGCATGCTATGAGCATATCAGGGTTGAATCTGCGCACGATGATTATACTCTGAACAATACTTACAATCAGTTTAAATGGGAACAGCAGATTTTGAATTGTCAGCCTGCGGTGAAACCCGCTGATCCAGATACTCTTTATCGGGTATCCTTCTTTAGGAACTGCAGTCCATTCCATTCTGTCTTTTGTTCCGACAAAGAGGATATCTGCCCCCGGGTTTTTTTGCACAATAGCATTCGCAATTGAAATTGCCGGATAAACATGTCCACCCGTACCACCGGCTGCCATAAGCACACGAATCGGTCTCATGGCAGCGGTGAGGGTTTCTGTAGATGATATGTTCTTTGCAGCGGCAATCATTAACTGTTATAAAAATTTGGTTTATTTTTGCGATTGTGTTTCGAAATGTTCAGCAACAGACCAATCATCAGGCCCGTGAAGAGCATGCTTGTACCACCGTAGCTGACAAAGGGCATGGGCAGGCCTGTTACAGGGAAAAGCCCTGTTGCAACTGCCGCGTTTACAAACCCATAAAGTGCGATGATCAATGTGCAACCCACGGCGAGCAGAGTGCCCAGATTGTCTTCAGCATTCCGTGCTATGATTGAAAAACCACGGAACAAGATGATCACGAATACAAGAATCACCGCTGAGGCACCTGCTATCCCATACTCTTCCGTAATAATTGCAAATATAAAATCATTATATGGGGCCGGTAAAAAGTCGCGCTGAGTGCTTTTGCCAATGCCGACCCCAAAAAACTCACCTTTTGCTATAGCGATATGAGCCTGCTGCGCCTGGTATCCTGCGTCTGACTCGAAATTGCTATTGTTGATTTCAGTTATCTGTGAAATGTATTGATTTACACGACTCTGTCTTTCAGCGGAGCTCATAACGAGGGCGGAGCCACCGGCCAGCCCAATCATGATTAAGCCCAGAATATGAACTGTTTTAATGCGGCCTACGAACATCAATAAAAGAGAAATACCCATTAAAATAGCTGCAGAACTGAAATCTTCGATTGCAATGAGCGCGCAGGTAATCGTTATCCAGATCATGATTGGCAGAAATGAGCGCTGAAAGTCTTTAATATATTCCTGTTTTTCGTGCAGTAAAACTGCAACATGTATTATCAGTGCAACAGCTGCAAGGGAAGCCGGCTGAAAAGAGAATGAACCGATCGAAAGAGACCGGCGTGCTCCAAATACCAGGTCACCGTAAATCATAACAGCAATGAGAAGGAGCCAGGAGAAAATCATGGCTACCCTGCTGAATTTTGCCACAAAGTGATAATTGATTTTTGAAACTATCAGCATTACCAGGAAAGCTATACCAAGCTTCATGATATGACCGGTAACAAGGGTTCCGGCGGTTGTTCCGCGCGATTCAGCGAAGTAAGCAATAGAAGAATATACAGCCAGTATGCCAAAAATCATCAGCATCACTATCGATATCAGCAATACACGATCGCTGCCCTGTTTAGGAGTATCGATATCTTCGGGCGAAGTGCCCATGATCGATGAAAGATTGCTATTTGGTGATGTATATATCAATTTTTATTTAAATTTAAAGTTCGAGTACTGCCTGTTTAAACTGCCGGCCGCGGTCTTCGTAATTTTCAAACATATCAAAAGAGGAGCAGGCAGGGCTCAGCAAAACAATTTCACCCCGCTTGGCTTTTTCACGGGATAGTTTTACGGCCTCTTTAAGTGAATTTGCTTCCAGCACGTAGGGAACAACATCCTGCAGCTGATTTTTGATCGCTTCCCGGGCCTCACCGATAGCTATTACTGTGTGAACTTTCTTCACCAGTTGCTTTTTGAGTTGTAAGTAGTCGTTTCCTTTGTCCCTTCCGCCCAGAATAAGAACTATGGGTACATTAAAACTGTCGAGTGCGTACCAGACCGCATTTATATTGGTCGCTTTGCTGTCATTGACATATTGAATGCCTTTAAGTGTGCGAACGGGTTCAAGCCTGTGTTCAACGCCTTCGAAGGTGCTTAGTGCTTCGCGAATCCAGTCTTTTTCTATTTCTGATGCACGGGCAGCAAGAGCTGTAGCCAGGCCATTGTTCAGGTTATGCTGACCGGGCAACTGAATATCTGCAAAAGGCATAAGTGTTTCCTCTGTATTGTCGATTTTTAGAATGATATTTTTTTCACGTATAAATGCCCCGTTCTCAAGCTCACGTTTATCAGAAAACGCGAGAAGCCGGGGAGAATCAGATGATTTTTTTAAAGATTCGGCGTGATTTCTCAGGACAGGATCTTCAAAATTGTAAATAAAATAGTTGTTGCTGTTTTGGTTTTCAGTGATCCGCAATTTTGACCTGCTGTACTTTTCAAAATCCTGATCATAACGGTCCAGATGGTCCGGGGTTATATTTAAGATGACACTGATTGAGGGATGAAAATGTTCGATATGATCGAGCTGAAAACTGCTTACTTCAAGAATGGCCGTCTTTCCCGGTGATGTTTCATCCACCCGGTCGGCAAAGGCCGTACCAATATTACCGGCAAGAACAAAACTTCGGCCGGATGTTTTCCAAATATGTGCCAGCCAGTTTGTAACGGTTGTTTTACCATTACTTCCGGTTACACCAACTATCGGGCTGGAATTGAACCAGCTTGCGGCCTCTATTTCTGAATAGACCTCTTTTCCATCATTCAGATATTTTTGAATTATTGACGAAGAATCAGGAACACCCGGACTGGTTACCAAAAAATCTCCCTTCCCGGATTTTAACGTATGGCCGTTTTCTTCATAATCAATCCCTGCTTTAATCAATCGCTCTTTCACATACTCTGCTATAGGGCTGCTATCAGTTACAAATACCTCCGAGCCATTATTCTTCAGCAGGCATGCTGCTGCCACACCACTTCTGGCAGCCCCGGCAACTACGATATATTTATTTTCTATATCTTTCATCGCAATTTCAGGGTTAGAAGGCTTAAAATTCCAAGCAGAATTGCAACGATCCAGAACCGGACAACAATTTTTGATTCCGGCCAGCCGGCTTTTTCGAAATGGTGATGGATAGGTGTCATCATAAAGATACGACGGCCTTCACCGTATTTCTTTTTTGTGTACCTGAACCAGCTTGTCTGGACAATAACAGAGATAGTTTCAACAAAAAATATTCCACAGACAATCGGTAAAAGCAGCTCTTTGTGTATCATGAGGGCAAGAGCTCCAAGTGCACCGCCAAGTGCAAGCGATCCTGTATCACCCATAAAAACAGAAGCGGGGTGTGTGTTATACCATAAAAAGCCGATGCATGCGCCAAACAGAGACGCACTGAATATGGTTAACTCTCCGGCGCCGGGGAGATAGATGATATCCAGAAATCCTGAGAAATCAACACGGCCTGATACATAAGCGAAAATGCCAAGCACGATGCCTGCAATTGCAGAAGTGCCGGATGCGAGACCATCAAGGCCATCTGTAAGATTCGCCGCATTGCTAACAGCTGTTATAATAAAAATGACAACGGGTATGTATACTATCCAGCCAAGTGATTCACCAAAGATGGCATAATCAATATTTACATTTTTGAGAAACGGTACCGTCGAAAGGGTATTAAACTCAGAAAAATCAGGCCACCAGTATAACACGATTCCCAGGATAAGACCTACGAATACCTGTCCCGCAATTTTAAAGCGTCCGGCAAGTCCCGACTTGTCTTTTTTAACAACTTTTATATAATCATCCATAAAACCCACGATCCCAAGCACGAGCATTACAAAAATAATCATCCAGGTGTAGATATTTGTCATCTTCATCCAGAGAATTGCGGGTATCAGGGTGGCCAGCAGAATGATTACCCCGCCCATTGTGGGGGTGTTGGTTTTAGATAGATGCGAATCGAGGCCAATGTCATCACGAATAACTTCTCCCAGTTGCATTTTTTTCAGCCACTGAATAATGCTGCGTCCGATCAGCAAACTGATAATCAGGGCCGTTGCTGTAGCAAAGGCAGTACGGGTTGTGATAAATTCAAATGCACCGAACCCGGGCGGTTCATACATTTGGTCGAGCCAGCTTATGAGTTCGTATAGCATCAGGCAACCTCTGTGGTTTCAGGTTTGCCATTGCGTTTTTTGAGTGCAGCACGTGCAATTTCGCGATCATCAAAGTGAAATCGTTCTCCATTCACCTCCTGGTAGGTTTCATGCCCCTTGCCGGCTATTAGTACAATATCGTCATCAGATGCACTTTGAATTGTCTGAAGAATAGCATCTTTACGCGAAATGATGATTTCCGGATTGAAACCGGCAGAAAATCCAGTTAGCACATCCTGAATGATCTCTTCAGGATTTTCAGTGCGCGGATTATCAGTTGTAACAACCACGCGATCCGCATATTTTTCAGATATTTCTGCCATTAAAGGTCGTTTCGACTTGTCGCGGTCTCCGCCGCATCCGAATATCAGAATCAAATCCTGGTCAGCTCTTTTTGTATCTCTTACAGTAGATGTTACATTTTCGAGAGCATCAGGAGTATGTGCATAGTCAACCAAAATCAGTGGATTCCGGGTTTTCTCATCTTTATCTATCTCCTGAACACGCTCAAGCCTGCCGGACGCACCTGTACAGTTTCTTATAACTGATGCAATTTCTTGAGGTTCAAAGCCGATACAGCGGCATAAGAGGAATGCTTCTGCAACATTATAAGCATTAAATTTCCCGATGAGCGGAGACTCCAGCTTTGTCCCGTCAACTTCAATTGTAAGCCCATTTTGATTCAGCTCAATGATATTGCAGGAAATACTCTCTCTGTTTTTAAATGAAAAGAAAAGAGTTTCGGCAGCAGTCGACGAAGCCATAAATTTACCATAAGAATCATCCGCATTAATTACCGCACAACTTTCAGGTTCCAGGCCGTTAAAAAGCATCTGCTTCGCAGACGCGTAGTCATCCATATTTGTATGATAATCAAGATGATCGAGGCTAAGATTTGTAAAAGCGGCTGCTTTAAAAGGAATCCCATTCACACGTTGCTGATGCAGCGCATGTGAGGAAACTTCCATAACCAGGTGCGTGGATCCCGCATCAACCATTTCTCTCATGTCTGATGCAATTTCAATGGGATCAGAAGTGGTCAGCCTGCTTTCAGCCATTTTTTTATTCACTCTTTTTTCAACGGTTCCAAGAAGTGAAGCATTTACAGATAGCTCTTGTAAAATTTGCCAAACGAGGGTAGCTACCGTGGTTTTGCCGTTTGTGCCTGTAATACCGATCACAGTTAAATCACGGGCGGGGTTGCCTTGTAAAAATTGTGCAAGAGGCCCGGTAAGGGCCCGGCTGTTTTCAACTTGTATAAAAAAAGATCTGCCAATTTCATCTGGCATCTGTTCACAAATAACAACAGATGCTCCATTTTTGACGGCCTGTTCTATGAAGTTATGACCGTCTCTATTTGTACCGTGAATTGCAATAAAAATATCGTTATTCCGAACAGCCCTCGAATCCAGACGCAGCGCACCCGGGGTTTCGGGTTTTTGCCCCGCAACCTTTATTGGGTTGCAAAATTTCAGCAGCTGTTCGGTTGTCATTATTACTATCGTGTTGCCGTTAAATTTGTTATCACTTCCATTGACCGGGCTTTACCGCGAACGGTTACTATCCGTTCCTTTTTCATCAGATCACCGGCTCTCGGAAATTGGGTGTAAATGGTTCCGGACCCTATTGTTTGGATATTAAAACCAAGATCGGAAAGAATAAAAGCTGCTTTCCTCATGTTAAATCCCCGTAAATCAGGGATTCTTGCATATCCTTCGGGGATGCTGTCACCGTCTGCAGTTCCCAACTCAATTTCGAGCTGAAAGTTTCGGTCATTATCTATTTTTATGCCTGCTTCAGGGTTTTGCGTGATCACTCTGTCTCCTTTCCCGGACATGGAATAGGGAAGTTCAATATTTTGCAAGAGGGATTCGGCCTGATCCGGATCAAGACCAATGAAAGATGGAACATGCGCCAGCGGCGCACGCTCCATGATTTCAGTGGTAATAGACCGCTTAATCTCCGGATCGAGTCCGGCGATGCGGGTAGCCGTCTGTTTAAATACCGAACCGGCAGTAAAACCGCCGTAAATACTTGTTTTGGGTTCATCCAGCAAAACAAATATCAGGTATTTTGGATCTTCAACGGGGAAGAATCCGGTAAATGACGCTCTGTAAGATGTTCTGTAACGGCCATCTAAAAATTTCTGGGCGGTACCGGTTTTACCTGCGATTGAAAGTCCTTCAACAGATGCCCATTCTGCAGTACCTGAATCCGAAACGACTTCCTGGAAGACAGGTAAAAGTTTTTCCACGGTACTTTTCTTTGCAATTCTGCGAATCTCGGATGGCTTGGTCTCTTTCACTGTGTTTCCGAATTCGTCAGTAATTTTTTCAACAACATAAGGACGCATCATGATGCCTTCGTTTGCAAAGGCGGCGTAGGCCTGTGCTATCTGAAGTGGGGTTGCCTGAACTTCGTATCCGATAGACATCCAAGGGAGAGTTACACGGCTCCATTCATACGGTTTCTGAAGTTTTCCGGAAGCTTCATTGGGCAGATCTATATTTGTTGGGGTTCCAAAGCCGGTATTTCTGACATACTGAAAATAGACAGAAGGTTTTAGCCTCATCGCAATTTCTGATGTTGCAATATTGGATGATTTCGCGATTACACTTTTAAAATCCATGCTGCCAAGAGGGTCATGGTCCCGCATCCATTGTCCATGGATTAGCTGCTGCCCGTTTTCAGGAGTCTCAAAAATCTCATCAAAGTCAACTGCATTTTGCTCAACAGCTGCGAGTGCAGTTATCAGTTTAAAAGTAGAGCCCGGTTCCATAATGTCAGCGATTGCATTATTTCGCCGGTTTTCAGTCTCTATTGTTGCAGGAGCATTAGGATTGAATGCAGGATAATTGGCAAGCGCTTTAACAGCCCCTGTTTTTGGTTCAAGGATAATAATGGTGCCTTTTTTAGCCATGTGCCGCTCAATTCCCGCCAGTAATTCTTCTTCGGCGATCGCCTGCATAAATGCGTCAATTGTAGTGTGGAGTGAGTGGCCCTGAACGGGGCGCTTGCGCGGAGCGCCAACATAGGCGAAAATTCTGTTTGAACGATCTCTTCTCACCTGCTGCTGTCCATCTGTGCCTTTAAGTACATTATTATACTGAGCTTCCAGGCCGGTCATGCCATCAATATTATGGTTAACAAATCCAAGTGTGTGAGCAGAAAGAGAACCAAAATTGTAGGTTCTCTGGTACTCTTCTTCAAGAATAACACCACGGATACTAAGCTCTTTTAAATCTTCATATGCTTGTGCAGATACGTTTTTTTCTAAAACGATATAACGTGATCTTGATGGCGCATTTTTTATTTTATTAAGATAAAACCGCGGGGATCGCCCGGTATTCGAACTGATGGTTTCGCATATTTTATCAATATTTTCAGGAATCATTCCGGGTACTTTTGGATCTACTGCCACTTTATAGACCACGGAGTTTGTTGCAAGCAGACTGCCGCTCGCATCATATATATTTCCTCTCTGGGCCGGAATAGAAATAAAATCTATGGTCTGGGTACTCCATAATTCGCGCAATCCATCCCCTTCCAGGATATTAATTCGTAATATCTGGGCCAGAATACCGAATGGCAGTAACAGAACCAGACCCAAAACCAGGTACATTCTGCTAATTATGGAAGTTCTTTCATTCATAGAGCACTTTTAGTCATCAATGATCAGAATCTGATCAGCAGGACCGGCATTGATAAAGCCGTTTTCCCTTGCCTTTTGATAGATCTCTTTCGGACCAATCATTCTGTCGTACGTAAGTCTTTTTTCATCATGCAGCCGTTTGGCTCTGTTATATTCGAGCTCAAGTTGCTGAACTTCACGAAGTGCCTGCTGCATGCTGAAAACATGACTGATATATAGAATCCCGCAAACTCCGATCAAGAAGCTTGCGAGAATGACTTTCCAGGGGGTGATAACTGGAAGTTTTGTTTTTTTAGGGGTTTCGTCTATGCGTTTTCCATATTTGGGTGCATAGCCGTCTGTAATATTTTTTTTGAAAGAAAATTTTGCCCCGGTACTTCTCTTTTTGGTTGTTGTTTTCTTTAAAGATCTTTTGTTGTGTTTAACTTTTTTTGATGATAAAGGTGACTTTACAATCATATTTATTCCACCTCCCGAATTTTTTCGGCGACTCTCAGCTTAGCACTGCGGGCAGCCGGATTTTCCTGTATCTCATCTTTTTCCGGGGTTATAACCGACCGGTTAACAGGCCGGATGGGAGTAAGTTCATTTCCATAAAAATCCTTTTGAATTACATCGTCATGATTACCGCTTCTGAAGAATATCTTAAGAATTCTGTCTTCGAGCGAGTGATAGGATATTGCCGAAACCCGGCCGCCGGTCTTTAGCAGGCCGAGAGAATCATCCAGTGCAGATTTGAGCATATCCAGCTCACGGTTTACCTCTATACGAATGGCCTGGAATACACGGGCTAGTGATTTAACTACGTGCGGACCAAATACTACATCCTTAATGATATTTTTCAACTGGCTGGTAGTTTCGACCGGCCGGTTCATGACTATAGCCTTGGCTATTTGCCTGCTCAGTCTTTCTTCACCATAATGAAAAATAATATCCCTTAAATTCTCGTAGCTGTATTCATTCACAACCTGGTAAGCAGAAACGCCGCTGAAAGTACTCATTCTCATATCAAGAGGGCCATCTTTCTGAAAGCTAAAACCCCGGTCAGGTTCCTTAATCTGATGAGTTGACACGCCGAGGTCAAACAGGATTCCACTGAGCTTTCCATGATATTCGGGCGGTATTAATGTGGACAAATGACCAAAATTTCCCTGAATTGCCAAAAATCTTGAATCTGAGCCAATCTTCAACTTTGCCGCTTCGAGCGCCTCTTCATCCTGGTCAATCCCGATCAGGATTGCCTCTTTGCCAAGTTTATTCAGTATTTCTGTGCTGTGCCCCCCGCCGCCAAGAGTTGCATCAACATAAATGCCATCAGGGTCTGTAATAAGCATATCTGTGGATTGCTTAAGCAGTACGGGAATATGAGTATGATATTCAGTCATTTTACAGATCATCTGATTCATCTTTGTTTCCCATTACCTTTTCAAAGAGATCTTCATACGATTCCTGGCTCAGAGCGGAATCCATATCATCCAATTTATCCGGTGCCCATATTTCAATTCTTTCTCCCATACCAATGAAAATGGCATTGCCATCGATACCTGCCCACTCTTTCAATTGTGAAGAAATTGGAATCCTGTTTTGTTTATCGAGTGAGATATCTTCTGCGTGACGCAAAAAATTTCTTTTTACCGTGCGGCCTTCTTTTGAAAAGCTGTTAATTTTTGCAAGTTTCTCTTCTACTTTTTCCCACTCATCGTGCGGATATAAATAGAGGCATGGTTCAAGTCCTCTGAGAAGGGTAAAGCGTTCCTGAGCATCAGGCGAAAGAGCCTTGCGCAGGCGGGATGGAAGGGATACTCTTCCCTTGTCATCTACGCTATGTTCATATTCCCCTTTAAAACTTGGCACAGTTAGTCAGAGTTGGAAGTTTTCGATTGCTATGAGTTCAGGTATTTACAGACAAATTGTGGGTTTAACACTTTCTCCCACTTCTACCCACTTCGCCCCACAATGTACTTTAATGTTGGCTTCATTGTCAAGGATTTTTCATAAAAGATTTAAATTTTATTTCAAAATTTTTATTTGCCTTTGAAATACCTTGTTCCAGCTTATCTGAGAGGTGGTTTTGTAAAAAATGTTTTATAATTTATACGTGTGGTAAAAAATGGGGCTTAAGTTTCAGAGATGAATTTTTTTTGAAATTAAAAAGTGTGACTAAGGATATCAGTTACTCGTCAGAAGCGGACAAATCTTTACATCTGTATAAACTGTAAATCAAATAATTTATCAAGTCTGAAATTTTGTTAATTTCTATGAGTAAAAAGATTTAAAGATGAGTGTAATGACCCTGCTGTCAAAGATTATGTTATTGTTATCGCTTCTATTATTTATGAATTGCTCTTTTATGGGCACTGCAACTGACATTTTATTAGAAATAAGGGATTATTATTATTCACAGGATCCCTCGGAGTGTATGCAAATTTACAAGCCAGGAAGTAATAAGGTCAGGCAGGTTGTACTGATTCGGCACGGGGAACCTGATCTTGAGCATGACGGGTGGCGGACCCGGGAAGAGGCCATGCGATATATTCAAAGATATGATTCAGCAGGTGTTAAGCCTTTCGACACCAAACCGGTTTGCACTCAAAATCTCGATATTGACCAGGTATATCACAGTAACCTGGAACGATCCAGGCATACGGCACATCTTATTTTTGAAGATGAGGTTGAATACGTGGAGAAACCTCTCTTTCGTGAACTTGAGCGTCAGATTATCCCATTTTTTGATATTAAAATGCCGGGAGAATTTTGGTCAACTATATCAAGGATTTTTTGGTTTTTCGGTGCAAATGATGACGAGGTTGAAACAGCTAGGGAAGCTGAGAATAGGGTAATCAGGGGAGCTGAACTGCTTGCCTCGGAAGCCAATGAAGAAGGCCTGGTTATTCTTGTATCGCACGGACTGCTTAATGAATTTCTGGTCCGTCAGTTCGAAAAGCAGGGTTGGCATGAAGTGTTTGACGGCGGGAATGATTTTCTTGCAGTTCGGATTGTGGCGAAATCCGGAAACGGCTCCTGATTTAAAATCTGAGAAAAAGAAATCGGACCGGGATTAGAGCGATGGCAGAATCATATATCCGGAACATAATCAATTTCTAAACAGCCTGGCTGTTAATACTTCGAATCGGATGTTTCTTTTTCCTGCCACTAAATACTATTCGGATCAAATCCTTTTTCAATTGTGGGTTTCACAATTTTGAAAAATGGCGAGATATCAAAATCACGTGGTGCAAACAAACTGTGATGCCTGATATGAAGAATTTCTTTACATAAATAATTGCTTAAATGCATTTCAAAAATTTTGATAATAAAAAAGATCAGCTAAATAATTTGAATAACATGTAAGTTGCAACCACAATAACTGTTATAGAAAAACCATACTGAAGCACCGTTCGATTAATTTTATGATTTAAGTTGACCCCAATAATTCCTCCTGCAAATGCACCCAGAACAAGGGGCATTGCTGCTCCAAAATCGATATATCCAATACTGTATGTACTCATTGCATCAACAGGTGTCCGGATCCACGCATATTGCAACCAGCCGGAAAAGGATATGATTACAATGGCCAGTGATGAAATACTGATCGCTCGGCCGATACTTGTTTTATAGATGAGGTTTAGTAGTGGCACCATCACAATTCCACCGCCAACACCTGCAGTGGCAGCAACTATACCCGTTATAACTCCTGTTAATGATCCTTCACGAAATCCGATTGGCTTTACATTCAGGACTTTTCGCTCATCCGATTTACCTTTTCTGAAGTATGATATGCCTGCCAGCACCAAAAGAAGTGTGAAAAAAATGATAAAGATGGTTTCTGTAAAATAAGGAGAAAGAACTATTTCTCTGCCGGCGAAAACACCTCCAATACCAAACAATCCCACGATAAGTCCCTGTTTCCAGAAGATGTTTTGCTTTTTAAACTGTTGAAGGGAACTGCTACCGGCGGCTACAAAATTGCAAAAGAGAGAAGTTCCGATAGTCCACGCTGTTGGGTTATGGATTCCTTCAGCCTGGAATATGGTAAATAGAATCGGAGTGAATAAAATACCCCCGCCGAGACCGAACAGACCGGCAAGAATGCCAGTAAAGACACCCAAAAGGAGAAGTAACAGAAACAAATTTATCCTCCCAGTTCTATTTTCCCGGTTAGATAGGTAATCGCTTCTCCGGTTAATTCAACTCTGTTATCTATCAGCCTGCAATCAATAATCCCGCCGCGTCCGGATACCTGTGCAGCACGAAAACCGGTTTTGCCAAGCTTTTCAGACCACAGAGGTGCCAGTAACGTATGTGCTGACCCGGTGACCGGATCTTCATTAATGCCTACAGCCGGAGCAAAGAACCTGGAAACAAAGTCAAAGTCATCTCCGGGAGCAGTAATGATTACGCCCCGTGTGTCAACTTTTTTCAGTTTTTCGAAATTTGGGCTCACTCGTTTTACCGTTTCTTCATTTTCGAGAACAACCAGGTAGTCGGTATTGAAATAGACTTCATCGCTTTCAATATCCAGTGCCTGTAGCAGTTCAACCGGCGGCTCAACTCTTTCAGGCTTATTTTGCGGGAAACTCATACTGTAGAATTTACCGTTTTTTTGTACAGTGAGCTCTCCGCTTTTGGTTTCAAATCGAATTTCTTCAGAATCATAATTGAGATGACTGAAAAGTACATGGGCAGCTGCAAGAGTTGCGTGGCCGCACAAATCGACTTCAGTCGCCGGTGTAAACCATCTCAATTCATAAACTTCACCGGATTCAACAAAAAAAGCTGTTTCCGAAAGATTGTTTTCTTCCGCAATTGCCTGCATCTTCTCTGCCGGCAACCAATCTTTCAGTGGAATAACTGCTGCCGGGTTACCGCTAAATAGTGTTGCAGTAAAAGCATCAACCTGGAAAATCTTTACATTCATGTGTGACTTTGTCTGTGTGATAATAATCTGAATTCATTTCGTAGCCTGTCAATATAATGATTCAGGTTTATGAAATCTTCTGTCATAATATTCTTTTTTTGTAACACAAAATTATAATATTAACAATTGAAACTTATTCTCTGCCAACAGTGACAGATCCGGTTATTTTGGATTCCGGGATTTCAAATTTAAAAGCAGTGACAGCGTTTACTATCTATCTATGGAAAAATTTACAACAATACCCGAAGGAATATTTGAAAAGAGCGAGTTTAATACAATTAAAGAGGCTTGCCTGAAGTACTGTTATACGGAGACAGGCCGGCAAAAAATAGGAAGGTGCAGGCCAGAGATTGAAGCGTCTGAAATTCGCACACTTCGTCTTCGTGTAATGGAAGTGATAAAGCTCATTCAACGAGATATTAACCTGCCTTTTTTAAACCTGAGTGATCTTCTGCCAATTCTTGAAACAGCAAGGGCAGAGGGTTCGGTACTATCCCTTGAGGTATTTCCGGTGGTATTTGATCATGCAAGAAGCGCAAGACTGATGAAGCAGTTTATTGTAAATCAGAAAGAGAACCTGCCTTCACTTTCCGAAATTTCCGGGCAGCTACATTATCTGAATCACCTGGAGAAAGTGATCAAAAAGTCGGTTACCGAAAACGGAGAACTGCGTGATGATGCGAGCCCGAAACTAAGATCCATCCGGAAAGAACTGAACAGGAAACGTCAATCACTTCGAAAAACGGTTCAGAGTGTAATGAAAGAGGCAACTAAAGACGGCTTTGCCTCCGATGAAGGTCCTACAATCAGAAATGGCAGAATGGTTATTCCGATCCAGGCCCAGTTCAAGCGAAAAATTGAGGGCTTTGTGCATGATGTTTCATCCAGCGGACAGACAGTTTATCTTGAGCCGGTTCAGGCCCTTCAGATTAATAATGAAATCCGGCAGCTCGAATCGGAAGAGAAATATGAGATTGAACGAATACTGAGAGAACTGACCGGTCATGTTCGCCAAAACACACCTGAACTCAGCCTGAATGAGGAGCTGATTGGAGAAATTGACAGTATTCACGCCAGGGTAAAACTGGGATTGAAGCTGGATGGATCGGTGCCTGAACTTTCTGACGGCCATCAGCTGAACGTGATGGAAGCTTATAATCCGGTCCTGAAACTGAAAAAAATGGAGAACACTCATCAGGATTCTGTGATTCCGCTGAATCTTGAACTTCATGAAAACGAACTTGCATTGATTATAACCGGACCGAATGCAGGCGGAAAATCTGTTGCAATGAAAACTATTGGCTTGATCATAATGATGCACCAAAGCGGGTTCCCGGTTCCTGTTCATCCCGATTCAAGGCTGCCGGTAAAGTCAGGCCTGTTTCTGGATATGGGAGATGATCAATCCATTGAAAATGATCTGAGTACTTTCTCATCCAGGTTACAGTGGATGAAAGATACGCTGGATGCAGCTGATGAGAGATCTCTGGTTCTGATTGACGAAGCTGCGGCCGGCACAGATCCCGAAGAAGGGGGCGCTATTTTCCAGGCCTTTATTGAAGAGATGATTATGCGAAAATCTCAGATCATCGTAACCACACATCACGGTTCACTGAAAGTTTTTGCACATGAACATCCCAACGCGGTGAATGGATCAATGGAATTTGATCAGCAAAATCTTTCTCCCACCTATCATTTTCAAAAAGGACTGCCGGGCAGCAGTTACGCATTTGAAATAGCACGAAGGATGGAAGTTCAGGAAAACGTAATCACTCGTGCAAGAGAACTTGTTGGCGGACAAAAGAGCAGTCTTGAAAATTTGATTATTGATCTTGAAAAAAAGAGCCGGGAGGCATCTGAAATAAGGATTGAGTACGAATCAGCCGCATCAAGCTCAAAAGCACGCGAACGTGAATACCGTGATAAACTGGATGCACTGAAACGAAAAAAGGAGTCGATCAGGCAAAAAGCGCTGGAAGAGGCGAATGAGATTATGCGAACTGCCAACCAAAAAATTGAGGAGGCAGTCAGGCAAATCAAAGAAGAGGGAAGAGGAGATAATGAGGTTATCAAAGAGGCCCGGAAAGAGGTTTCCGATTTTAAAAAGAGTGTGAAGCAAGAAACTGAGCAAGCTGAAAAAAAGCCCAGACGAAGAAAAGGAGAGATACCGGAGCCTGGTGATTCCGTCGTTTTTGCAGACGGATCAGCAACCGGTGAGGTTGTCGATATTCAGGGAAAAAATGCTGTTGTTCTTGCAGGTGGTCTGAAACTTAAAACGAAATTGGGGAATCTTGTTAAAGTGGATAAACCGGCGAAAAGAGCAAAAAACAGACCGGCTTTCAAGACAACTTCCTACACAACAGACTATGACCCGGGTGAATTTTCTGCGTCACTGAATATTCGCGGATTCCGGGGAGAAGAGGCAGTTAAAGAGGTAATGTTGTATCTTGATAAAGCGATTGCCAGGGGTTTGAATCAGGTTGAAATCATACACGGAAAAGGAGAAGGGATTTTAAAAAAACTGGTGCATGAATATTTACGTGAACGCAAAGAAGTAGAGAAATTTGAGACAGCACCGATCGGGCAGGGGGGAGCCGGTTGTACCGTGGTATATCTGAATCCATAGCAGAATGTTACGCCGTTACCTGTAATGAAACAACCATATTCAGGTAATTTCTTTTGCAGAGCTTGATTTTCATCAGAATTTTAATAAATTAGAAACGTTACTTAACAGTGTTAACCTAACAGGAATGCAACTTCAGGATCAAATTTTAGAAGAGAGCCGGAAACTTCTGATCAAAGAAGGATTTTCAAGGCTTTCGATGCGGCGGATCGCCAAAAAAGTAGGTGTCAGTGCTACAAGCATCTATTTACATTTTAAGAATAAAGATGAGTTGTTACTGACATTAATTGATCAGAGTATTGATAGCCTGATCCGTAATCTTGAAAAAGCTGTTGCTGCCGGATCAGACCCGATTCAGAAGCTTGAAATGGCCGGACGCGGATATCTGAATTTTGCAATTAGTCATCCGCAGGAATATGAAATAATTTTTTTAGTGCGGCCCGAAGAGATGCCCAAGTACCCGCAAGAGAAATTTCAAAATATTCGACGCGGTTATGAACTTATGGCCGGAATTATTGAAGAGGGAGTTGAAAAAGATTTTATTAAAGAGGAAAACCCGCTGCTGGCTGCCTATACAATATGGTCGCAGCTTCATGGTGCGGTTTCGGTTATTTTGAATCAGCGCCTCGATACTCGTATTGACCGGGAAAAATTTTTAAAACACGCACTTGAACACTCAATTGATGGCTTTGTAAGCAGAAAAATCAAAGTATGATCAACTTAAACAGGAGAAATCAACATGGAAGCCCTTATTGAACAATTCGCTTTTTTTACAAACATCCCGGTATGGGTGGGAATTACAAGTTTTCTAGTCATACTGTTGCTCTTTGGGTATTCGGGAGCCCCTCTTTGGCTCTGGGCAGTTGCCGGTTTTTTTGCCCTTGTGGGCGTGAATGCGCCGATCTGGCTTATTGCAACGTTTTTAGCAGTGGCAGTGATCTTTAATGTAAAACCGATCCGGAGGACACTCATTTCTGCTCCGCTGATGAAGCTTTTGGATGCTATGAATATTTTACCGGTTATTTCTGAAACTGAACAGACGGCCATTGAAGCTGGCACCGTGTGGGTCGAAGGGGAGCTTTTTTCAGGAAAACCGGATATGAAGAAAATGAGCAGTGAGCCCTACCCTGATTTAACAGACAAAGAACGTGAATATTTGGATGGTCCTGTGGAAGAACTGTGCAGAATGGTGGATGACTGGAAGGTTTTTCAGAGAAAGGATTTTGATAAAAAAACCTGGCAGTTTATGAGGGATCAGAAATTTTTCGGTTTGATTATTCCTGAGAAATATGGCGGGTTGAACTTTTCAGCAAATGCACACAGTGCCATTATCGGAAAGCTTGCATCTCGGTGCGGACCACTGGCCACAACGGTGATGGTTCCTAATTCGCTTGGTCCGGCAGAGCTTCTGATGCACTACGGCACCCAGGATCAAAAAGATCACTACCTGCCAAGATTGGCAAAAGGCGAAGAGATGCCCTGCTTTGCGCTGACTGAACCCAATGCGGGATCAGATGCAGGCGCAATGCAAAGCCGCGGAGAAGTATTTAAAGGCGAGGATGGAGAACTCTACCTGAAACTGAACTGGAATAAACGATATATAACCCTGGCGGCTATCTCCACAGTGATCGGACTTGCGTTTAAACTGCATGATCCGGAAAATCTGCTCGGTAAAGGCGAAAACCTGGGAATAACCTGTGCACTGATTCCAAGTGATACCGAAGGTGTGGTCTTGGGTAAACGTCATGATCCGCTGGGTGTTCCGTTTTATAATTGCCCTACCCGGGGCGAAGATGTTATCGTTCCTGCAGATGCCATTATTGGCGGTGTGGATGGTGCCGGAAACGGATGGCGGATGCTGATGGAGTCGCTGTCGGTTGGCCGCGGAATTTCACTGCCGGCGCAGGCTGCAGGCGGAGCCAAAACAGCCGTAAGAGCTGTCGGAGCCTACGCCGCAATCCGGAAACAGTTCGGTCTGAATATCGGAAAATTTGAAGGGATTGAAGAGCCGATGGCACGTATCGGAGGATTCAATTACCTGATGGATGCAGCCCGGATCTACACTTGCGGTGCCCTCGACAAGGGAGCCAAGCCAGCTGTGGTTACGGCAATTGCAAAATACAACTTTACAGAGCTTGGCAGAAAAATTATCAATGATTCGATGGACATTTTGGGCGGTGCAGGGATCTCTATGGGACCACGAAATCTGCTTGGCCATACATACATAGCCACGCCCATTGCAATTACTGTTGAAGGTGCCAATATACTGACACGCACCCTGATGATCTTTGGCCAGGGAGCCATTCGCAGTCATCCGTATGCCTACAAAGAGATTGAAGCACTGATGAACAAAGATGCAGTTGCTTTCGACAATGCTTTCTGGAAACATATTGGTCATGTGGTCCAGAATAAGGTGAGGGCTTTTGTGCTGAGTATAACACGCGGCCGGCTTGCAAGCTCACCTGTTAAAGGGCCGGCAGCCAAATACTATCGCAAGCTTGCATGGGCGTCAGCCTCTTTTGCTTTTATGGCTGATATCGCTCTTGGTTCATACGGCGGCGCATTGAAAATGAAAGAGAAACTTTCGGGTCGCTATGCCGATATTCTGAGCTGGATGTACCTTGCCACGGCAACCCTTCGAAGATACGAGGCGGAAGGTCAGCGCAAAGAAGACCGCGACTTCTTTGAGTGGTCGATGCAATACGCTTTCAATGAGATTCAGGAAGCATTTGACGGAATCTACAGTGAAATAAGATTGCCTGGACTGAGCTGGGTTTTCCGGGGGCCTGTAGCAGTGTGGTCACGAATAAACCGCATCGGGTCCAAACCGTCCGACAAGCTGGGGCACAAAATTGCACAGGCGATGCAGGTGCCCGGTGAACTGCGGGATCGCTTGACGGAAGGTATTTTTGTAACGGATTCGACAGATGAAGCAATCGGAAAATATGAGCATGCACTCCAATTGATTGTGAAAACATGGCCGGTGTACAAAAAGCTCTATAAAGCAACCAAAGCTCGCGAAATACCAAAAGCTCATGTGCTCGACCAGATTGAGCCGGCACTTTCCAAAGGCATTATATCTCAGGATGAAGCAGACCTGGTCAAAAAAACAGAAGAGGCACGGAATGATGCTATACAGGTGGATGAATTTACTCTCGAAGAGTATGACAAGGGACTTGCAAGTCCACCGGCAGGTGATGGTTTAACAAAGGAAAAAGCAAAGTCGTACGCAGTTTAGTACAGATCTGAAATTAAAAAAGGCTCATTCGGTAACACCGGGTGAGCCTTTTTTATTTTGAGGAAGGATATATTCAGAGGCTCTGTGCAAATAACGATAAAAAGTATTAAATATCTGTTATTATCTAAAAAATTAGTAGAAAAATCTTTAACTTAATTAGTTAACAGATTATAATTATGGTAAAATTAGATAAAACAGATCAAAAGATTATCGAAATCCTTCAGGAGGATGGCAGGATAACAAATAATGAACTTGCAGGTAAAATTGGATTGACAACCACCCCGACTCTCGAAAGGGTGAAACGTCTTGAGAAGAATGGCGTTATCAGAGGATATACGGCATGGATCAACAGGGAAGCCATCGGCAAAGGACTGACAGTTTTTTGTTCCATCAAACTTGCCGTTCATCACTATAGAAAACTTCAGGAATTTAAGAACCGGATTGAATCACTTCCGGAAATCCTGGCCTGTTACAATGTGACCGGAGAATATGACTATCTGCTGCATGTGGTGGTTTCTGATACAAAAGAATATGAATCTTTCTTGAGATCGAAACTGACAAAAATACCCGGTATTGTTCAGATCTACACCGGTATCGTTCTTTCTGTGGTGAAAGAGCAGTCAAAAATTGAAATTGGTAATGAGAAAGAGGAGAAAGATGTATAAGAGTAAAAAACTTGAAACTATTTGTCCGCGGGCAGATCACCCTGATAAGGATCCTTACGGATCACATTTGATGCCTGTATATCAAACCTCAACTTTTGCTTTTCCGGATGCGGATTCCGGACGCAAATTTTTTGCACATGAAGAGGGCGGAGCCACACACAGCTATTCGAGACTCGGCAATCCAACGGTAGAAAAACTGGAGGAAACACTGGCAGTCATGGAGGCGGCTAACCTCTCAACAAAAGCTGAAAGTATGGTTTTCAGTTCCGGTATGGCAGCTATAACTACCGCATTCATGGCTATTGCGCCTGGTAAAACTCTGATCGCCCAGGAAACGCTTTACGGATGCACCTCACAGTTCCTGACAGAAGAAGCTTCAAAGTTTGGAATTGATGTGATTCAGATAGATAGTAACGACCCGGATAAATTTATAGAAGCTATAGAAAAAGCAGATAATCCGGGGCTTCTCTTTTTTGAATCGATTGCAAATCCAACTCTGACAGTATTCGATATGGAACCTGTGGTCCGGAAGGCACATGATAGAAATATTGTTGTTATGGTTGATAACACATTTGCAACTCCATGGCATATACAACCCTTCAAGTGGGATTGTGATATCGTGGCGCACTCTACAACAAAATATATTAACGGCCACGGCAGCGTCATCGGAGGTGCGCTTGTCATGAAAGAGGGTATTCGAGCCGAATATAACCTGGATATGTACAGGAAAAATCACGGGGGGACTGCAAGTCCGTTTGATGCGTGGCTGACGCTGCTTGGTTTAAAAACATTTCCGTTACGGATGAGAAAACATTCAGAGAATGCATCAATTGTTGCTGAGTATCTTGATAATCATGATTCTGTAGGGGAGGTTTTCTATCCGGGACTGGCATCAAACCGGGACCATCACCTTGCGAAAAAGTATATGGCAAACGGGTACGGTGGGATGATCTCTTTTGAGCTGAAAGGAGGATATGAGGCGGGAAAGAGTTTGATGAATCATGTGAAGCTGTGCACGCTGGCAGTCAGCCTTGGAAACGTGGATACACTCATTCAGCACCCTGCTTCAATGACTCATGCCGTTATGAGCCGGGAAGCGAGAGAAAGAACCGGCATAACAGATGGTCTGGTCAGGATTTCGTCAGGCACAGAAGCCATTGAAGATATCATAATGGATTTGGAACAAGCGTTAGCTTACATACCGGAAAATCATGTGAGTCTGGAATAAATATTATTTCCCATTTTCGTCTTTCTTCCCAACCGTCTTATCCGCTTTAGAAGATTTGGATGATTTCGATTTTTTATCGGCATCACCGGTTTCTTTTTTATCTTTGCTCTCGTCCTCATCCTCGATTTCAATCACTTCTGCTTCCACTTCATATTCATCGTAAGTATCGTCTGTATCAACCTCCTTCTCAACCAATACTTTTGCATCGCTTGCAAATAGAACAAACATGGTGATTGCCGATATGATCGGGGCAATGGACGTCAGAAAAACTGTACCCGCAACTCCAATGGTAAGCTGACTCTGAAAAAGTGTTTTTCCGTTTTTGTCTTTGATTATTACTCTTCTTGCATTTCCTTCCCGGATTAATTTTTTAACCTGGGAGATAATTTCATTAACGGTTCCCTGTATCTCTTCAAGGATGGGTTTTTGTTTTGTTTTCATAATTTTTTTCATATGAATTTAAATTAGAACTGTAAGGATTCATCTCTTTTATGTTCATACTACGTAAATGAGAACATAAAGATTCAAAAAAATGCTATCGAGAGTATATTGTGCTTCAACCATCGGTGTAGATGCAAGGTTAATTGAAGTGGAAGTTAACATGAGCGGGGGAGTTCCGAAGTATTATCTTGTGGGGCTGCCTGACCGGGCAGTGAGTGAATCGAAGGATCGTATTCACGCTGCCCTGAAAAATGCGGGAGCTTTTTTTCCGCGGGGAAGGGTAACGGTAAACCTGGCGCCGGCAGATTTACCCAAAGAAGGAAGCAGTTTTGATCTGCCCATAGCGCTTGGTCTGCTGGCTGTTTCCAACCAGGTCAGTACGGATAAACTGAGCAGGAGCCTTGTTCTCGGTGAACTTGCACTCGACGGGCAGCTTCGGCCGGTAAAAGGTGTGTTGCCTAAAGCTGTTGAGGCACGAAACCGGGGATTGGAGTACCTGGTGGTGCCGGCGCAGAATGCGCCCGAAGCAGCGGTTGTAGACGGCATAAAGGTAATGGCGTTTCAAAAAGTGGAAGAGGTAATGCAGTGGTTTGATAACAGCTCCTCAGCCGAACCGGTAACAGTGGATATTGAAAAAGTATTTCATCAAAACGGGCAGGCAGAGATCCTGGATTTCAGTGATGTTCGTGGGCAGGAGTCGGTAAAACGAGCCCTTGAGGTAGCTGCTGCTGGCGGGCATAACGCAATTATGGTCGGTCCTCCTGGCTCAGGGAAAACCATGATGGCGAGAAGAATCCCGACAATCCTGCCGCCGCTGACACTCGATGAAGCCCTCGAAACGACCAAAATACATTCTGTGGCGGGGATTCTGTCAGCCGGAAAAGCACTGGTAACCCAGCGGCCTTTCCGGTCACCCCACCACACTGTGTCGGATGTAGCTCTTGTCGGTGGTGGCAGCATACCGATGCCGGGGGAAATTTCTATGGCTCATAACGGCGTACTGTTCCTGGATGAACTTCCGGAATTCAAGAGAAGTGCACTTGAGGTGATGCGTCAGCCGCTCGAAGATGGCTTTGTAAGCATCTCGCGGGCGAGGATGAGTGTCTGCTACCCCAGCAGAATCATGCTGGTATCGTCCATGAATCCTTCACCTTCGGGAGACTGGTATGATCCTGCCGAGCCGGAAGGGGTAACACCGATTCAGATGCAGCGGTACCTGAGTAAAATAAGCGGACCGCTGCTGGATCGAATCGATCTGCACATCGATGTGGAAAAAGTGAGTTATGATGAGCTGTCATCAAAAGCGAAGGGGGAGTCTTCGTCTGAAATCCGAAAACGGGTGATTGAAGCCAGGAAAATACAGACACGCAGATTTATGGGAATGCAGAATGTGTATTGTAATGCACAGATGAGTACCAAACAGGCTAGGAAAGTGTGCCGTATCGACGAGGCAGGTGCGGCTATGATGAAGAAGGCGATGAATTCAATCGGTCTCTCTGCACGTGCCTACGATCGTATTCTGAAAGTAGCACGCACCATCGCGGATCTGGAATTTTCGGAGGAGATCAAAACGCACCATATGGCCGAATCAATTCAGTATCGCAGCCTGGACAGGGATGGCTGGTTGGGGTGATTTGTATGTGTGGGATTTTCATTTGTCTGGATGGGGTGAAATGATCGGATGGTGGTATTATTGGTGGGAAAGCGCACGAAATGTTCCTGACGGAACATGGATTCAGGTCGCGCGAATTGAATTGCTACCAACGAAATGTTCCTGACGGAACATGGAATCAGATCGTGCGAATTGGATGGCTACCGACGAGATGTTCCTGACGGAACGGGGAACATATTTATAAATACTTATGGGCTATATGTAAAAAGTGAATCTCATAGAAGGGTTTTCGAGTATTGGTTAAACATCCAATTTTATTCAGAAAAGAAAATTTGTTTTGTAACAAATGAAAAAAAATCCAGCTTGTTTCTATGGAATGATAGGCAGGCAGCAAATAGAAAAAGGCATATAACCATATCCACAGCCCGTTCCGGAGGAACGTTTGGTGAGGTGGATTAAACTTTGAAAATAGATCATTTTAATTGTCAATCATTAATCTAAAACAGGAAATGTTAAATCATGCCAAATACATATACTCAACTACATATTCAATTTGTTTTCGCTGTGAAATATCGCGCAGCCGTTATTGATAAAAATTGGAATGAACGATTACACCAATTCATTACGGGGATTTTTCAAAAAAACCGGCACAAAATGTTGCAGATTAATAGCATGCCTGATCATATCCATATTTTAATCGGTATGAGGCCATATCAATCGATATCTTCACTAATTCAAAATGTTAAAACGGAAAGCAGCAAGTGGGTTAACAATAATAAATTTACCTGTTCTCAATTTTCATGGCAGGAGGGATACGGGGCATTTTCATATTCGAAAAGTCATATTCCAAGAGTGGTCAGATATATACAAAAACAGGAATCTCATCACAAAAAAGTTTCATTTTTAGAAGAGTATCGGAGTCTTTTGGATGCTTTTGAGATTGAATATGACGATAGGTATATATTTAAATCTCTCGTGTGATCTTCAGATTGATCACGAAATGTTCCTGACGGAACATGGATTCAGGTCGCGCGAATTGAATTGCTACCAACGAAATGTTCCTGACGGAACATGGAATCAGATCGTGCGAATT
>Ga0209936_1000109_pt1 | contig 51896 bp, 42 predicted proteins | sample SalPonR1_A_D1_MG_FD_185694 | JGI IMG/M metagenome (GOLD analysis project Ga0209936, IMG submission 185694) | Salt pond soil microbial communities from South San Francisco under conditions of wetland restoration - Salt Pond MetaG R1_A_D1_MG... ...
TGCCTTTAAATTGGAGCCTGGTAAGGTAGAAGCTTAAGTTAATTTGGCTTTACAAAAAGGGATTGCAAATCAAGTAATCCCTTTTTTTAGGATGATTCGATCCAAGCCTTAAAATCTGTTATTTATATTTATGGAATTTCAATGGCCGGGATTTTATGATTGATAATAAAATGATGGCACGAACCATGCAGGGAAAAGGTTAGTTAGTAGAGCTTCATCCAAAGTAATTTATTTAGAGCTAATAATGTATTTTTATATGATGTGATTCAGTGTTTTTCTCTGAATAGCAGGCAATAAGGAGAATAATTTTTCTTATCTAAAATGATTCTTGTTTTTTATCCGTTGATATTTGCTGTCTATCGATATTTTTTTTTAACTAACTCATTCCTTTCTATATTGCCTCTCATTTAACACTCAAAAAAACCTTAAATCTTCTGTAAAATGAAAAAACATTTACTATGTATTGTTTTTGGCTTGAGTTTTATACTCATTGCTTTTAATGCAAACAGCCAGGAATGGAAAATGCTGGATGAAAGTAAGTCATCCATAGAATCGGAAGTAAAGCTGTTAAATTCAAATGAAAGTCACATTACTTTAAAGGTTGAGTTTAATGCTTATGCTTTATCTAAACTATCAACAAGTAAGGGAACTGCAAATTTATTGCAAATTCCCGATTGTGAACGCACCAAAGTAAAAGGGGCACCTGACTTACCTAAAATTACTCAGTCGGTTGTTATTCCGGATCATACCGATATGAAGGTTAATCTTAGCAAAAGTAAGTATGTCGAATTAGATGGAATTGATATAGTCCCTTCTAAAGGTGTTTTGTCAAGAGAAATTGATCCCTCAACCGTTCCGTATGAATATGGAGAGGTTTATTCAAAAGATGTTTTTTATCCATCAGATATTGTTAAGGGTAATGATCCTTATATTATTCGAAACGTTAGGGGTAAAAGTGTAACTGTTTATCCGGTACAATACAATCCGGTTACAAAAAAAGTAAGGATTTATACCCGTCTGGTAATTGACATGGTTCCGTCAGGAACAAAAGGAGTAAATGCTTTGCAAAAGAATGCTAACGTTAAAAATGATGATGTTTTTGAGAATGTGTTATCCAACCATTTTCTTAACTATAAACCTTCGACATCGAAACTAAGCGAGAATACTAAAAAAATGTTAATTGTTTCGTATAGTAGTTTCATGTCTGCGATGGAAGAGTTTAAAGCCTGGAAAGAATCTATTGGATATACCGTTGATTTGATTAACTACTCTGATATAGGAAGTTCTTCAGCTTTAAAGAATTATGTTCAGAATCAATATGATCAGAATGGAACAGGATATTTATTATTAGTAGGAGACCATGCACAAGTTCCTTCTTCATCAACCAGTGCTGGGTATTCTGATAATAATTATGGCTATACCTCAGGATCCGATCACTATCTGGATATTTTTGTAGGGCGATTTTCTGCTGAAAATTCAACGCAGCTCCAAACCCAAATTGACCGTACCATTTATTACGAAAGTCAGGTTAACTCATCAGATACCTGGTTTAAAAATGGCGTTGGTATCGCTTCGAACGAAGGCACCGGTGGTGGCGGAGATGACAATGAAAGCGATGAGCAACACATGAATAATATTGAATATGATCTCGAAGGATACGGATATACTATGGACCGTATTTATCAAGACGGAGGTAGTGCTTCTCAACTTTCCTCTGCCTTAAATAATGGACGAGGAATTATTAATTACGTTGGACATGGAAGCAACACTTCCTGGTCATCTATGTATTATTCACAGACTGATGTTAATAATCTTTCCAACGACCATAAACTACCCTTTGTTATCTCTGTTGCTTGTGTAGTGGGGAATTTTACCGGAATGACATGTTTCTCTGAAACATGGTTGCGGGCAACAAATAACGGACAGCCAACAGGAGCCGTTGCATTTTGTGGTTCAACGATTAACCAGTCGTGGGCTTCACCAATGTGTGCTCAGGATAAGATGAATGACTTATTGGTTGCCAATAGTTATATTAACTATGGAGGCATGTTTGTAAACGGGATGTTTCAAATGATTGACGAATATGGCAGCGATGGAGAAAACATGGCCGATACCTGGACTGTTTTTGGAGATCCATCCGTTCAAATGAGAACACCCGGCCATCCTGAAGGCCCTGAAGGAGAATCACCGAACCCTCCGGTAGCTGACTTTACAGCTTCAACAACAATAGTTTCTGAAGGAGAGTCGGTTTCCTTTACAAGCACTTCAATCAATAATCCTTCTGAATATTACTGGGAATTTGAAGGGGGAACTCCTTCTACCAGCAACTCTTCAAGTCCTGCAGTAACATATAATACTATTGGCAGCTTTGATGTTACGTTAACAGTTTCTAATAGTGCCGGACAAGACGCTGAAACTAAATATAACTATATTACCGTTGAAGAATATGTTCCTAGCTATTGTTCCAGTGCAGGTCAGGATTACAGCTATGAATGGATCGCTGGAGTAGAAGTAGGTTCGTTCAGTAACTCTTCATCTGCTGCCGGGTATACCGACTTTACCAGCAAAACGGTTGAGCTACAGGCGGGAAATGATTATGCAGTTTCTCTTACTCCCGGATTTGCCAGTTCAACGTATAACGAATACTGGAAAATCTGGATTGATTATAACAATGATAAAGAATTTACATCTGATGAGTTAGCTTTTGATGCCGGAGCATTAAGTAAAACATCCGTTACGGGTACAATGACTATCCCCTCAGGAGTAGGTCAGGTTACAACCCGCATGCGGGTTTCTATGAAATATAACGCGGCGCAAACAGCTTGTGAATCTTTTGATTATGGTGAAGTAGAAGACTATACAGTAATTATTACAGAACCTGGAGATGATACGCAAGCACCCACTGAACCTGTAAATCTATCCGCATCGAATATCACAGAAACCTCTTTCACCTTAAGCTGGAACGCTTCAACAGATAATATTGGGGTTGTCGGATATGATGTTTATCAAGATGGTAGTATAGTAAGCACCGTTACAGAAACATCGGCAAATATTTCCGGATTAACTGCCGGTACAACCTTCAGCTACTATGTAAAAGCGAAAGATGCTGCCGGCAATGTTTCTGCTGCAAGCAGTACCTTGCAGGTTACCACGGATGAACCTGCAGATACCGAGGCACCTACAGCTCCATCCAACTTATCCTCATCGAATACTACCGAGAATTCAGTGGCTCTAAGCTGGACTTCTTCTACCGACAATGTGGGCGTTACCGGTTATGATATCTATAGAAATGGTTCATATCTTGCCAATACATCATCAACCAGTTATACGGTTACCGGATTAAGTGCATCTACTTCCTACGAATTTTATGTAAAAGCGAAAGATGCTGCCGGCAATGTTTCTGTTGCAAGTAATACAATTTCAGTTACCACTGATGATGTAGTAGCAGAATATTGTGAATCAAAAGGAAATAATTCATCGTACGAATGGATTGCCGAAGTAACTATCGGAACTTACAGTAACTCTTCCGGAGCTTCAGGATATACCGATTTTACCAGTGAAATGATTACCCTTGAAGCAGGTAGTTCGGTGAATATTTCACTGGCTCCAGGATTTGGTGGTTCAACGTACAACGAATACTGGAAAATCTGGATTGATTATAACGGCGACAAAGAATTTACCAGTGATGAGTTAGTATTTGATGCCGGTTCGCTTAGTAAAACAACGGTAAACGGAACCATCAATGTTCCTTTAAGCGCAAATGGAACAACACGCCTAAGAGTTTCGATGAAATATAACGGAGCCCAAACAGCATGCGAAACATTCAGTTATGGAGAAGTAGAAGATTATACCGTAAGCTTCGAAGAATCAGTACCTGATACTGAAGCTCCAACTGCTCCTACAGGACTAACATCTTCTAACATAACCAATAGCTCGTTTACGCTAAGCTGGAATGCTTCCAGCGATAATGTCGGCGTAACAGTATATGATATTTACCAAAATGATGCTTATTATACTTCATCCAGCGGAACGTCATACATCGTAACAGGCTTAAGTGCAGCAACAACTTATTCATGCTATGTTAAAGCTAAGGATGCTGCCGGTAATGTTTCTGCAGCAAGCAGTACATTAAATGTTACAACCGTTGATGAGCAGTTAACCTACTGTACTTCGAAAGGAAACAATTCATCGTATGAGTGGATTGACCTGGTAGAGCTGAATGAAATGAGTAATGCAACAGGCAATAACGGTGGTTATGCTGATTTTACTAACTTAACAGCCACTGTTTCACGTAGTGCAGAGCAAACGATTTATGTAAGTTGCGGATTTAGCGGAAGCAGCTACACCGAATACTGGCATGTATGGATCGACTGGGACCACAGTGGAACATTTGATGCAGACGAAAGAATGGTATATGGTTCATCAAGCAGTGCGGATAAGTTAAGTGCAACATTTACCGTTCCGTCGGATGCTCAACTGGGATCTACACGAATGCGTATTACCATGAAGTATAATGCTGCAGCAACAGCCTGTGAAACATTTAGCTATGGTGAGGTGGAAGATTATACCATTAATGTTACAGATGCAGGTTCGTATGCTGTGAATGCTCGTGAAGAGGCTGAAATCCTTGGTTTTGAAGCTCCAACAACAGTTGTTTTATACCCTGTTCCGGCTTCTGATTATTTGAATGTTTCTATAGAAAATGGAACAAGAGTAGGTAAAGTAAGTATTTATAATGCTACAGGTTCATTAATGAAGATTGAGGAAATTCAAGGAAATCATAAGGAAATTGATATCTCTGAATTACCTGCTGGTTCTTACATCATTTCTGTTGAAGATGAAAAAGAACCAATAACCAAACAGTTTGTTAAACAATAAATTTAATGATACCCTATGAAAAAAGCTGTCTCAATAAAGGGACAGCTTTTTTAGTTAAATACATCGTGCAAAAGCAAACCCTATTAAATGAAACATGATTTAATCATTGTTTGATTAGAAAAAATAAATATTTATAAACATAGTTGATATTCAAATTATTATTCTAACTTTGCGCCCTTATATTAACGAAATTGTGTTTTTAGGCTTCTGACCTGCTTTTGGCGAGTTGATTGGGATCCAAAGGCACGGGAGGAAAAAATAAATGTCAAAATTTAATGATTTAGGATTCTCTAATGATATCCTAAAAGGAATTAATGATTTGGGTTTTGTAGAAGCAATGCCCGTTCAGAATGAAGTAATACCTGTTTTACTCGAAACCAACCGCGATATTGTTGCCCTGGCACAAACCGGAACAGGAAAAACAGCAGCATTCGGACTTCCGATTGTTCAACAAATAAACATTCAGGAAAAACATCCACAAGCCCTGATTCTATCCCCAACGCGGGAACTATGTGTTCAGATAGCTAAAGATATCATGGCTTATTCGAAATATATAGATGGTTTAAAAGTACTGCCTGTATACGGAGGAGCAAGTATAGATACTCAAATACGGGGATTGAAAATGGGTGCACATGTTATTGTAGCAACACCGGGACGAATGTTAGATTTGATTCGACGCAAAAAAGCTGATATCACAAAAGTAAAAACGGTTGTCTTAGACGAATCAGATGAAATGCTGAATATGGGGTTTCGTGATGATTTAAATGATATCCTTGAATCAGTACCTAAAGAACGTCGTACCTTACTTTTTTCAGCGACTATGCCCAAAGAGGTGGCTGCGATAGCTAAAAATTATATGTCCAAACCCCAGGAGATTACCATTGGTAAGAGAAATGCAGGGGCCGAAAATGTAAAACATATTTACTACCTGGTGCACGCTCGAGACAGGTATCTGGCGCTAAAGCGAATTGCTGACATGAATCCGGATATCTATGCCATTATTTTTTGCCGTACGCGTATGGAGACCAAAGAGGTGGCTGAAAAGTTAATCAAAGACGGATATAATGCTGACGCTTTGCATGGCGATCTTTCCCAGGCACAGCGAGACCATGTAATGAACCGTTTCCGGTTAAAAAACCTTCAAATGTTGGTAGCTACTGATGTGGCAGCTCGCGGATTAGATGTAAACGATCTTACGCATGTTATTAATTATAACCTGCCCGATGATATTGAAGCATATACCCACCGTAGCGGCAGAACAGGAAGAGCAGGAAAAGCAGGAATATCTGTTGCAATTGTTCATCTAAGAGAAAAATACCGAATCAAAGAAATTGAGAAGAAAATCAATAAAAAATTCGAGCAATTACAGGTCCCAAAAGGAGATGAGATCTGTAAAAAACAACTGTTTCATTTGATTGATAAGATGGAGCATGTAGATGTGAAGAACGAACAAATTGATGATCTTTTACCGGAAGTATACAAAAAGCTACAGTGGCTGGATAAAGAAGAGTTAATTAAACGATTTGTTTCGTTGGAATTTAACCGTTTTCTTGCTTATTACAAAAATACCCCGGATTTGAATGTGCCTGATGAATCTGGAGCTGAGGGGAAAAATAAAAGAAAAAATAAACGAAGCGGAGGGAACAAAAACTATCAACGCCTTTTTATTAATGTTGGTAATAATAACAAACTTAATCCTCAACGTTTAATGGGATTGGTTAATGAATCTACACGAGAACGAAATATCCCGGTAGGAAAAATAGATATCCTGAAATCGTTCTCATTTTTTGAAATAGATGAATCGTATACCGATAAAGTACTTAAAGGTTTAAATTCTTCGGTTTTTGAGGGTGTCCGGGTAAGTTCTGAAATTGCTAAGGAGAAGCCTGCCGGAGCGGGAAGAGAAATGAGACGTGATGATAAGAATATTTCAAAAAATAAAAAGTACGGAAAGAATCCGAGTGCCAAAAGAAGATCAAGAAAGAGATAGTTTGTAAAAATTTATAAACTTTTTTATCAGATAAAGATCATTCGAGATGAGCAAAATAAAAAATATTGCATTGGTAGCACATGACAACCGGAAGCAGGATTTAATAGATTGGATAGAACTGAATCATGAGAAGCTTTTAAAATGTCAACTTACTTGTACCGGTACAACAGGGAAACTCGTTGAAGAGACTCTGTTAAAACACAATAAAAAGGTAGAAACAATTCACATCAGGAAGTTAAAATCCGGACCACTGGGTGGTGACCAGCAGTTGGGCGCTTTAATCAGTGAAGGGGAAATTGATTTGCTTATATTTTTGTGGGATCCGATGCAGCCTCAGCCTCACGATGTGGATGTTAAAGCATTGCTTCGAATTGGTGTTTTGTATAATGTGCCAACGGCCAACAACCGGTCAACAGCCGATTTTTTGATATCCTCGGAATTGTTTGAAAGTGACTATAAACCGGAGGTTAAAGATTACTCTTCCTATATCCACCGTAAAATTGAGGGTGATAAGTAGGTCTTTTAGTGAGCTTAAAAAGATGTATCCTTTTGCCAGGTAAAAATAAACAGTACTGTTGAGGTTATCGTTTATGATAACTGGATAATCCTTCAATCACAATAACAATTTCTCCCTTTACGGTCGACTGACTGTAATAATCGATAAGCTCTTTTATGGTACCACGGATATTTTCTTCGTGAATTTTAGTTAATTCACGCGAAACACTTGCTTTTCGGTCTTCACCCATAAATTCAGCAAACTGGGTTAGCGTTTTTACTAACCGGTAGGGCGATTCATAAAAAACCATGGTTTTGGGCTCTTCGGCCAGTTCCTTTAGTCTTTTTTGTCTCCCTTTTTTCTGGGGTAAAAAACCTTCGAAAGAAAAGCGGTCGTTAGGTAAAATTGAATTGATTAAAGCCGGAATAAAGGCCGTGGCACCGGGGAGTGTTTCTACATCAAGACCTTCTTCAATACAAGCACGGGCAATTAAAAATCCGGGATCAGAAATTCCGGGTGTCCCTGCATCTGAAACTAACGCAAAGGTCTGACCTGATTTTATGCGTTGAATAATTTCAGGTAAAGCCTTATGTTCATTAAATTTATGATGCGAAAGCACCGGCTTATCAATCTGAAAATGTTTTAAAAGAATACTCGTCTTGCGCGTATCTTCGGCTAAAATGATATCCACAGTCTTTAATACCTCTAATGCTCTTAAGGTAATATCTTCAAGGTTACCAATGGGTGTTGGTACTAAATAGAGTTTACTCATAACTTATTGTGCTGTAAATTTTCGTTTGACCAACTCTTTTAATCGCTCATAATTTTGATTTTCTTCATCCCAGTCGAAATTTTCGTTTAAAAAGCCTATTGCATTCTCATAGGTGTCAAAATTATTCAAAATTTGAATCGTCTCCAGGTATTGCTCTTTATCACCCTTAAATAATTCGCGTATAAAGATAAATTTGTCATTTAAACTTATGGCCGAAGCAATATCTTGTATTGGTTTTGACTGCATTTTGGAAGAAACATCTTTTTTCGACGTTTTTTGGGCCATATTATCATGAATAAATTTTTTGGATTGATATTTGTCGGCTACAATAGGAGAACCCTCCTGTTGTTTTTCTTTTCTTTTCGGAGATGTTTTTATTTCTTCTTCTATGGTTGATTCTTCTGTTTTATTGGTTTTTTTATCTTCCGGTAAATCTTTGGGTGGCTCTTCTATAACGAACTCATGTTTTTCTATGGGTGCTGTTTTTCTTTTTTCATTAAAAGGGATGGTTTCGTGTTTTTCTTCTGGTAAAGATTTTTTTTCAGTTTCTTTATTTTGATATTCAGGTTTATAGGTAGTCTGTGGATGAATCGTTAATAATAAATCATAAAGATTTCTTACTTTTGAAAGTGCAAGATCAATATCAAGCGGATGGATTTGTTCTTCATGTTCGAGCCTGTTTGCTATAGCATATAAATCTTGAATATCTTTTAACAGATTATTTAGTTTTTCTTTTTTGTTCATAATGTAAGCATTAAAAGTATTTTGCAAAATTAACGATAAAAGTTTAGAATTGTTATACGATGTTTTTCGAAGGTACAAATAAAAAAGCCAAAAACAGGGGTTGGGTCGAAGTAATTTGCGGTTCAATGTTTTCGGGTAAAACAGAAGAATTAATCCGCCGGTTAAAGCGGGCCGAGTATGCCAAATTGAAAGTGGAAATTTTTAAACCCATGATTGACACCCGCTACTCTGAAGAAGATGTTGTTTCGCATGATGAAAATACCATTCGTTCCACGCCGGTCGAATCTTCGGGAAATATCCTGTTGCTTTCGGGCAATGTAGATGTGATTGGTATTGACGAGGCTCAGTTTTTTGACGAAAACCTGGCCGATGTTTGTAATCAGTTGGCCAATAATGGAACCCGGGTAGTTGTTGCCGGACTGGATATGGATTTCCGGGGCAAACCTTTTGGCCCAATCCCGGGGTTAATGGCAGAAGCTGAGTATGTTACCAAAGTACATGCCATTTGTATGCAGTGCGGAAATCTGGCGCAATATTCGCATCGTATCACAAAAAGTGATAAATTAGTGTTGTTGGGAGAAAAAGATGAGTACGAACCTTTATGCAGGGTATGTTTTAATAAAGTGATGAAGGAGTCAAAATAAATTGATGATTTATACCATATCAGCAATAGCTAAAATAATTAATGCTCAATCAAAAATAAAGGATGATTGTGAGATTCAATATTTATTGATTGACAGCCGGAATATTGTCTCTACTGTAAATTCTCTTTTTTTTGCTATTCGTGGGGAAAGACACGATGGACACGATTTTATAAAAGAGCTCTATCATAAAGGAGTTAAAAATTTTGTTGTGGATGAAATTCCTGATGATAAGAACGACTTAGAATATGCCAGTTTTTTGCTGGTAGATAATACCTTAAAAGCCTTACAGAAGCTGTCAGCTGCACATCGTGCCAAATTTAACAATCCGGTTGTGGGAATCACCGGCAGCAATGGAAAAACCATTGTAAAAGAGTGGTTTTTTTATTTGTTGCAGGGGAATAAAAATGTGATTAGGAATCCTAAAAGTTATAACTCGCAGGTAGGAGTGCCGCTTTCTGTGTGGTTGATGAGTGAAATGAACGATTTGGCTATTTTTGAAGCCGGAATTTCTATGCCGGATGAAATGCAACATCTCGAAAAAATAATTCATCCTGATATTGGCCTGATAACCAATGTTGGAGAACCTCATCAGGAAAATTTCAAGGATTATAAACAAAAGACCACAGAGAAACTAAAGCTTTTTAATCACAGTAAACAAATCATATATTGTAAAGATCATTCCCTGATTCGTCAGGAAATAGAAGCCCGTTTTCCGGATAAAAATGTTTTTACCTGGTCGGAAAAATCGGATGCAAACCTGAAAATTTTAAATAAAATCCGGAAAGAGCATGCTACCTTCATTGAATATCAATATAAAGATCAAAAATATACGATTACCATTCCTTTTACCGATGCAGCTTCTTTTGAAGACGCAATGCATGTGTTGGCAGCTCTTTATGCAACAGAAATGGTTCCCGAAGATTTTCAACACAAATTTCAAACATTACCTTCCGTAGCAATGAGACTGGAGTTAAAAAAGGGAATTAATAATTGCACCCTGATCAACGACAGTTACAACTCAGACCTAAATTCGCTAAGTATAGCATTGAATTACCTCGAACAACAAAATCAGCATTCGCAAAAAACGTTGATTATCTCAGATATTTTACAAAGTGGTAAAGAGGAGAGAGCCTTATATCAGGAAGTGGCCAAATTATTGAAAAAATATCATATAAACAGGTTTGTTGGTATTGGCGAAGCGATTTCGCGTCAGGAAAAATTATTTGAGCTTTCAAAAAGTATTTATACATCGACTTCGGATTTTTTGAATGATTTTTCCAAAAAGAATTTTGCTGATGAAGCAATCTTGTTAAAAGGAGCAAGAAATTTTCATTTCGAGAAGATTTCTTCGGTACTCGAAGAGAAATCGCATCGCACCGTGTTAGAGATTAATCTAAATAGCATGGTGCATAATTTGAATTATTTTCGGTCAAAACTTCATCCCGGAACCAAAATAATGGCTATGGTTAAAGCATTGTCTTATGGCAGTGGCACCTTCGAAATAGCCAATATTTTGCAATATCAGCGGGTGGATTACCTTGGTGTGGCTTTTGCTGATGAAGGTGTTGCTTTGCGCGAAGCAGGTATAAAAATGCCCATTATAGTCATGAATCCCGAGCAAAACAGTTTTGATTTGATGATTGAGCATCAATTAGAGCCCGAAGTGTATAATTTTTTAGTGCTTCATAAATTTGGCGAAGCTGTAGAAAATGCAGGCAAAAGAAATTATCCCGTTCATCTAAAACTGGATACCGGTATGCACCGGCTGGGATTTGTTGAGGAAGAGCTTGATCAACTTATTGATGAATTAAAAGAGAAAAAATTAATCAGCATAAAATCTGTATTTTCTCATTTGGCCGCCAGTGATGAGAATATTCACGATTCATTTACAAGGGAGCAGATCCAGTTATTTGATGCAATGAGTAATCAGATGGTTAAAGCTTTAAACTATCCTGTACTGAGACATATTGCCAATTCGGCCGGAATAGAACGTTTTCCAGAGGCCCAGTTTGATATGGTAAGATTAGGGATTGGATTATACGGTATCTCAGCAACCAATCAGGATCAATTAGCTACCGTGTCTACTTTAAAAAGTACCGTAATCCAAACCAAGAAAGTAAGCAAAGACCAAACCATTGGTTACAGCCGTAAAGCAAGAGCCAAGGATGATATGACCATCGCTATTGTCCCCGTTGGTTATGCCGACGGATTAAACCGGAAACTTGGAAATGGAAATGGGAAGTTGTTTATTAATGGTTTTTTTGTTCCTATTGTAGGAAACATCTGTATGGATATGTGTATGGTAGATATTACAGATTGCAACATACATGAGGGAGATGAAGTCATCATTTTCGGGAAAGAACAATCGGTGGTTGATCTGGCTAATATGCTGGGAACTATTCCTTATGAAATATTTACCAGTGTTTCAACTAGGGTAAAGCGGGTGTATTTCCAGGAATAATAAGAGGAATGATTTGTCCCAAAGTTTTTAATTGAGGCGAAACCTGTATTGAAAATATACTGCACTGTTTTTTTCCACATTTTCCTGTTCTTCGTGTTATTTAGAATGATGTATGTTGATATCTTTGTATTGTTTTGATATATAAAGCTTTGTATGGATGAAGGTTGAGCTGATTGTTTGTTTTAAACCTATAAAAACGACCTGTTTCCGGCTTTCAGGTTTTGAATCTCCCTAAAAAAAGTGTTAATTTGCCGCTTTAAAATAAATAGCTTTGAGGAGCTAAACTTATTATGGACTACAAATACCTTAAAATATTTGCCTTTTTATCGATATTTTTTGTGGTGGCTGTAATAACAGCCGGCATAAGGCTTAATTTATTCGGAGCGATTGTAAACACAGAGGAAGTGGTTAACCAATCTGCACGCAATAAAATTGACAAAATTTTTTACGATGAAAAGGCAGCAATCCTTGATTCAATAATACATCAAAAAACGGAGAGGTTTCATTTTAACGGTAGTATCCTGGTAGGATACAAGGGAAACTGTATTTACAACCAATCCTTTGGATATGCCGATATAAGAAAAAGAGAACCTTTATCATCAGATGCCATTTTTCAACTGGCCTCGGTTAGCAAACAGTTTACAGCCATGGCTGTAATGATTCTAAACGATCGAAATAAACTGAACTATGATGATTCAGTAACCAGATATATTCCTGACTTTCCTTACCCTGAGATGACTCTAAGGATGTTACTTAATCATACTTCAGGATTACCGAATTACATGTGGCTGGTAGAGCATCACTGGAAAGGCGAAAATCCGCCCAATAATGCAGATATAATGAAGATGATGGCTAAGCATAAACTGTCTTTATACTTTACTCCGGGACGTAGATTTAATTACTCAAATACAGGTTATGTTGTTCTGGCATCAGTTGTGGAAAATGTTTCAGGGATGACGTTTGCAGATTTTTTAGACCAAAATATTTTCCAGCCATTAAATATGAACAATTCTTTTGTACATAGCAGTTCTTATGAGACAAATAACAAAGATTTTCTAACTGGTTTTTATTATCGCAGCCGCAGGTACCGAATGATTCCTTCAACGATAAACGATGGTGCTGTAGGTGACAAAGGGGTTTATTCTACTTCCGAAGATTTATATAAATGGGATCAGGCTTTATATAAAAATATATTAGTTTCGGAAGAAACTATGAATGAAGCAATTACTCCTTTTAAACTATACGGGAAATATACGATGCCTTACGGATTTGGATTTCGTATTCGTGAGCGGAATCACAAGAAAGTAGTTTACCACCATGGCCGATGGAATGGTTTTAGAACCAGTCTGTTCCGGTTTGTTGAAGATAATAACACGATCATCGTATTGAATCATACTTCGTCATCGTTAAATAATTCTATTATACGTGATATTCAGCAGGTATTGGATGATTCAATAAGTGCTGATTATACACATGAAATAGTTACTACGGTATTGGACGAAGGCATTGAGCAAGCCTTTGAAAAATACCTGGATTTAAAACAAAGGGTTAAATTTAGTCTGGATACCGTAAAAATGACCATTGCCAGTCAGATACTTACCGATTTACAAAACTATGAGAGTGCTGAAAATATACATTTGTTTAAAAAGATGTACGTTAGTGGTAAACTGGATGAAAGAGTGCATATTGTAGATAATCGTTCTCATGAAAATGAAACAATATCTGCCACCGGATGGACAAAAGAAAACGAAGAAAATAATGTTACCCTAGCTCGCTAACTTTTTCCAGTGTCTTAAGGTCTGCTATCTTAATCTTTCTACCATCTAAGGCAATAATTTTTTCACTGGCAAAAGTTGAAAGTGTACGTATTGCATTTGAGGTAGTCATATTTGAAAGGTTTGCAATATCTTCGCGCGACAGATATACTTTTATGGTTGCACCATCTTCTTCAAATCCGTAGGTATCTTTTAAGAATAGTAATGATTCGGCTAATCTGCCACGAATATGTTTTTGTGTAAGAGTGACCGTTCGGTTGTTTGAAAAGCCCAATTCAGAGGCTAATGAACGGATAATGTTGAAAGATAAGTCGGCGTTTGAACGTAAAACTTTATAGAGTGTTTCTTTTTCGATGGTGCAGATGACACTGTCCTCAATAGCTTCAGCTGATGCCAGGTAGTTTTGTTCGGCAAATAATGCTCTGTATCCAATAAATCCAACCGGTTTTGCCATACGGACTATTTGCTCGCGTCCTCCAACGCCCTCTTTGAAGATTTTAACTTTTCCTTTGGATAAGCAGATTAGTCCATTGGGTTTGTCGCCCTCTTTGTATATAATATCCCCTTTTTTATAATAAGTACATGTACTGTTCTTTTTAAGTTGCTCTTTCTCTTCCTTGCTTAGCACACTAAAAACTGACATTTGGTTGTCAATGATATTGTGACATTCGGCATTCATTAGTTTATTCATCATTTAAAGGATATGTTAAAAAACATACAAATGTATATATTTAGTCTAAAATTATAAAATTTTTTCAACAAAATCGGTCTTTTTTAAAAACTCCGGCTATAGTAATTCTGATGAAGAAAGATATAAAAGGTTTAATAATTTATTCTTTATTCATTTCTATATTTGGCTGCCAGAGGCATCCTACGTCCGGCCCCAAAAGCTTTGGACGATATTCTTAAAATAGGAGGCGACTGATAACGTTTATATTCATTGCTATCTACAAGTTTTAAGATGCTTTCAATCATATTTTTCTCGTATCCGTTTTCGAGTATATCCTCCAAAGGCTTTTGTAATTCAATATACTCGAATAATATTTTATCCAATATATCATAATCGGGTAAGGAGTCACTATCTTTTTGATCTGGTCTTAACTCAGCAGATGGTGGTTTTGAAATGGTGTTTTCAGGAATAATTTCTTCTTCGCGATTTATGAATTGAGCCAGTTTGTATACATCCGTTTTGTATATGTCTCCTAATACCGACAATCCTCCGTTCATGTCTCCATAAAGTGTTCCATATCCTACAGCTGCCTCGCTTTTGTTGGATGTGTTTAATAGAATATTACCGAATTTATTGGAAAGAGCCATTAAAATGGTTCCTCTTATTCTGGCTTGTATATTTTCTTCTGTAACATCGGATTTTAAGCCTTTAAAGATTGGCTGCAACGATTCATCAAAAATGTCTACAATATGCTGTATGTTAATAATATCATATTGTACACCCAGGTTTTCTGCCAACTTTATAGCATCAATAATAGAGTGTTCGGATGAAAATTTTGAGGGTAACAACAGCACACGGATATTATCGGCTCCTAATGCGCGAGTAGCTAAAATAAGCGTTACGGCTGAGTCTATTCCTCCAGACAGGCCTAAGGTAGCCGTAGTGAAATTTAATTTTCTAAAATAATCTTTTATCCCTAATTCTAAGGCATCATAAATTTTAGCTATAACATTGGGCTCTTCATTTACCGAATTTTTTCTTTTGCAATGCTCTATTTCTTCCAGTTCGTAAATTCTATAATCTTCTTCGAAAAGTTCTAGTTCATCAGCAATGGTTCCGTCAGGATTGATTACCAATGAGCCGCCATCGAAAATTAGTTCGGTTTGTGCACCCACCTGGTTTACATTAAAAACCGGAAGATTGTATTTTTTTGCATTACGGATAAAAATATTTCTTTTACCCCAGATTTTAGTATATGAAAACGGTGATGCAGCAATATTCACAATAAAATCAGGGTTATATTCTATTAATTTCTCCATGGGAGTTACCCTGTAAAGCTGACTTTTACCAAAGGGATTATGGGTTGGTTGGTCGTCCCATAAATCTTCGCAGATAGTCAGGGCAATCTTTTTGCCCTTATATTCTACTACATTAAATTTATCGTTAGGCTCAAAATACCTATATTCATCAAAAATATCGTAGGTGGGAAGTAATGTTTTGTTTTGTACAAATTGAACTTCCCCATCGGCAATAAATAGCGCCGAATTGAATAATCTTTTTCCCCGTGGATGATAATTGATGGTAGGTCCGCCAATAATTACAGCAATATCTTTACAGTATACGGAAATCTCTGAAACGGCATCTTCACATTTTTCAATAAACGACCGGTGTTCAAGTAAATCTTGTGGAGGATACCCACAAACGGCCATTTCTGAAAAAATAATTAAATCAACTTTTTCCTCTTTGGCATCTGCAATTTTATCAATAATGGCAGCGATATTCTTTTTAAAATTTCCAATGTGAAAATTTAATTGAGCTAATGCAATTTTCATACTCTGTTTTTTTTAAAATAATACGCCTAATCTAAGGGCAAAATTACTTAAGGTTACTTTATTATTACTAGAGGGTGTAATATCAATAAACCCGTTGGTATAGGTTATCCCGACTACAATAGATGTGCTTCCGGCAATAGAATATTCAACCCCTGCGCCAATAAAATAGCCCAACGTAAAAAGTTTTACCTCATCGCTAATATTTTCATTGTTTAATTCAATTTTGTCAACCTCGCCAGTGGCTTTAATATTAATTCCTCCATTAATGCCTAAGTGGGTAAAAAAAGTGGTGTACCCGATTTGATTGGTTTTAAATTTTAATCCCAATGGAATATTAATGTATTGTAATTTGTAGTTTAAAACACTACCAGCGGGAATTGTGTCATCAACAGAGCTATTTGTGCTAATCTCTTTTCCTCCTTCTGTATTATATTTTAGCTTGCCTCCGGTATTATCAATCGAGATACCGGTCATGAAAGCATAATTTTTAGCAAAAAAATTATCTACATTTAAACCAATATTTACACCAAGCTTTGAACCTTCGCTTTGAACATCTTTTAAGTCGGGCGACATCCAGGATAATTGGGGATCAACAAAAACTGTAAATCTCAAACCCTGAGCAAAAATTCCTAAGGAGCTTACGACGAATATGATTAAAATTAAATACTTTTTCATACTTTTAGGTTTTATTATTAGTTATTACAAAAATATATAAAATCGTTTCATTTTGGTTGATTTTTATGGATAGTAATCAAAAATCAATCCGTTTTAGCAAATTATTTAATTTTAAAAAGATTTTTATGATGATGAAAAGAGGCATTTTAGCAGTTCTAATTTTACTGTTCTTATTTTCCGGATGCGCTGAGAAAAATAAATTTGATGTGGATATTGATGATATTGATGTGGCGATCGAAGTTAAAAGACTAGACAAAGAACTTTTTGAATTAGCTCCTGACGGGTTAGAAAAGCAAGTCCCTGATTTACTTAAAAAGTATGGTGAGTTTTTGGAACTTTACAGCCGAAATGTTATTAGTATTGGTAGTCCTTACAGTAAAGCTTATCCCGACTATTTAGCAGGATTTATTACCGATTACACCATGTTTCAGGTGCATGAAAAGGTAATGGAAAAATTTCCTGATGTTGATTTTATTGAAGATGAATTAACACATGCTTTTAAATATTATACCTATTATTTCCCGGAAAGGATAGTCCCTGCTGTTTTTACTTTTCAGGGCGGATTTAATCAATCCATTGTTGTTGCCGACAGTATTCTGGCCATTGGAACCGATAAATACCTGGGTCCGGATGTTGATTTCTACGACCGGTTAGGAATTTCAAAATACTTGCAGCGAAATATGGTGCCTGAAAAAATTCCTACCGATGCCATGAAAGCCTGGGCAATGACCGAATTTGTGTATAACGACTCTGTCGATAACCTGGTGAACAATATGATATATCATGGGAAATTACAGTATTTTTTGGATGCTATGTTTCCTTTTACCGATGATTCGTTGAAATTTGGATTTACATCCAATCAACTTAAGTGGTGCCAAAAGAATGAAAAACCTATGTGGGATAACCTGGTAGAGCAAAAATTACTTTTCTCTACCGATTACATGACCATTAATAACTACATTAATCCTGCACCTTTTACTACAGGATTTCCTCGTCAATCGCCTGGAAGAGCTGTCGTTTGGCTGGGTCGGGAAATTGTTCAACGTTATATGGAAAGACATCCTGAAATCTCGTTAAAAGAGTTGATGTTAAATGATAATTATCAGAAAATACTTGCTGAATCGCGTTACGAGCCTTAGTTGATGACCAATCTTAACACTAAACACAGTTTCCCTGCCGGATGGTATGGTTTCCTTTCCTGTGGCAGGCGTTAGCAGGATACAAGATACAAGTTAAAGAATGCATGATTCAATATTTTATATGAATTTTTGACAATAAACTATTTTACGAATTCATCACTTCCTTTATGGAATTAATAATATACTGCTCATTTTTAGTCTTTGACAATAATGCTTGAACAAAATAATTTGTTAAGTGTTCCATATTTAAAAATTAACAAATCAATTTATTTATTCATATAGATTTGTTAAATTTATGGTAGAATTTTTAAAATCATAATTAACAATAAATATTAATCATTATGAAATCAGACATTGAAATTGCTCAGGGAGCGAAAATCAAACACATTACCGAAATTGCCAAACAGCTTGGTATTGCCGAAGACAATTTGGAATTGTATGGAAAATACAAGGCGAAGTTACCCTTAAAATTTATTGATGAGGAGAAGGTTAAAAAATCAAATCTGATTTTGGTCACTGCCATTACCCCCACACCTGCCGGAGAAGGAAAAACAACCACATCAATAGGTCTTACCCAGGCTTTAAACCGAATAGGGAAGAAAACAACGGTTGTATTACGTGAACCGTCCTTAGGCCCTGTTTTTGGTATTAAAGGAGGAGCAACAGGAGGGGGAAACTCCCAGGTTATTCCCATGGAGGATATTAACTTACATTTTACCGGAGACCTTGCTGCAGTTGAAAAGGCTCATAATTTACTGTCTGCACTAATTGATAATAATATACATGCTAAAAAAGGAAATTTGGGTATTGATCCAAGGACCATTGAATGGAAACGGGTAACCGATATGAATGAGCGTTCGTTGAGAGATATTGTAATTGGGTTAGGTGGGCCGACACAAGGTGTTCCTCGCGAATCTGGTTTTCATATCACTGCTGCTTCAGAAGTGATGGCTACATTATGTGTTGCTGAGAACTTAAAAGATTTAAAAGAACGGTTAGGAAATATTTTTGTTGGCTATACTTATGAAGGAAAAGCAATTTTTGCAAAAGATTTAAATGCCCATGGCGCCATGGCTGCACTAATGAAAGATGCCATAAAACCAAATTTAGTTCAAACATTAGAAGGAAATCCGGCGATTATTCATGGTGGCCCCTTTGCCAATATTGCACAGGGAACCAATACAATGATTGCTACCAAAATGGGAATGTCCATGAGCGATTATGTGGTTACTGAAGCCGGTTTTGCCAGTGAGCTGGGGGCTGAAAAGTTCTTCAATATTAAATCTCAGGTTGGTGAGTTAATGCCTAATGCCGTAGTTATTGTTGCTACGATTCGTGCGTTAAAATATCATGGAGGGGCCAAATTAGCCGATTTGGAAAAAGAAAATCTGGAAGCATTGAAAAAAGGGTTTGAAAACCTGGATAAACATATTGAAAATATGAGTTATTACGGTTTTAGGCCTGTTGTGGCCATTAATCGTTTTAGTTCAGATACCGATGCTGAAATTGATTTATTGAAAAAGCATTGCGAAAAACTCGACTCTCCCGTAGCTGTGAATGATGCCTGGGAAAAAGGAGGGGAAGGGGCGATTGATTTAGCTGAAAAAGTAATTGATGCAACAAAAGCTTGCCCAACTTGTTTCAGGCCTTTGTATGAATTAGATTGGCCCTTTGAGAAAAAAATTGAAGCCATTGCAACCAAAATGTATGGAGCCAAAAATGTTGAGTATACAGTTAAGGCTAAAAAGCAGCTGGATAAAATTACGGAATTAGGTTTTGGAAATTTGGCCGTTTGTATTGCCAAAACCCAGAAATCTTTATCTGATGATGCCAAGAAAAAGGGGCGCCCCAGAGATTTTACTGTTAAAATTCGTGAGGTGGAGCTATCATCCGGGGCTGGTTTTATTGTTCCTATTGCCGGAACAATAATGAGAATGCCTGGTTTGCCTGGAACACCATCTGCAGAAAAAATCGATATCGATGATGACGGTAAAATTTCCGGATTATTCTAGCGTTAAAATCTATTTTAAAATAAAATTAAGTCCATACTTTCATTCGTATGGGCTTTTTTTTATTTTTAATTATCGTTTCATTAACATTTAACCCGTATGAAAATATATCAGGAATTTAAGGAATTTGCCGTAAGAGGTAATATGATAGATATGGCTGTAGGTATTATTATTGGTACTGCTTTTGGCCGTATTATTACTTCTTTGGTAGAAGATGTAATACTGCCTCCGTTTGGTTATTTGCTCGGAAGATTCAATTTTGCTACCCTTAAATTTGTTTTGAAGGAAGCCGAGTATGATACTGCAGGGAATCTGATTAATCCGGCAATTAATGTAAACTATGGAAATTTTATCCAGGTATTGCTCAATTTTTTGATTATTGCAATGGTTATATTTTTTATCGTTAAGGTAATTAATATCATCAGAAGGAAAGCTGATGATACGGAGAATACGACTGTTCCAACGCCAAAGGATATTGAACTGTTATCTGAAATAAGAGATTTATTAAAAAATAAAAATTCGTAATAATGAAACACCTATACATTTTATTGCTCATTCTGCTATTTTCTTTCTTTACAGGATGTAAGACAAATACAACAAACGATGATTTACATGTCCGGCATGTAGTGGATACCATTGGATTTGCTCAATCCGAATGGCAAATGGATAGTATTCTTGCTCGTATGGATTATACGGCTTCAGCTGAGCATACATGGCGGGTAGCCATCACACCTCACGATGATTATGCGTATGTAGGAGATCTATATCCCCGGATATTAAATAGTATAAAAGCCCATACGGTAATTCTTTTTGGTGTAGCCCATAAGGCAAGAGATTTTAACCTTGAGGACAAAGTTATTTTTGATTCTTTTGATGCCTGGAATGCTCCATACGGTAAAGTAAAAGTATCCGGTATCCGAAATGATATAATTCAATCGTTATCCGACAGTTTATTTATTGTTCACGATAAGATGCACCAGGTAGAGCATTCTTTGGAAGCAGTTATTCCTTTTTTGCAAAAAAACATCCCTGATCTTGAAATTATTCCGGTTTTGGCTCCTTATATGTCTTACCAAAAAATGCAACAGATTGCTGAACCAATTTCAGTCGCATTGAAAAAGGTTATGCAAGAAAGTGAATTGCACTGGGGAGAAAATTTAGCCATAGTCATTTCAACCGATGCTGTGCATTATGGTGATAAAGATTGGGGTGGTAAAAATTATGCTCCGTTTGGTACTGATAGTGTTGGTATAAAAAAGGCCAAAGATTTTGAATTGGAAATTATCCATAACTGCTTGATGGGACAAATAACTCCTTCTAAAATAAAGTCTTTTGTAAAGTATACAGTCCAGGAGGATAATTATAAAGAGTATAAATGGACCTGGTGTGGTCGTTATGCCGTTCCTTTTGGTTTGTCAGTTGCCTATAAGTTAGACAGCCTTATAAACGGAAAGGGTTTGCATGGTACTTTTGTCGGATACTCAACAAGTAATGATCATCCGGTGCTTAAAGTGGATGATCTGAATATGGGTCATACGGCTCCGGCTCATAACAGGCATTGGGTTGGTTATGCTGCCGTAGGGTATGAATAAAAAAGGCGCCCGAAAGCGCCTTTTTTATACTTAATATCCCAGGGTTTTTCCTTTTTCTGTAGCCGGAATACCGTACTTCATCCAGTCGGGTGCTGGTTTGTCTTTTAAATAATGGTTAAAAAATTGCATCATCCGGATACTTAAATCTTTGGTATTCGGACTTTTATTTTTTTCATTATGTGGTTGCCCATTGTAGTTTAACATCCAAACCGGCTTGTTTAATCGTCGTAAGGCTACAAAATATTCAATGCCCTGATACCAGGGTACCGCACCATCAGCATCATTGTGGCGAATGAGTACCGGAGTATTGATTTTTGGTGCATAAAATACCGGTGAATTTTCAATGTAATGCAATGGTTTTTCCCATAAGGTTCCACCAATTCGGCTCTGTGTTTTTTCGTACTGGAACATCCGGCTCATACCTGATGTCCATCTTATCCCGCCATAAGCACTGGTCATGTTCGAAACCGGAGCACCGATTGATGCTGCAGAAAACAAATCGGTTTTGGTAATAATAAATCCTGCCTGGTAACCACCCCAGCTTTGTCCTTGTATTCCTACGGCATCTTTATTCAGATAGGGGCGTTCGTTTAGTAAAGCAAGCGTACCGCTTACCACGTAATTGTAAGCACTCTCACCCGGGTAACCGGTTTTATACCTTATGTTGGGCATGAAAACAAAATATCCGTTGCTGGTGTAAAATGTTGGATTAATAACTGACCGGCTCGGTCTTGGTGCATAATGCCTGTGAATGTTATCCGAATGTAACCGGTAAAAATAGACAATCATCGGGTATTTTTTATTGGGGTCGTAATTTTCAGGTTTGTACAATAAACCTTCTTCTTCGGTTCCTTCTGCAGTAATCCATTTATACAGCTCAACATCTCCCCATAAATATTCATCTTGTTGCGGATTTTCATTGGAAATTTTTTCTGCATCGGTAAAATCAATATCGCTTACCCAAAGGTCATAATATTCTTCAAAACTACTGCGTTGCCAGATAAGCTTTTCAGCCTCTTTTGCCTTCTCCGGATTATAAAAATAGACATCATCGGTAATTAATTTCTCAGGATTTGATTTCCCTTTTACCGTGCAACTATAAAATCCCGATTGTTTGTTTTCAAAATTAAACGATTTAAGCAACATTTCTTCTTTGGGGTCGATATATTTATTTTCCTCATCTAAATGGATATACCTAAATCGGATATTATTATTCCTTCCCCATTGGCTGGTGATAGAAACCGGGGCTTTTTTCATCTCCGGGTCAAATTTCCAGATATCATACCGGTCATAAATTAATATTTCACCATCGTTTTTTGTCCACCCTGCAATTCCATACGACCCAGGATCCATTGGGTTGTCAAACTCTTCATCATAAAAGTTTGCGTTTAGTTTTCCGGTAAGATTTTGGGTTGTTTTATCCTTAATGGAATATACATGCCAGGCACTATCGGTATATGCATACCATTGAATGTATTGGTTATCGGGAGAAAGTCCTATTTCCCCTTTGAATTTTTTTCTAAATAACTTTTTTTCTCCGGTATTGATATTAATGATATATATATCGGAATAGCGTGGAAGTTCCCACGATGTTTGCTTTTGATAGGGCTCGTTATAATATCCCAGCGCTATATCACCGTTCCCGTTCCTGTTTTTGTAGGTTCTTTTTATTTTTTCGTTTTCCAGTTGTACAATTTTTTGTTCATTAATATGATATACCGTTAAATAGGTTCGTTTCAACTCTCTGGTTAAATTGCTTAATTGTTGGGGTTGTAACAGGGGATCAGTCCAGCTCCATAAATCCAGCACAACTTTTTCTTCATCCAGTAAAGTATCTTCAGGTTCTGGTTCCGGTTTTGGAGCAATACCAAAAAATAACCTTTTGTTGTTTTCTGAAAAATAGATATTCCCATTTTCACTTACAGTCCACTTTTCCGGTAAAGCTTTGGTTAAGGTATCTGCAATTTTCTGAAGTTGTTTTTTGTTATTATTATATAGATATAGGCTGTAAACTTTTGTTTTTACAGTATCTTCTGAATGTAGGAAAGCAACATAATTTCCATCATAATCAGCACTTATATTTTTGGATAATCCTGTTTTAGACGCTAAACTGTCTAACTGTTCATTATCGGTATTAAAAGTAAACAGGGTAGATTTTAAAATAGTATCATTTTGCTGTTTAATAAAGCTAATTAATTGCCCCTTGTTAGATATTGAAAATTCGGTGATGTTTTTGAATTGATACTTTTTGTTAAGCATCGGATTCATAATCGTTAGTGTATATTGTTCAGGAGCTTTTTTATCATATTTTTTTTCTTTCTCTTTTTTGGTTGTATCATCTGCTTCGTTCTTTTTATGTGAAAAAGCAAACCAGGATGATTCTTTATTAGCTAATTTAAATGATTCAATATTTTCGAAAGTAATTGTTTCATTATTTTCCAACACCAGAATGCCTAAAGAGTCTTTGGGTAATTCTTTTTTATCTGTTTTTTTGAGTTTTAAGGTTCTTACAGTATCGGTGTAAGGATAAATTTTATAAACCAGATAATCTGAGTTTGGAGAAAACCGTGCATCCTTTGCCCTGCTTATAGTTGTCTTTTGTTCAGTTTGGGTGTTGTATACAACCGTTTTTCCATCGCCATAATAGGGGTTCGATTCATAGAATACCCATTTCCCATCATTTGATATCCCCTCGTTTTCAATATATTTCCAGTTATCGTAAACAGAAAAATCAAGCGGTTTTTTTTCTTCCTGTGCGTAGCCGGATACCGAAAAAATAAATAATGTAAATAATAAAATTTTAATTTTCATAGATAATGTTTTTTGTTTTATAGTATTAGTTATTTCTCATTTAGTTTTATACTCATAATTAAGATGCTTTTCTCTTCAAAAAGTTTAAAAACATTTGCTGCCAAATGCAATAAAGATATGTCAATTTTACAGTTTGTTTGAAGAAAATTTCAATTGGCACAAAAAATGATATGAAGATATATAAATAATTAAATTTTTAAAAATGGAGTTCATACGAATCGAATCTTATCCTGCATTGCAGCAAGCATTAAAAAGTAGCCATAGAAGCTATTTACTTATTTATAAATCAGGAGCGAAGCAAAGTGATTGTGCTTTTGACAGTTTGCAAAAAGTAGAGATCAATCCTAAGGATATACAATTTTTTGTGGTTGATGTAACCAAAACCCCTGATATACATCAGCAATATGAAATCACAACAGCTCCTGTTTTGCTTGAATTTTTTGGTGACAACCTTAAACAGGTAATTAAGGGCTGTCATGAACCGGGATTTTTTAAATCCTTTATTGAAAATTCATTGTATTCGGCAGTAAAGGATAACGGAGAGAAAAAAACAAAACATGTGGTTGTTTATTCAACACCCACCTGTGCGCATTGTAATACATTGAAAAATTATTTAAAAGAACAAAAAATTCCTTTTCGGGACATTGATGTTTCTCACGACCAGAAGATGGCGCAGGAGATGGTGAAGAGGAGTGGACAGCAGGGAGTGCCTCAAATCGATATTAACGGGCGGTTGATTGTTGGTTTTAATAAACCTAAAATAGACGAATTGTTAGAATTAAAATAATGTTTAACCTGTTTGCTTTTGCAAACCATAAAATTAATTAAAAATGAAAGAGTTACAACCATTAAACGATCATGTTTTATTGGACATTACCGAGGAGAAGGAGGAGCAAAAAACAGCATCCGGAATAATCATCCCTGACTCGGTGAAGGAGAAAAAGAAAATTGCCAAAGTAGTAGCGGTGAGTACTATCGAAAATTCAGCGATTAATGTTGGTGATAGTGTGCTTTATAAAGAATTTTCAGGAACCGAGGCCGAAATTGAGGGGAAAAAGTTTTTACTTATTCCTTATGCCGATATTCTGGCAAAGGTAGTTGAAACAGACTCGATTTAAAATATTTTTAACTTATTACTTATTTTCTGACATCAAAAAGGGCGCTCAAATGATTGGGCGCCCTTTCAATTTATCTTCCATCAACATGTAATATCTTTGTTTTTTTCTTCAGGGTTCTTAAGATAATAAATAGTAAAAAAGTTATGATTAAGGTATATAACCAAAAGTCGGTTATCTTTAATTCTTGATTTTTGATGTAATTTTTTAAAACATTTAAATAAGCGAATGAAATACCTATGGCAAAAAGCCCGTTGTATTCTCTTTTTAAAACATTGCGTACCGAAAATTCAAGATCTGCTTTTTCCCATCCTCTTAATTTTGGGAAAAAGGGAGGTGCTGTTAACGACCATTTTAAGTATTGTTCCCCAAATTTCCCTTTTAGAAACTGCTCTTCGGCAAACATTATTCTTTCATAATAGAGCCAAAAGAGTAAGGTACAAACAATAGCAAACCAAATATTATTTACATAAAGAATAATACCAAACCACATTAAAAAATTACCTAAATACAGCGGATGTCTTACTACAGAATAAATCCCTTTAGTATTAAGTTTTTCGGCAACCTGCTTTGCTGTATTCCTGCCTGAGGTTCCTTTGGGGGTAAATCCAATTACCAGAATACGGATTAATAGTCCAAACAGAGAAATGCTTAAACATATAACAGACCAGGTTAATTCCGGAAGTTTGATATCTTGCTTGAAGTTTAATACTAATACTAAGGTTGCCAGGGGGTATAAAATGACAGGCAAATAACTTCGGTATTTAAAAAACCGGTTTCCGGTTTTATCAAATTCTTCAACTAGTGACATATTTTGGTTTGGTTAAATTTATTGGCGAAAAGTAGTAAAATTTATCGGAATAGCATAAATTCTGATTTTTTTTAGAATAAATATATTATACTTAAAGTAAAATATAAATTAAAAAAAGCTGCCTTTCATCAAAGGCAGCTTTAAATTATTTCCCAGCTTTGGGTTATTCCGGATGAATAGCTTCTACCGGGCAAACATCTGCGCATGCACCACAATCTGTGCATAATTCAGGATCAATTTTATAGATATCACCTTCAGATATAGCTTCAACCGGGCATTCATCTATACAAGTACCACAAGCTGTGCAGTCATCAGTTATTACGTAAGCCATGATTTTTTGATTTTAGTTTAAATTTTTAATTAATTCATTTACAAAATTATTCCCAAAATTTAAATAGAAAAACAAAACGTGATATAAATAACCCTACATTTTAAATTTAGAACGATTCTAAATAATGTTTGTTTAATTGATTTTTCAAGCGTTATAACAATATTTTTATCCTTGTAAAAACCGGATAGCCATATAGGCCATGGTTCCCATTCCGGTTTCCAGAGCCTGTTCGTTCATGTTAAAATTTGCCGAATGTAACGATGAACATTCTTTGTCATTTTGGGATGAAACGCCCAATCGATAAAAAATGGATGGTTTCTGTTGTGAATAATAGGCAAAATCTTCGGATGTCATTCGGTAATCTAAATCAACAACATTTTGTTCTCCTAAAAATTGAATTGCGGCTTTCTTGGCTTGGAGGGTAATGGTTTCATCATTGATTAAAACCGGATACCCTGATTTAATGTTAACTTCTGCTTTCGCTCCCATACCTTGTGCAATTCCTTTTGTAATATCTTTAATTTTTTGATGTGCTTTTGTTCTCCATGTTTCGTTCATTGTTCTGAAGGTTCCCTCTATGTTAACTTCATCGGGAATAACATTGGTTGCGCCATGAGCTATAACTTTACCAAAAGATAAAACGGTAGGTATTCCTGCCGGTGCTAACCTGCTTGTAAGTTGCTGTAAAGCAACAATTATGTGTGAGGTAATGAGCACTGTATCGTTAATTTGCCAGGGCATGGCACCATGGCCTCCTTTGCCTTTAACGGTAATATAAATTTCGTCGCTCGATGCCATGTAAGCACCACTCTTTATGCCAATTTTTCCTGCCGGTAATTCAGGATAAACATGTTGACCAATCATAATTTCGGGTTCGGGATTTTTTAAAACCCCTTGTTGAATCATTAATTTAGCTCCGCCGGGGAGTAATTCTTCACCGGGTTGAAAAATGCATTTTACCGTTCCTTCAAATTCATCCTTTAGTTCGCTTAAAATAAGTATTACGCCAAGTAATGAAGCTGTATGCGCGTCGTGTCCGCAAGCATGCATTACTCCTTTGTTTTTTGATTTGTAGGGAATATTATTTTTCTCTTCAATGGGTAAAGCATCTATATCGGCTCGTAAAGCAATTGTTTTTCTTCCCGGATTTTTTCCTTTAATACAGACCACAATTCCGGTTTCTGTAATACCCGATTCAAATTCAATACCCCATTCCTTAAGCAAAGAAGCGATATATTCTGAGGTTCTATATTCTTGAAAAGATAATTCAGGAAACTGATGGATGTGTCTTCTGATATCAACAACCTGTGAAAAATATTTGTTAGACAGCTTTTTTATTTTTTGTTCTAGGGTCATGGTTATTTATCTAAAATCATTTTTATGGAAACAACAAGCATGAAAACACCAAATAATTTTTTTAGTGTTTTGGCAGGTAAATGGATTGAGATTACGGAGCCCAGATAACTTCCTAAAATAAAGGCAATAATTAATACCAGGGCAAATTTAAAGTTTACATACCCATTTTTTGCATAATTCAACACAGCGAGTATTCCTATAGGAAATAATAATACTGCCAGACTGGTGCCTTGCGCCTGATGTTGTGTAAATCCCAGGATGAAAACCAGGGCAGGTACGATTATTATTCCTCCACCAATGCCCATGGACCCTCCAACGATACCGGCTAAAAATCCTATAATAATGAGTATTAAAATCTCATGTACACTCATGACAATTGGCTTTAAAAATCCAAACTTAATGAAAAATAAAATATTCCGGGTGTAATTTCTTGATTTTCTATACCCCAGGCCCAATCGAATCGGGCAAAATAACCAAATAACATGGTTCTTAATCCGAATCCGTATCCTGCAACGATCGGATCTCGATCTGTATCAAGGGTAATTGTAATTGGTCCACGGTTAATGATTTCTTTGTCATAGGCATTTTCTTTGGCATAAGGACTTATCCCAGTCCAGGCAGTTCCCATATCAAAAAAACCTACCAGCTGGAGATTGTTCCAAAAAGAAGAATTGAGCGGATAACCTGAGAAGTATCTCACAAAGGGCCATCTTATCTCGGTATTGATTAACGCAAAGCTGTTTCCGTTTCTTATATTTTGTGGAAATCCCCGCAAGTTTGTAGCTACTGCCTGATATGCATAGTCCTCGTTATTGTTTATTGGTATTTCTCCGAGTGGGATAAACGTGGGGGTTTGTTGCGAGAAATTGGTCCAGTTATCTACACCCCCCAGATAATAGATTAGTTTATTGTTTCCGAATGATGTGCTTGCTGCAAACCGGGAAGCAAAAATTAAATCGCGGTGAATTTTTTGATAATGCCTGAAATCGGCTCCGACAACAAATAAATCTGTTTTTGTTTTATTGACCTGATTATAGTATTCGGCAAAGATTTTATATCGCGTGCCGTTGTAAAGATTTATACCTGTATTTATGGTATTGTCAAAGATATAGTCGAATTTTATTCCTCCCCAGAGTTTATGAATATCAGGAACTTGCAGCGTATTGTGGTCGGTAGCCATATAAATTTGTTTGTCGTGTCGAAAGGTTACGGTCCCTTTTAATGCATCAATCTGGCTGAAAGGAATGGTTCGGATATACATCAGTTTATGCGTTTTTGTTTTGGAAACAAAATCCGGGGTGATATTTTTAAAGCTCTGACGATGAAAAACAAACTGTTCGTCTATCTTTCGTTTAAGATTTTCGAAACTTACCAGATATTCGTTGCTGTTAAAATCTGCCGAAAACCTTACTCCTGTAATTATTTTGTAATCTTCGAGTAAATCAAAAGCACCAATCTTTAGTAAAGCATTGAACCCGGGATTAAAATATACTGCACCGCCGGTAAAGGCCTGGTAGGTGTTGTGTAAGAAGCCAAAGTCAACCTGGCTTACGATGTGATCGGTATAAAAAGTTCTTTCGTAAATATGTATTTTCGGAAACGGACGTTGAAGCTTGCTGGTATCTGCTCTTTCTTTGTTGTATTTGTAATTGTAATAGGGTTTTTCAATTTCAAAGGTATACTGATTAATGTCTGCATAATTATCTTCAGGTGATTGCATTTTTAACGTGTCGGTTATCGCTTTATCGTTTATTTTTAATGTTTGGAGGCTGTCAATATTTTTTTGTTTATACAGTGTTTGGTGTAATTGATCTTTGGGACTAAACATTGAATCGTCCAATGATGATTTATAAAGATGGTATTTCCCTTTTGTAAAATATACAAAAGTGTAGGCTGACTTGTTGGTGCTTAAATCATGGTTGAGTATATTAAAACGAAAGTTGGTTAAAGGCTTTTGGCTCATAAAATACCGGTAATGGATAGTTGTATCAATATAGGTTATGGTGCTGTCAAAATTCCCCTGATATAAATTATAAACTCCATTTTGGTTGCTCAGGTAAAGGTAATTATCGGGCTTTAAACCCTCTGGTAAGTGCTCATTTGTATCATTTGTTTGGGTTAAATTTTGGGGTTTATCGTTTTTTTTATTTAAATCATACAGGTAGATATCCCGGTTAAGACTAAAATTTTTATTCGATAATGTATCCGTTGGTTGATTTGTACTAAATACAATTTTTGTTGCATTTTGAATAACGCGCGGATTAAAATTATCAGCCGAATTATGGGTTAATTGTTTGCTTGTTGAAGAAGCCATGGTAAAAATAAACAAATTGGTTTTGCCTTCTTTAACCGCAGAAAATACCATTTTAGATCCATCATTAGCATAATTAAAATCTAAAATTTTATCGAAATGTAACAGATTCCTAGAGGTAAGTTCATCTTTTTCAAGATTGTACTGAATTAGTTTAATGCCTCCTTTTTGTTCGGTGATAATGGTTAAATAATTCCCCGACGGGTGCCAGCCGATAATTGGATAAGTGTAATCGGTTATTTGTTTTATTTTATGACCATGTTTGTATATTTTTTGATGTTTATCAGAATTTTCATCATAAATAAAAATTTTATATTTCCCTCGTTCATTTGTAACATATGCCAGTTTATTTCCATTAGGGTTTAACTTTACTTGTGTAATTTTTTGTTGAGGATTACTGGTAAGTATAATATTTTGCTGCACGTTTATGGTGTCGGTTGCCAGGGATTGGTTTTCAAAATACGATTCGTAATAATCGACCCATTGTTGAACGATTTCTTTAAAAGGCAAACCTAAAACATCAAGTATTGCACTGTTAACTCCCTTTTTTATCCGGGTAAGATAAATGATATCGGTAATAACCGTAGGGCCATAGAAATCATTAATGTATTTCCAGAATGAATGTCCGGCATATGTTGCCTCCTCGCCGGTTAACCACGTAAGTTTTTGGTATCGATTGTGACCCAATCCATCTTTCACGCGGTTTTCTGTTTTTTCGTCCCATTCCCGGGATAAGTATGAGGTTAATCCGTTTAAATACCATTCGGGTAAATCAAGCATCGTAGCATTGGCAAAATTATCCGATAAACGATTCCCGTAAAGCATTTCCATAATTATGACCTGGGCAATAGCTTTTCTTAATTGTTGGTTATAAGCGATATGATCGCCCTGGAAAAATAGGGTGACTTTATTGTCCCGTATTTTTGTTATTCCTCCCGTATTATATGCTTCTTTCCCGGTCACCAGTCCAATATTGCTTTGCCTGAAATCTGTAAACCGGTTGTAAACAATAAAGATTAACTTTTTTTTAAGGGTATGATTTAGTCGTTGCTCCATTTGACCGATTTCATCGCGGGCAATTTCCCCGGTATATCTGGCAATGGTTTCTCCTTCCTGGTTAAAATAAACATCGTAATCATCGAATTGAAAATAAGACCAGTAAAATTCATTATATTGGACTCTGTTTTTGCCAAAATTCATTTGATGCCCATTGTAGAATTGGGCTAATACAGGTTTGTTTATGAAAACAAAAAATAAAATAAATAGGGTAAAATAGCTTTTTTTCAAAACTTATTTATTGAGTTTTCGTTTTAATAGGAACAGCTCTTTAATTTGGCATGAATTTAGCATTTTATTATCAAAAGTTAAAGTTTGTTAACCTTAATGACAAAAATTAAAATATTATTATTTTTGATATTTATACCATTCAAAGTTATTTATTTTTATAAAAATATGATTACATGATGAAAAAGAGAGGATTATTTATTTTATTTTTTTGCCTAATCACTGTTTTTACTTTTGGCCAACAGCGGGGGGCCAGCATATCTTTTGAAAAAGATGTACATGATTTTGGGAAAATAAAAGAAGATGGTGGATCGGTTGAATATGAGTTTATGTTTACCAATACAGGAAACGAGCCTCTTGTCATTACAAATGTTAGAGCAACCTGTGGCTGTACAACCCCTACGTGGACACAAAAACCCTTAATGCCCGGTGAGAAAGGTTTTGTTAAAGCCGCTTTTGACCCGAGAAATCGGCCCGGTAATTTTAATAAAAGTATTATTATTACCACCAACACAATCAATAAAAGTAGAGTAATTTTAAGAATAATAGGTGAAGTACAGCCCAGAGAAAAGACGATTGAAGATTATTATCCTAAAACTATTGGAGCGTTGAGGCTGCAATCAAATCATATGCCTTTCACCAGGGTTTATAATAATCAGGTAAAAACCGATACCTTAAAAATTTACAATGGATCTGACCAGATGTTAAATCTTAGTTTCCGCAATGTTCCGGATTATTTGACCCTTGATGTCTATCCTGATGAATTGCGGCCTAAAGAAAAAGGGTTTATCATTGGCGAATACGATGGACGGAAGGTTAACGATTGGGGATTTATTGTGGGTAGAGTTTCTTTATTAATGAATGGCGAAAATAGTAGAGGAAATTATATTACCATTAGCGCTAAGGTTGAAGAAGATTTTTCGCATCTTACCGATAAAGAAAGAGAAAATGCACCTAAAATAGAAATCGAAGAAAGAAATCATAATTTTGGAAAAGTTCCAAGGGACCAGAAAGAGATAGAAACGGATTTTCATTTTAAAAATACCGGTAAAAGCGATTTAATCATTCGAAAAATAAGGACTACCTGTGGTTGCACCACGGCAAATCTGGAGAAAAAAGTATTAAAACCCGGTGAAACGAGTTCTTTCCGGGCCGTTTTTACTCCGGGCTCGCGTAAAGGAATACAACGAAAATCTATTTATATCATTTCGAATGATCCAAAAAACCCGGAAGTGAGACTCATGATTACCGGAGAAATTGTTGATTAATTAATCGGTTAAGGATAAAAGATTAATAAAGGAGGCAGTTTTATCCTGTTTCCTTTGTTTTGTTAGATTAAAAAGGGTGCTATGAAAAATAGCATTATATTTTATTTCTATTGCAGGATGTTTTAATTTCGCAGAAAATAGTATGAGCATGTCGGATAAAGAAAATAAAAAAGATAGAAAAGAATATAAATCAGCATTAAATGTACAGCGTGGTATTGAACAGCCTGACTCAATCAATCCGGAGGTAATAAAAAAATTCAGGAAAAATAAAAAGATATCACGTCCGGTAGAGGAATATGTAGATGGTATTATTAATGGGAACAGAACCATTCTGGGGCAAGCTATAACACTGATCGAGAGTTCTTTGCCCGATCATAACCGGATTGCACAGGAGATTATTGAGAAATGCCTTCCATACGCAGGGAATTCGATACGTATAGGTATTACCGGTGTTCCCGGAGTAGGAAAAAGTACATTTATCGAATCGATGGGAAAGTATATTACTTCAAAAGGTAATAAGCTTGCGGTATTGGCTGTTGACCCCAGCAGTGAAAGGTCTAAAGGAAGTATTTTGGGCGATAAAACACGAATGGAAGAGTTGTCAAACGATCCCGGTGCATTCATCAGACCCTCTCCTTCAGCAGGTTCGTTAGGCGGAGTAGCCCGAAAAACCCGAGAAACGATTATTTTATGCGAGGCGGCCGGGTTTAACACTATTTTTATCGAAACGGTAGGAGTGGGGCAGTCTGAAACTGCTGTACACTCCATGGTCGATTTTTTTCTACTCTTGATGCTTGCCGGTGCCGGAGATGAATTGCAGGGAATTAAACGTGGAATAATGGAGATGGCCGATGCCATTGTGATAAATAAAGCCGATGGTGAAAATATCCAAAAAGCTGAATTGGCAAAAAACGAATATCAAAATGCACTTCATCTTTTTCCACCTACTTCGTCCGGATGGATTCCGAAGGTTTTAACCTGTTCTTCGCTTGTGAAAACCGGAATTGATGAGGTGTGGAATGTGATTAATGAATTTATTGAAAAACAAAAATTAAATCATTTTTTTGCGCTAAAACGTAAAGAACAAGCAAAATATTGGATGTACGAAACAATAAACGAATCATTAAAAAACAGTTTTTATCAAAAAGAAAGAATTAAAAATAAGCTAAAACTCTTTGAGGATAATGTTTTACAAGGGAAAATGAATTCATTCCTTGCGGCCCGTATGCTTTTAAACGAATATTTTAATGAAAAATAATTCATATTTACATATATTAAATTCTGATTATATAGAATTTTTTGTATGTTTATCGATTAATTAATTTTATAAATTTTAAAAATAGATCATAATGAGAAAGTTATTTTACAGCCTGTTGGCTATTGCATTTTTGTTTTCATGTTCAACAGAAACAAAGTATAATATTGAGGGACAAATTGAAGGGTTGAATTCAGGTTCAGCAGTACTTCAAAAAGTAAAAGATGGTAATCTGGTAACTGTTGATTCTGTTGCTTTACAAAATGGGAAGTTTAGTTTTAAAGGCGCTGTTGATATGCCTGAATATCATGTTATTAGGTTTGCCGACACCCTGGATGCTATTCCTTTATTTTTAGAAAATACTACCGTTAAAGTTGTGGCTCATGTCGATAGTATTCCAAAGGCAGAAATTGAAGGTTCTGAAGTTACCACATTATATAGAACGTTTGAAGAACAGTTGATGAATTACAATATGCAATTCAGATCATTGTATAATGAATACATGCAAGCCAATATGGGTGGCGATATGGAGAAAGTAAAACAAATTGAAGCGGAATATACTAAAGTTGAGGAACAACAACAGCAATATATCAAAGATTTTATTCATGAAAATTCTTCGACCGTTCTGTCTCCCTTTATCACTTTAAATTATATGATGCCTTATTTGTCCATAGAAGAGCTTGAAACGATTGTTGGAAATTTTAGCGCAGAGGTTGCAGAATCTGAATATGCTAAAGATTTAAACGAAAGACTTGATGTTTTAAAAAGTGTAGCTATTGGCCAACCATATATCGATTTTACCATGGACGATCCCGACGGAAATCCGGTTTCGCTTTCATCCTATGTTGGCGACCAGTATGTTCTGATTGACTTTTGGGCAGGATGGTGTAACCCTTGCCGACAGGAAAATCCTGTCCTTGTTGAAAATTATGAAAAATATAAAGATAAAGGGTTTGAGATTTTTGGGGTTTCATTAGACAGAACCCGCGAATCATGGGTGAATGCCATTGAAGCGGATGGCATTACCTGGCCTCAGGTTTCTGAACTAAATTATTGGGATTGTTCTGCCCGTGACCTTTATGGTTTTAATTCAATTCCTCATAATGTTTTAATTGATCCCGACGGAATTATTATTGCCAAAGATTTACGTGGTGAAGAGTTAAGTAAAAAATTAGCTGAATTGCTGGATTAAAAATCTGCTAATTTTAACAATAAAAAAAAGGGAGTGGTTGAATTATCGGCCACTCTTTTTTTGACAAATTTATATTGAGGTAGAACAATATTGCTTATGCAAGTGGTTTTTGTAAAATTACATAAACGTTAAACAATAAAATCAGGTTAATTCTTTACCTAAAATTATTTTATTTCTTTTATTTTTGCTATTTTTAATGATTCTAAATAAAAAAGCTATGAACATAAGATTCTCTCTGCTACTAATGATTTTAGGGTTGTTTTTGGGATGTTCTAATGAATCCAACAATAATAAACCCACTGTCACGGTTAGTATTTTACCACAGCAATATTTTGTAGAAAAATTAACAGGAGATCATTTTGCTGTAAATGTAATGATTCCCCCCGGAGCAAGTCCGGTTACTTATGAACCTACCCCAAAACAAATGCAGAATCTCACTCATTCGAAGGTTTATTTTCGAATAGGTCATATCGAGTTTGAAAAGTCCTGGATACCTAACATCAAGGATATTCATCCCAAAATGAAGGTAGTTGATTTATCAGAAAATGCACATCTAATAAGTCCTCAGGAAACAGATCATGAACACCATGCACACGACGGCCACCATCACCATGGAACGGATCCTCACATTTGGGTATCACCCAAAGAAGTTAAAAAGCAAGTGGAAATTATCTATCAGTATTTTATAAAAAATTATCCTGAACTGGATAGTTCAATTACTGCAAATTATCAGATTTTAATGAATGAGGTTGAGCAGTTGGATCAATATGCTACACATAAATTAGAACCTTTTAAAGGAGAAAAGTTTTTAATTTTTCATCCTGCACTGAGCTATTTAGCACGTGATTATGGGTTAGAGCAGATATCTATCGAGATTGATGGTAAAGAACCCACTCCTTCAAATATGCAGGAGATCATAAAAACTGCCCGGTCGGAAAATATAAGGATTGTCTTTGTTCAAAAGCAATTTAGTAAGCACAATGCCGAGGTGATTGCAAAAGAAATCGAAGGAACGGTTGTGCAAATAAACCCTTTGGATTATCATTGGGATAAAAGTATACGGTTTATTGTTGACAGAATAGTAGAATCTTATACCCTGTAAGTAATTATTATGACAAAGTTAGTTGAGTTAAAATCGGTGTATGCCGGATACAATGATGAGGTTATTTTAACCGATGTATCCCTGGATATTTATGACAACGATTTTATTGGAGTCATTGGTCCGAATGGAGGAGGGAAAACAACCTTGCTGAAAGTCATTCTTGGATTAATAAAACCTTTTAAAGGAACGGTAAAGGTTTTTCGCGCTGAAAGCGACAAACGAAATGCCATTGGATATTTACCTCAGTTTAACAAGATTGATCAAAAATTCCCGATTAAAGTAATTGATATTGTTTTGTCAGGATTAATGTTTGGGAATAAGTTGTTTTTTAAATATTCAAAATCTGATCATACGAAAGCTTGTGATACACTTAAGCAGATTGGAATTAGCGATTTGAAAAATTATCCTGTTGGCGAACTTTCCGGCGGACAATTGCAAAAAGTTTTGTTGGCCAGAGCTATCGTCTCTTCTCCACGATTATTGATATTAGATGAACCAAATACTTATGTTGATAATCAGTTTGAAGGTGAATTGTATGAAATTTTAAATGAGCTGAATAAGGAAATGGCAATCATTATTGTGTCGCACGATTTAGGAACTATTGCAGCGTATATTAAAACGATTGCCTGTATTAACCGGGGGGTTCATTATCATAAATCCAATAAAATTACAGAAGCCCAACTGGCTTCATATAATTGTCCAATTAAGTTAATCACGCATGGCGAAGTGCCTCATACCGTATTAAGTAAACACAATCATTAGTTATGTTAGCAGAATTATTTGAATATAAATTTATCGTCAATTCGTTATTAGCTGGTATATTGGCCAGCATAAGCTGTGGAATCATCGGTACCTATATTGTAACCCGGCGAATGGTATTTCTTAGTGGAGGCATTACGCATGCTTCTTTTGGAGGGATTGGTATGGGATATTTTTTTGGCTTTAATCCGGTAATTGCAGCCGCTGTGTTTGCTGTTTTTTCAGCATTAGGTATTGAGTTTCTATCCAAAAAATCGAATGTGCGTGAAGACTCTGTGATTGGAATCTTATGGTCGCTTGGGATGGCTATAGGGATAATTTTTGTATTTATTACACCCGGTTATGCCCCTAATTTAATGACCTATCTTTTTGGTAGCATTCTTACTGTTTCCACTTTAGATATTATATTTATGACTGTTGTAAGTGTGGTTATTATTTTAATATTTATATTCTTTTACCGTACCATCTTATTTGTTGCTTATGATCAGGAATTTGCTCAAACACATAAATTACCGGTAAGTTTTATAAATAATTTATTGATTTCTTTGGTTGCATTAACCATTGTGCTTAATATTAAGGTGGTTGGAATTATATTGGTTATTTCATTATTAACCATTCCTCAGTCCATTGCTAATTTATTTACCAACGAATTTAAAAACATAATTATCCTTTCTATTGTTATTGGTTTAATAGGAGCACTAATGGGATTATTGATCTCTTATCAAGTGAATATACCTTCTGGTGCATCGATTATTTTTTCATTGGTCATATTTTTTATTTTAGCTAAAATGGTTCAGATAATAAAACATAAAATTTTATTAAAAATAAATGCATAAAAATTTTTAATTTTATAGAATAAATCATAGTATCATTCATTTTAATAAATTATAAATCTATAAATAAACATCTGAATAATGAAATACGATATAATAATTATTGGAAGTGGTCCTGGTGGTTATGTAGCTGCAATCAGAGCTTCTCAATTAGGACTGAAAGTTGGAGTAGTAGAAAAAGCTGAACTGGGTGGAATTTGTTTAAACTGGGGATGTATCCCAACCAAATCGTTGTTGAAAAGTGCCCAGGTATATACTTACATGCAACATGCTGGTGATTACGGAATTAAAATCGAAGGTGAAATAAAACCTGATTTTGAAGCCATCGTAAAAAGAAGCAGAGGTGTTGCCGAAGGGATGAGTAAAGGAATACAGTTCCTTTTTAAAAAGAATAAGATTGAAACCATTCCCGGTTTGGGTAAAGTTAAAGAAAATAAAAAGGTTGAAGTGAAAGATGCCGACGGCAACGTGAAGGAATATGAAGCTGAACACATTATTTTGGCTACCGGAGCACGCTCAAAAGAATTGCCTAATCTTAAACAGGATGGAAAGAAAATTATCGGATACCGGGAAGCAATGACTTTGTCTAAACAACCCGAATCGATGATTGTTGTTGGTTCAGGAGCTATAGGTAGTGAGTTTGCAAATTTTTATAATGCATTAGGGACGAAAGTCTATTTAGTGGAGTTTCTACCCAACGTGGTACCTAATGAAGACGAAGAAGTTTCTAAACAACTGGCTCGTTCGTTTAAAAAAGCCGGAATGAAAGTGATGGTTAATTCGAGCGTTGAATCAGTTGATACTTCAGGAAAGTTGTGTAAGGCCGTTGTAAAAACAAAGAAAGGGGAAGAGACCATTGAAGCAGACATTGTTCTTTCGGCAATAGGTGTAACTCCTAACCTTGAAAATCTTGGACTGGAAGAGTTAGGTGTAGAAATTGAGAAAGGAAAAATAAAAGTTAACAATTATTACCAGACCAATATCGAAGGTATTTATGCTATTGGAGATATTGTACATGGACCGGCACTTGCTCATGTAGCTTCGGCCGAAGGAATTGCCTGTGTGGAAAAAATAGCCGGACTAAATCCCGAACCTATCAATTATGGTAATATTCCGGCTTGTACTTATACTTCTCCTGAAGTTGCTTCGGTTGGATTGACCGAAAAAGCAGCTAAAGATGCCGGTTATGAGATAAAAGTTGGCAAATTCCCATTTACAGCCTCGGGTAAAGCAAGTGCTGCAGGCGAAAAAGACGGATTCGTTAAATTGATTTTTGATAAAGAATACGGCGAATTGTTAGGAGCTCATTTAATTGGTGCCAACGTTACCGAAATGATTGCCGAACTGGTTGTTGCGAAAAAGTTAGAAACAACAGGACATGAAATTATAAAATCAATACATCCGCACCCAACCATGTCCGAAGCGGTTATGGAAGCTGCAGCTGCTGCTTACGATGAAGTAATTCATATGTAATGACTATTAATGATGAAAAAGAAAGTGGATGCGTTTTATAGCCATCCACTTTTTTTGTTAAAACTAAACTTTAAAATCTTTCTTAAAGGTTTAGAAAGAAATGCACAAGATATGTCTGAGTAATTCTTGCTACTTTACAATCTCAGTATTCTGTGTAAATAAATCCTTGCTATAGTTACTTTTTGTTAATGAAACCAGGAATACCAAGGTTACAATAATAAAAATTATTATCACACCCATATTAAAATCTGTATGATAAAATTTTTTCCTCTGTTTTATTTTAAGTTGCATTTTATACAATATTTAGTTCGTTAAAAAAATAACTGTATACATGCAATAGATGTTAAAATATATAGGAAGGTTGCGTAAATAAAAAAATATTCTAAACGCAACCAAATTTGATTTATTCCCATCTTAAAATTACGATAGAAAAAAGAGGCAAGCTTTTTGTTCGATAAAATTATTCAATAAATTTGTATAAATACAAAACCTGAAAACCTGTTGAATAATTATATTGAAATAGTCAAAGCTTGCATTAAAGGCAATCGCAAAGCACAAAAACAGTTGTATCAACTTTTTGCAGATAAAATGTTTGGTGTGTGTATGCGATATGCTGATGATGTAGATGAAGCAAAAGATATTTTACAGGATGGATTTATTAAAGTTTTTATGAATCTTGAACAATTTAATCATAAAGGTTCTTTTGAAGGTTGGGTTAGAAGAATTATGGTAAATACAGCACTTGAAAAGTTTAGAGATAAGAATTATTTGTTTGCCGTAAATATGGAACAGGGATATGAATCCCGGGACAAAGAATATGACCATATTCTTTCCGAACTGGCTGCAAAAGATTTGCTGAAAATGGTTCAGGAGCTGTCTCCACAATACAGAATGGTGTTTAACCTTTATGCTATTGAAGGGTATTCGCATAAAGAAATTTGTGAAATGCTGAATATTAAAGAAGGGACATCAAAATCTAACCTTTCACGAGCGCGAGAGATTCTGAAAGAAAAGATAAAAAAAAACAGTGATGTAAAAATAAAATATATTTGATGAAAGTACATTTAAGTAATATGGATCAGGTATTTAGAGATAAGTTAGAGAATTTCCAACATAAGCCCCCTGATGAGGTATGGAATAATATTGAACAAAAACTGGATGGGAAGAAATCATCAAATATCCTGATTTATAAAATTGCAGCTTCATTAGCCATCTTAACTTTCATTGCATCATTATATTTTAATTTAAACAGAACTTCTTATCCATATTCTTACAAGATCACTCCCAGATATACAGAAACAGCTAAAGACCATAAGTTACCTGATAAATCATTTAAGTATTCAGCAATATCAATGGCTGATATTAATCTTGAGAATGAAAACAGTAAAGGTTGGTCTTTTCTGCAGGAAGAAAAAATCGTTGTTCATCCGGCAGAGCGGATAAATAACGAGGAAATAGCCTCTCTTACAACACTTCCTGTAGCCATAGACGAGCATAGAAACCGTCCTGATATTTTGATTAAAAAGATACCCCCCAAACAAAGTCTTTTTGCCGATATTTTTCCTGAATTCTCTGCAGTCAATTATGAAGAATATAATATTAATCATTCAAACGCCAGCAAAAAATGGATGATAGGAGGTGCTATTGCTCCATCTTACTCATACAGGCATATACCAGAATCGAATATTTTAACCGGAAACAGCTATTATAATAACCTTGAAAGCCCTGTTTTTACTTACTCCGGAGGACTTAATATTCAATTTAAAGCTCAAAAAAGATTTTCTATACAAGCGGGAATATACTATTCAACAATGGGACAGGATATGAATTATATTTCTGTTTATGCGAATCAATTATACCAAATTGCTGGTGATAAAACGCGTGATAACTATATTAATACTTACGAAATAATTAATTCTGCAGGAGATATAAAGTTTAATTCACCTTTGGTTTTTTTCGATGAAACAGCTACTGCCAGAGTTAGAAATTTGAGTGTCTCAAAAAATGATATTATGTTATCCGAAACTTTCTTAGATAATGTTCATGCTAATATCCGGCAAAGTTTTGAATATATTGAAGTTCCTTTGATTTTTAGATATAAAGTGTTGGATAAAACCCTTGGAATCAATATTCTTGGGGGAGTTGGTGCTAATTTTCTGGTAGGAAATAATGTGTATCTAATTTATGATAATAACAAAGATGTCATAGGGAAAACCAACGGGGTTAATAATATTAATTATAGTGGTTTGCTGGGTCTCGGATTGGAATACCCAATAATGAATAACCTGAACATACTTATCGAACCCTCGCTTAAATATTATCTGAACCCAATTAATTCTAATTTAGAGATAGAATCGCATCCTTATTCTTTAGGTATTTATACAGGGGTAAGTTATTCCTTTTAATTTTCTTTTCAGCATAAAAAATATTTATTTTTGTAACCTTTATCCAAAAATATTGTTAACTAATTTTGGATATTGTTTTTTTAAAATAAAAATATGAAATACTTATATACATTCGCTACAATACTTATATTAGGATCTTTTGTTTTACTATTTTCGTATTTCAGACAGGGAAGAGAATCTGTTGACTATGATTATCAGGAAGCTTTTGAAAAGAAATATTCAATTTTTGCCTTATCGATACCCGAGAAATTGACATTCGCCGGCGAAGAAGTCCCGCTTAGTTACTTTGACGTCCGCGAAGCACTGGATCAGGAGCTTCTGATCAATACTTACTGGCAGTCTCAAACGGTATTGTTTATAAAAAGAGCGAATCGGTATTTTCCACGCATTGAAAAAGTTTTAAAAGATAATGGTATTCCCGATGACTTTAAATATCTGGTATTGGCCGAAAGTGATTTAAAAAACAGCGTATCACCCGCTGGAGCTGTTGGTATCTGGCAATTATTAAAAGGGACTGCAAGAGATTACGGACTGGAAGTGAACAACGAAGTAGATGAACGATATCATCTGGAAAAATCTACCCAGGCAGCAGCTGAGTTTTTAAAGGATGCACATGATTTATTTGGTAGTTGGACAATGGCTGCTGCAGCATATAATATGGGAAGAACCGGACTATTACGTCAGGTTAATCGACAAAAAGAAAAAAACTACTACAACTTATTACTAAATACTGAAACAGCTCGTTATATTTACCGTGTGCTGGCCATAAAATTAATTCAGGAAAATCCTGAAGAATATGGATTTCATATACGCCAGAAAGATTATTATTATGAGATACCTACTAATACGGTTAAGATAGATTCATCCGTCAAAGATTTTGCTGATTTTGCACAAAAACACGAAACGAATTATAAAATCTTGAAATATTTTAACCCCTGGTTAAGAGATTCATTTCTTTCGAACCCAAATGGTAAGGAGTATTTAATTAAAATTCCTGAAAAAGGGTATCGGAATTATTCATTAATTAATGATCTGTATCAAACTGATTCAACTCATGTTGTTAAGTAACACAAAATTTTTGTACGATTGGGAAAAGATAAATTAACTTCTATTGATGTGGTAGCGAATAAGACCTCTGAAGTTCGAGTACTTGGAGCAAGAGTCCATAACCTTAAAAATATTGATGTTTCCATTCCCCGTGATAAGCTGACCGTAATTACCGGATTAAGCGGTAGTGGAAAGTCTTCTCTTGCATTCGATACTATATATGCAGAAGGACAACGAAGATATATCGAAACTTTATCTGCTTATGCCCGGCAGTTTCTGGGCAACATGGAGCGACCTGATGTGGATCAGATTACCGGATTAAGCCCGGTGATTTCTATCGAGCAAAAATCAACCAATAAAAATCCACGATCAACCGTAGGTACAGTCACTGAAATCTATGATTTCTTACGACTGCTTTTTGCCCGGGCATCAGATGCATACTCGTATGTTACTGGCGAGAAAATGGTGAAATATACCGATGACCAGATTTTACAATTAATTATACAAAAGTTTGCAGGTAAAAATGTTTTTATTCTTGCGCCACAGGTTACAGGCAGGAAAGGACATTATAAAGAGCTCTTTGAACAAACCCGTAAAAAAGGATTTTTATATGCTCGTATAAATGGTGAAATAAAAGAGTTAACTCATGGTTTAAAACTTGACCGGTATAAAACTCATTTTATAGAAACGGTTATTGATAAATTAAAAATAAGTGCTGACGATCCCAAAAGAATTAAACGAACGGTTAAAACAGCATTAAATCATGGCAAGGGAGTCCTGATGGTGTTAGAAAAAGATTCCAACAATGTTCATTATTTTAGTCGTAAATTAATGTGCCCCGTCAGTGGGATCTCATATAATGAACCGGCGCCGCATACTTTTTCATTTAATTCGCCCCAGGGTGCCTGCCCTAAATGTAGTGGGTTAGGAGTGGTAAGTGAAATTGACATAAAAAAAATTATTCCCGACCCGTCGTTAAGTATTAAAAAAGGTGGTATTGTTCCTTTAGGAAAATACAAAAACATATTGATATTTTGGCAGCTGGATGCTATTGCTGCAAAATATAAATTTACACTCGATACACCTATTAAAGATATTCCAGGGGATGCATTAAATATTATCCTTTATGGTTCTGATGAGTCCTTTAAGTTATTAAATACCCCACTGGGTCATTCTTCAAATTATTTCTTGAGTTTTGAAGGGATTGTCAATTATATCAATAATTATCAGCAGGAAAAATTTTCAGGCAGTAGTAAAAAAAGAACCGAACAGTTTGTAAAAAAAGTGGTTTGTCCAACTTGTAATGGGAATCGCTTAAAAGAAGAATCATTACATTTTAAAGTAGTTGATAAGAATATTGCCGAATTGTCAAACAAGGATATTGAAGAGCTTTATACCTGGTTTAAAGAACTACCGCCGCAGTTAACCGAAAAACAAAATATAATTGCCCGGGAGATTATTAAAGAGATATCCGAACGATTATCTTTTTTACTCGATGTGGGTTTAAATTATTTATCATTAAACCGCCCTGCACGAAGTTTGTCAGGTGGGGAGAGTCAACGTATTCGTTTAGCTACTCAGGTTGGTTCTAAGCTTGTAAATGTACTGTATATCCTTGATGAACCAAGTATTGGGTTGCATCAACGCGATAACCAGAAGTTAATTCATTCATTAAAACAACTACGTGACTCGGGAAACTCAATTATTGTAGTTGAGCATGATAAAGAAATGATTTTATCGGCCGATCATATCGTTGATATGGGACCTAAAGCCGGTCTTCATGGAGGTGAGGTGGTGGCTGAAGGCACGCCTAAAGAAATTCTAAAGTCTGCTTCATTAACTGCAGATTATCTGAATCGTCGGAAGAAAATCGAAGTGCCCTCAATAAGACGTAAAGGTAATTTAAGGAAAATCATTCTAAAGGGGGCTAAAGGACATAATTTGAAAGATGTAGATCTTGAAATCCCTTTAGGACAATTTATTTGTGTAACAGGCGTTTCAGGGAGTGGCAAATCTTCACTGATTAATGAAACCTTACATCCCATTTTAAGCCGACATTTTTATCGTTCCAATAAACAACCCCTGCCGTATGATACTATTGAGGGGGTTAAGCATATCGATAAGGTGATAGAAGTTGATCAATCTCCCTTGGGACGCACACCCCGCTCAAACCCTGTAACATATACGGGAGTGTTTTCTGATATCAGAAAGTTGTTTGAGCAAACGCCCGAAGCAAAAATTCGTGGATATAAAGCAGGGCGCTTTTCGTTTAACGTCAAAGGGGGGAGATGCGAAACATGCCAGGGAGCAGGGTTGCAAACGATTGAAATGAATTTTTTGCCTGATGTATATGTTCATTGTAAAGACTGTAACGGCAAGCGGTATAATCGTGAAACCCTGGAAGTTAAATATAAAGGGAAATCGATAAGTGATGTGCTGGACATGACCATTAACCAGGCCGTTGAATTTTTTAATGCTGTACCCTCCATTAAGCAAAAGTTAAAAGCTTTGCAACAGGTTGGTTTAGGGTACATCACCCTTGGACAACCTTCTACGACACTTTCCGGAGGTGAATCGCAACGGGTTAAGTTGTCGGCCGAACTTGCCAAACGAAATACAGGAAATACGTTGTACATTCTTGATGAGCCAACGACAGGTTTGCATTTTGAAGATATCCGGGTACTGTTACACGTGCTCAATAATATTGTTGACAAAGGCAATACAGTTATTGTTATTGAGCATAACCTGGATGTGATTAAAATGGCCGATCATATCATTGATCTTGGAAAGGATGGCGGGGCGAAAGGAGGGTATATTATTGCCGAAGGTGCTCCTGAGAGTCTTAGCCAGCATAAAGATAGCTACACTGCAGCATATCTTAAAGAGGAGTTGAAGCGTTAAAATTATAGCTTTCAAAATTTCCTTTCGCATAGAATTATTCAAAAAAAAGTTTAATTTAGTATGGTTGTATTAAAAGATATTATCCTATGAGTAATGATGATTTGATAAAAAATGCTTTTGAAGATAGAGATTGGAATGAAATTCAAACATCCGATTCCTGGTCCATTTTTAAAGTTATGGCTGAATTTGTAGAGGGTTATTCAAAGATGTCTCGTATAGGCCCTTGTGTATCCATTTTTGGATCTGCCCGTACAAAACCTGATAATAAGTATTTTAAAATTGCAGAAGATATTGCCTATAAACTCACCCAGCATGGATATGGTGTGATTACCGGCGGTGGACCGGGAATTATGGAGGCCGGAAATATGGGGGCAAAAAAGGGTAAAGGGAAATCCGTGGGTTTAAATATTGATCTTCCCTTTGAGCAATCTGCAAACCTGTTTATCGATCCTGATAAGCTGATTAGCTTTGAACATTTTTTTGTGCGAAAAGTGATGTTTGTTAAATATGCTCAGGGTTTTATTGTTTTGCCCGGAGGATTTGGCACTCTTGATGAACTTTTTGAGGCGGTTACGCTTATCCAGACAGAAAAAATCGGACGTTTTCCTATAATCCTTGTTGGCTCTGAATATTGGGAAGGATTGATGGATTGGGTTAAAAATGTAATGCTAAAAGAAGAAAATATTGCCGAGAAAGATCTGGATTTAATTCAAATTGTAGATAGTCCGGAAGAAGCTGTTGATAAAATTAATGAGTTTTATGCCAAATACCTATTGAGTCCAAACTTTTAATTTTTAACTTTAGGTTATCATTTTTTTATACGCATTACAGAGCCCTTTTGCACCATCATTTATGATTGGTGTATTTGTGAAATAATAAAGTACAGGAATAAATCTTAAAAATATTGTTCTTGAAGAAAAACTTGGTTATAAACAAAAATCACTATTTATTAACAATTGTTGATAACTTATGTTGATATTTTGTTATTATTGTATTAAATAGCTATTTTTATTGAGTTATAGAAAATTAACACGAATTGTATATGATAAAACATTTATTGCTTCTTATATACACATGGATTGTTCTGGCATTGAATTTTATTTTCTCTGATGTTGGCCTAACAATGAATGCAACGGAACAAGTGGAAGCAGGAAATGAAATAACCGTTGAGGTTACCTTAAATAAGTTGGATTTTGAAAGCTTTGCAAGATTTCAACAGGATATTCCTGCTGGTTTAACTCCCGTTCCTGTTCAAACGGCAAATGCAGATTTTAGTTTTAAAGACCAGAAAGTTAAATTTATCTGGCTAAGATTACCCGCCCAGGAAGAAATTACCTTATCCTATAAATTAGAAGTTGATCAACGGTTAAAAGGTAATTTTGATTTAAAAGGTACCTTTTCTTATATTGCTGATAACGAAAGAAAATCGGTTGATGTACCTGCTCAGAATATTAACATTACTCCCTCATCAACTATCGACCCCAATCTAATTGTTGATATTCAGGATTTCAAAAATCTGGTGGCCCCAACCACAGCCGAAAAGCATCCAATGGCTCAGGTTAAATGTATTCGTCAAATACCTTACACAGGAGTTGAAGATAACGAATACATGGTGAATCTGTTGGTTAATAAGGGCGATAAAGAAAAATTTGCAAAAATTCAGGAAACAGTTCCCGATGGATATAAGGCCGTAAGTGTTGAAAATAAAAATGCTATTTTTACCTTTAAAGATCAGACGGTAAAATTTTTATGGATGAATTTGCCTTCCGATCCATACTTTGTTGTTTCTTATAAACTGGTACCTGATAACGGGGTTACGGAAAAACCAAATCTTAATGGTACTTTCTCTTATATTCAGGATGATAATACGGTTAGTATCCGGGTAGTTGAAAAAGATGTTAACCTGGAAAATACATCCCCCGGGAATTTAATGGCAGCTATAGCCTCAGTTGAAGAACCTCCATCGAGATCCGTTACATTAAAACAACCCGGAGACTACAGCGGTAAAGTTAAAATTGAAATCGCAGAGAGTGCTCTACAGGCAATGCGTGAAGATACAAAGATTACCCATGTGCTCGAACCCGAATCAGGAGTATATTACCGGGTACAAATTGCTGCCGGTCATCGTCCAATCAATATTGAAAGATATTTTAAAAAATACAACCTGGACAAAGAAGTACGGACAGAGTTTCATGAAGGATGGAGAAAATATTCGGTCGGATCATTCTATGTTTATAAAGCAGCTCGCGATTACAGGGTACATATTTGGAATACAACAACCATTGATGATGCTTTTGTTTCGGCCTATAACAACGGAAAACGTATTACCGTGCAGGAAGCATTAATGATTTCAAATCATGAATGGTATCGTTAATTTTAAATGAACGTATTAAATGAGAATACATAAATTATTACTTGCTTTTGTTATTGTTCTTCTGGGATTTCAATTCTCATTCGCTCAAGGCGGATATGAAGATTTATTGTTTCAGGAGGTTGAAGTTGAAAATCCAGTGTATATGCCTGTATTAGGTATTGGCGGAGGGGTAATAAATTATTACGGCGAGTTAAAGAATGATATGAAAGGCCTTACCCAGGGGACACCCAGTATAAGAATTAATTTATTCCAGTATCTTGATAACAGACATCATTGGAAAGCAAATGCTAATGTGCTTGTCGGAAAAATTACCGGACATGAACGATCATATACCGAACCGGATAAAAACTGGAATTTCTCTTCTGAAATTTTTAGTTTGGGATTAAATGTAGAATACGGTTTTGGTAATATATATCAGGGAAAGAAAAAAATTCGACCATTTATCTCTTTGGGAGGTGAATATATTGAATTTGATTCAAAAACGGATTTAAAAAATGATTTAGGAGAATACGTCTATTATCCTGATGGCACCATTCGTGTTGGAGACCAGATTGTTACCCGTGATTACAATTATGAAACCAATATTCAGGGAGAGGATTTCTATGATCGCGGAGATTATTCTCCCAGCACATTCGCTATTGTTGCAGATGCAGGGCTCGATTTTAAAGTAAGTGACCGCGTGGCGCTCCGTGTGGCTTCCTCGTTACACTATACATTTAGCGATGACCTTGATGGTATTAGTTATAAAAATAAATCGGGGCGTATTGGCGATGATATGAACGATATGTTCTCGTTAACTTATGTCTCACTGAATATTGATCTGTTTTCCGAAGCAAAAACAAAGGTAATTGAAAACCTGTTTGCCGATGTTACCGGGGATTTTGATTATACTTTAATTGCTGATACCGATGGAGACGGAGTCCTTGACCTGAGAGATGACTGTCCTGATACACCTGCAGGTGTTAATGTAGACTCTGTTGGATGCGCGTTAGATGATGACAAAGATGGCGTTCCGAATTATATCGATAAAGAACAGTTCTCTAATAAACGGGCGATTGTTGATGAATACGGTGTGGAAATGAGCAGTAATAAAATACGGGATATGTTATTTTATGATACGCCTGCCGTTAACCGGGATGAGGTGTATATGATTCCTATTGGATACGGTGAATGGTCTGGTGATAGAGAATATGATGAAATACCCGAAAAATTTAAAAAGCTTGATAAGGATGGTGATAACTACATCTCCTTTGATGAATTGCTGGATGCAATTGACCGTTTCTTTGATTTTGATTCGGAATTTACTGCAGAAGATATTTATGAGTTGAATAATTTCTTCTTTGCCCAGTAAATAATATAAATTTCTGGTTTAAAATTTCCTGATTCGTTCCATATCACGTTTCAGGTCTTTTCTTTTGATAACTTCGCGTTTATCATACTCTTTTTTCCCTTTGGCAAGTGCTATTTCAACCTTGGCCCAGCCATTCTCGTTAATAAACAGGCGGGTAGCCACAATGGTCAACCCTTTTTCGGTAGATTTTCGCTCAATTTTTTTAAGCTCTTTTTTGTTCAATAGTAATTTGCGGTCACGCTTTGGTTCGTGATTGTTATGGGTCCCAAAAGCGTATTCAGAAATATTTAATCCTTTAATATATAGTTCATGCTCATGAAAAAAACAATATGTATCCACCAGGCTGGCCTTTCCTAACCGGATGGATTTTATCTCGGTACCCGTTAGCCTTAAGCCCGCTGTATATTTATCAATGAGTTCAAAATCAAATGCTGCTTTTTTATTTCTTATGTTGATTTTATTTTGCATAAAAACTTTCTTTTTACAATCTACAAAGGTATTGATTTATTATTTAGTACAAAAAACAGGTGTAAACGTTTAATATACTGAAAAATAAATAATGACACTCATAATAACCGAGCTGATTATCATGAGCAAAGCACCAATAATCAGTAAGGAGATTAATACAAAGCCGGTTATTTTGTCTTCCGATAACCCTAACAAAGGCTGAACACCTTTCCAATAAAGAACAATCGAATATGATGAAAAGAAATTGATGAATCCCATTTGTGGATGAAAAGAAGATATCCCATAAGCAACCAGTACAGGTAACGAAGAAAAGATCATTAACTTAAATGTACGGTTTAGGTTTTTGTTGGTATCAAATTTGGGTAATAGCTCATTTATAATAAATGCTGAAAGGTAGATGGTCAAAAAAGTAACCAGAAGAAACGAAAGCACCGCAAGCGTTCCATTCACAACTGAGTGATCTTCCCAGTTGAGGATTCTTCCTGCGAAAATAATTATTGAACTGAAAAGAACAACGGGGACAATATAAGTTAAAACTAACTCTTTGTTGGTCTCTTTTTCATTTGCTGTATTTTCCCACTCCTGTGCAGGTGTTATGATAAAAAAACGAATACGGTTCAATATTCTTTTTAAATCCATAGCTAAAATTTGTGTGTACAAAATTAAACGAATCGCGAAAATTAGAACTATATCAACATAGAATTTTAAAAAATATTATCAACAATCCTTATCTTTACATGGATTATTACAAAAAGGAATCATTTATGTCCGAGGATTACAATTTATTAACCATATTAGGCCCTACCGCCGGAGGGAAGACATCCGTTGCTACACGTATGGCTTATATTTTAAAGGGCGAAGTAATAAGCGCCGATTCTCGCCAGGTTTACCGCGGAATGGATTTAGGTACCGGTAAAGATTTGGATGATTATGTGGTTGAGGACCAGAAAATTCCCTACCATTTGATTGATATTGTGAATGCCGGAGCTAAATATAATGTTTATGCCTATCAAAAAGATTTTATCAACGTCTTCGAAGATCTTCAAAAACGTAATAAATTCCCGGTTTTATGTGGTGGCTCAGGAATGTATATCGAAGCTGTATTAAAAGGTTATAAATTGATTCATGTTCCGGTGAATGATCCGTTAAGAGACGAATTGGAACAAAAATCAACCGAAGAGCTTATAACCATTTTATCATCGTATAAAAAGCTGCATAATAAAACCGATACCGATACCCGCAAACGGATGATACGGGCCATTGAAATAGAAAAATATTATACGGAAAACCCGCAACCTGATGATGTGTTTCCTGAGATTAAACCTTTACTGGTGGGGGTTAAATTCGACCGTCCATCGCAGCGTAGAAGAATTACACAGCGTTTAAAACAGCGTTTGGATGAGGGCCTGGTTGATGAAGTACAACGATTAATTGATCAGGGAATTACGGTGGAAAATTTGTTGTATTATGGACTGGAATACAAATTTATCACACAGCATATTACCGGAGAGCTTAGCTTTGAACAAATGTTTAAAAAACTCGAAACGGCCATTCATCAGTTTGCCAAAAGGCAAATGACCTGGTTTCGGCGTATGGAGCGCAACGGGTTTAAAATACACTGGCTCGATGGCTATGCTCCTATGCACGAAAAAACCAGACGTATTTTAGAGCTTCTGGGAGAAAATCGAACTACGTAAAGGATGAATCTATGTGAAGCAAGAGACCTGCTTAACATTTATCCAATCATTTTATTGAGCGAATGTACTTTTAAA
>Ga0209936_1000111_pt1 | contig 51378 bp, 42 predicted proteins | sample SalPonR1_A_D1_MG_FD_185694 | JGI IMG/M metagenome (GOLD analysis project Ga0209936, IMG submission 185694) | Salt pond soil microbial communities from South San Francisco under conditions of wetland restoration - Salt Pond MetaG R1_A_D1_MG... ...
CCAAGTGAACAGGATTCTATTTGATGAGCGTCAGTTTCCGGGATTGCGTGCCCGCCCCTGTCGTCAACCGGTACACATATGTGCCGCTCGCCAGATGTTCAGCATCAAACAGGAACGTATGTAATCCTGCCGAACGACGGTCATTTACCAGCTCGGCCACTTGCCGGCCTGACAGATCATATACCGACAGGTTTACAAATCCGGGTTGTTCCAAACTGAATTCAATAACTGTAGAAGGATTAAACGGGTTCGGATAGTTCTGGCTCAGCTCTGCGCCGACCGGCATCACATCTAATTGCTGTGAATCAAGATTGGTGATCACGCTGTTTTCGAACGTTATGAACCTATCTATCCACGAATCAATAAATCGATCCTCTGTTTTGATGGCCTGGTTCAGCCGCTCGGCCTGAAGGTTTTCAAACGACCAGCGTTCATACACAACACCCGAATTTTCACTTGTTTCAGAGATATTTATTGTTTCATCTTCAGCTGCCAGACTGTCCTTATAAGCCTGAACTATATCGCGATTAACCGCATCATATCTAACATTGAGTTCACCTCCATAAACCGCCGGTGCTTTAACACGTACAGAATCCTTGTAGCCCATATGTGAGGCGTAAATGATATGGCTGCCATCATAAAGCGGCCAATAGAGTTCTTCTGGCGAGAGATCAAATTCAAAAGTGGACGTTTCACCCGGCAGTAGCCAATAGGTCAAGTAATCGGTGGTAATTGAGTTATCAAGTTCAACTATATCACTGAACTCAAGTTTTACCTGCCATGAGGAGCTCCCGGCATATTCAAGTGTCTCATCAGAGCCGTTGTGCAGCGAAAACGTAAACCGGAAATTCTCTCCCCGGCCAAGGCTATCATCAACAATCTCCATTTGTGTGGTTACTTGTGACAATACATCAACCGGAGCGATCAACAGTATTAAAAAGGTCAGAACTTTATACATGATATGTCTTGTTTATTGTCACAGTAGCTTAGTCATAAACCGCGTCACATTTATTTAAAGAAAGATCAGCCTAATGGCAATATTCGTTTATTGACATAAGAGATTGATTCACATGTTTTCTGCTAAATCCGTATTATCTCAAGCTTGAAATCAACCCAATTTACCGTAATGCCCCACAATTTTCCCGTCGAAAAATTTCGATCACTAAAAACCCCGTTTTACTACTACGATCTTGATCTTCTCCAGGAAACGCTGGATGAAGTGAAAGAGCACGGACTGTCAAAGGGGTATCATGTTCATTTTGCAGTAAAGGCAAATTTCAATCTGCCGATACTGGACCTGGTCCGTAAGGCGGGGCTGGGAATCGATTGTGTCAGCGGTAAAGAAATTGAACGTGCCGTGGAGGCCGGGTTCAAACCTGAACAGATTGCGTTTGCAGGGGTGGGAAAAACAGATGAGGAGATCAGAACCGGCCTGGAACACGATATCTTCTCCTTCAACTGCGAATCTATCCAGGAGATTTCCGTGCTGAACGACCTTGCCAGGGAAGCAGGAAAAGTTGCAAACGTTTCAGTGCGGCTCAATCCAAATGTGGAAGCTAAAACGCACAAGTATATCACCACCGGGCTGACTGAGAATAAATTTGGAGTGAATCCCGAGCACCTGCCCCGCTTATTTGAGATACTTCCAAAGTTGGATGTGATTAACCTTACCGGCATCCACTTCCATATAGGTTCACAAATCAGAGACTTAAAAGCCTTCAGAGATCTTTGTGAAAAGGTAAATGAGATTCAAACATGGTTTGAAGAGGAAGGTTTTCCCCTCACGCATGTAAATGTGGGCGGTGGTCTTGGCATCAGCTACGAGATACCTGATGATGAGCCCTATCCCGATTTTGAAGCATTTTTCAATCTGTTCGAAGAAAATCTCAAGCTAAGAGATGGCCAGCAGGTTCATTTTGAGCTGGGGCGAAGTATTGTAGGTCAGTGCGGCTCCCTGATATCAGAAGTACTCTTTGTGAAGGAAGGCATTACAACCAACTTTGCCGTGCTTGATGCTGGCATGACGGAACTTATACGCCCGGCACTCTACCAGGCGTCGCACAGCGTTGATGTGCTCACATCAGACAAACCTCTCGAAACTTACGATGTTGTCGGGCCTATCTGCGAGACGTCCGATACGTTCCGAAAAGGAATCAAAATGCCGAAAGTTGAACGGGGCGACCTGGTGGCGATCAGAAGCGCCGGAGCCTATGGCGAAGTGATGAGCAGCGGGTTTAACCTGCGTGAAAAAGTACCGGCTGTTTATTCAAATGAATTGTAATCAGTCGTTTCGCAACATTTAACATACTCCATCCGTACTTTTCACTTGGCTCCAACAGTAATTCAGGCTGTAAAAGACCAGTTTTAATAATGCACAAAATTAAATATGTCTGACAATCTATACTCGGAAGAAGAAGTTGCAAGGCTTATACGCAGGGCTGTAGAACTTGAGGCAGAAAGAAATGATAAAAGAGGCCTCAACGATTCGTCAGGCTTATCCATGCAGGATCTCGAAAAAATTGCTGCCGAGTCCGGTATCGACCCTGAACTAATGCGCCGGGCAGCAGACGAGCTTCATCAGGGTTCAGCTTCAGGCACTCTGGATGAGACAACTGTTGTAAAAGATACGGACATCTTAGCCGAACACTGGATTAAAGCGAAGGTAAATAACCGGCTTTTAGATGATCTGATTCTTGAACTGAATCACCATTTTGGCACATCACAGAAAGAGATAACCTGGTGGAATAAATTTTTTAATGATTACTCCGGAAAGGCAATTGTCAATAAAACCTCGACAAGTGTTGAATGGAAATATACTGATGAGTTTTCGTTGTACACCACTCGCGTTTTAATCCAGCAAAGAGGTGAGAAACTCAGAATTCGGGTCAGCAAGCGTCAGACCATGAATTTACCCTGGGATTCAACATTTACGAATATCGTTATTCTTTTCTTTGCCGCAATTATTCTAATACCTATCGGAGGTGCAGCTGGTTTTTCTGTGACGGACAACCCCTGGTTTGGTATGATGGCCGGACTCACATTAACAGCACTTCTATATCCTCTTATAACCTGGGTGCAAAAACAGAGACTTTCAAAACATGTTCGTGAAATTACAGAAATAGCCGAGAATCTTGTTATCCAGGCTAAGCAGATAACAAGCGAAACCTCAAATAAAAATACAACCAACAACCGATCAGGCTCTACTGATACCCAAGCTATCGAATTGGACATGGATGAAGCCGATTCTGACAGTAAAAAATCTGAATCTGGCAACCGGCTTAGAAATCATCTGCGTGAATAATTGTCAGCTCCTTTTAAAACTATAAAAGATTCGATACTACTCAGCATCCCCAATTAACATTTCGCTAGGCTCCTCCTCAGCTTGCAGCCTTTCAGCTACCTCCTCCATTCCCCGCATCACACGCAACATATTGAGTCCCGCGATTTTTTCAAGTTCTTCTTCCGTATAGCCACGACTCAAGAGTTCTGCAAACAGTGCCGGGTAGGTTGAAACGTCTTCGAGGCCGAGTGGTAGCGATGAAACACCATCATAGTCGCCGCCAATGCCGATATAGTCCACACCAACCACATCTTTGATATGGTCAATATGATCGGCTACCTGCTCAAGTGTCGATTTTGGCTGCTCATTTTCTTCCATCCACGCCTCCATTTTGGCACTTACCGAATCGGGCTGACCTCCATAAAGCGACTCCACTTTTTCGCGATAACCGTTCCGCTCGGCATACCACTGACGCAGTTCTTCTGAGGTAAACGACTCCACAAATGTCACCATCACAAGTCCGTCCTCTTCCGGCAGCATGCGAAGTACATCATCCGGTACGTTTCGCGGGTGACCTGAGATGGCACGGGCATTCGAGTGCGAGAACATCACCGGGGCTTCCGAGACGGCTATGGCATCTTTCATCGTTGCCGGCGTTACATGCGACAGATCTACCATCATGCCAAGACGGTTCATCTCGCGGATCACCTCTTCACCAAATTCGCTCAGTCCGTCGTGGCGCGGCTCATCACCGGCTGCATCGGCCCAGTCGAGCGTGCGGCTGTGGGTAATGGTCATATAGCGGGCACCCAGCCTGTGAAACGATCGTAATACTGCCAACGAATTTGCAATCGAATGTCCACCTTCCATACCGATCAGCGAGGCGATCTTGCCATCATCGAAAATACGCTCAACGTCATCTGCTGTAAACGCCATTTCAAACTCATCCGGATATCTCTCCGCCATACGGTAGACAAAGTCGATCTGCTCCAAGGTCCGTTTCACGGCTTCGTCTTCCGGAATACCGGCCGGCACATACACACTCCACCACTGGGCACCCACGTGACCTTCCTTCAGCCGGGGGATATCTGTATGCATCGGATTGTCAAGCACGGTTGTATCATAAAAATCGAGCTCACCAAATTTATACCCAACCCGGTTTCTGTACTGGTATGGAGCATCGTTATGTCCGTCAAATAGTGGAACACGTTCCAGAATTTCAATGGCCTGCTGGCGGCGGTCTTCATCCGAATCGGCCGTCATTTGTGCACCCGCACACGATGCCTGAAAAAGGATCAAAAGCAAAAAGGGTATTAGTTTTAGTATCTGCATGATATCTTAATGATCTGAGTTGAGAGTGTAAATTCAATAATAAGTTATTTATCTAAGAGTCCCCCCTTGGAAAAGGGGACACTTCATAATTAAATCTAATGTTATCAAAAGTTATATCTTCTCAGTCGACACTTTTTTGGCTCTGCTCTGAGATGATTCAATAAATAAATATTTAGCCGAACTGAGATAAATGTGTTTACTCCGCCCGGTTGGCTTGTTCAATTTGTTCAAACGTAACAATGCCCGTTCGCACTCTTATAATAGGCTCAGTTTGAGTCCATGCAAAAAGCAACCCGTCGTTAATCATAGCCATTCTGGGAAACCCGCTTCGGCGACTTGATGCAGTTAACCCAACTTCTATAGGATTTTCAGGCGTTCCGTCTGGCTGAACACGACGCATCATGACGTACCCATTATCGTTTTGTGTGGCCATCCAGCTGGCATAAACCGTCCCATCATTACCTAACGAAAGATCTGCCCTGCCGATTGTATTTTCTTTGGATATGATGATGGGATCTCCAAACGAAGTTCCCATGTCATTAGAAGATACCAGTTTTACCTGCGGCGTACCACCTGCTTCGGTATACCAGATAACGGCTATCTTTCCATTTCTGTAATCGATTCTTGGACCATTTACCGGACAGCCATTAATTTCCCATCCGTCATTGTGTACTGCCTTCGGCTCTGTCCACTCCCCTGTTTCAAGATTGTATCGTGAGATATAAATATCACGAATTTCTTCAGTTGTCCTGTTTCGATAGACGACAGCTACCTCTCCATCCATCATCACAAGGTCGGTTGAGCAACAATCGCAGACCATCGCATCAATTTCCCGGCGACGCGTGACGGTGCCATCGCTCGATATTTCGGCAGATCGCAACGTCATTGCCTTGTCAGGATCAGAATATTCATCGTGCCCCCGATCAGCCGTCTGTCTTCCATCGAGCCAAACAGCAAGCACCCTGTCTTCTGATAAAGGCTCTATCGACACAAACCCGTGCTCTGTAGCAGTTCCATCGCTGTGAGGTATGATCGGATCCGTCCACCTGCGAGCCTGTTCGCCTGGAAATACAACATTCACATTGTACGCATAGGGGCCTCCTTCAATTTTCTGCAGCCAGTGAGCAGCCACAATGTCACCATCACGTGAAACAACTGATGGAAAATCCGCCCAGTTCACAAAATAGTCTGAACTGATGTTCACTGTTTGAGGCGGATTCCATCCCCTGTCGGTATAGGTAGAGTATTGAATGGAATTCAGATCTTCTTCAATCTTCAAGATCCAGCTCATCGTAACCGTACCGGTTGAATCCCTGAAAAAATTCGGATACTGACTACCTGAATCTGCAGGATTATTTACCGTGAATTCGTAGGAAGGCTGCTGTCTTTCCCCGGAACAGGAAATTAAAATGGCACAGATTAATAGCAGTACACTTAACCTTAGAAATTGATTCATGTGAAATCTTTTTGGGTGAAGATAATCCTTGGTATTTTAAGGGCGCCCGTAAACAGGTTCGGCTTCAAAATAAATCTGATATATTAAACATCCTAACCGCTTTCATTTGCTTCAAATAGATGGAATAACGCTTCATTTCGGTGAGCGTGCACTGTTCGATAATGTGAACACGATTATTAACCCGGGCGAGCGAATCGGCCTTGTAGGGCCAAACGGAGCAGGAAAATCAACGCTCTTAAAGATTATTGCCGGTGAACAGCAGGCAGATTCAGGTGGCATTAGCATGAGTAATGAAGCCACCGTGGGTTACCTCCCGCAGGATGGTGTAGAACCGGATCCTGACCTCACTGTGTTTGAGGAGGTAGAACACGCCTTCGCAGATATCATGGAATTACGGGGTGAATTTGATGCGGTCCAAACCAAACTTGAAACGGCGTCATCTGACAGCAAAGAACATGAAGAAGCACTGACTGAGTTTGGTGAGATTCAGCATAAGCTCGAAAATTCCGGTTCTTATACTCTTCAGGCCGATATTGAACGGATCCTGGCTGGCCTGGGATTTAGCCCTGAAGATTTTGAACGAACCACGACGGAGTTCAGCGGTGGCTGGCTGATGCGGATCGCGCTCGCAAAACTTCTCCTTCAAAACCCGACGTATCTTCTTCTTGATGAGCCCACCAACCACCTCGATATTGAATCACTGCAGTGGATTGAGGCCTTTCTGAAAAACTACGAGGGAGCCGTTATTATTGTTTCTCACGATCGTGCGTTTTTGGATAACGTTACGAATCGAACGCTTGCGCTCCGAATGGGATCGATGGATGAGTATGCCGGCAATTATAGCTTTTATGAGAAAAAGTACGAAAAGGAAAAAGAGCTGCTGAAACAGCAGTATGAGAACCAGCAGAAGGAGATCAAGCAGACTCAGGAGTTCATCGACCGGTTTCGTTATAAAGCCACGAAAGCGAAGCAGGTTCAGAGCCGCATCAAGCAGCTCGAAAAGATGGAGCAAATTGAACTGGAACAGGAACAGTCCGAAATCTCTTTTCAGTTTCCATCGCCCGAACGCTCAGGCCAGGTGGTAATGACGCTCGATAATGTGGTGAAAAAATATGGCGACAATACCGTTTTTGATGGAATTGATTATGAAATTGAGCGCGGGGATAAAATTGCGGTCGTGGGTCCAAATGGAGCTGGTAAATCCACGATGATCCGCATATTGGCCGGACTTGAGCCCATCACAGATGGAGAACGAAAAGTGGGTTATAATGTCACACCCGGCTATTTTGCCCAGCACCAGGCAGATGAGCTGGAACCAAAAAATACGCCACTCGATGAGATGCGCCTTGCCGGCTCGCACGAATCAGAAACAAAACTTCGTACAATTCTCGGGTCATTTCTTTTTGTGGGCGATGACGTGTTTAAAAAAGTAAGCGTGCTGTCGGGTGGTGAGAAAAGCCGTGTGGCCCTGGCGAAGATGCTGCTCAACTCCGGAAATTTTCTGATTTTTGATGAGCCCACCAACCACCTCGACATGCAGTCAAAAAACATCCTTCAACAGGCGCTCCAGCAATTTGAGGGAACCCTGATGATCGTTTCCCATGACCGGTACTTTTTGGATCCTATTGTTTCAAAAACGCTGGAAGTGCAGCCCGGGCGGATTAAAACATGGCTCGGCAACATCAGCTACTATCTCGATAAAAAATCGAAGGAAGAAGAAAGCGACAGTTACCAGCAGAATACAATACAGCAGTCGCAAAACGGGGCTGATCAAACCAAAACACTGAGTCGCAAAGAGGAACGGCGTCTAGAAGCGGAGAAACGGAATGCGCTCTCTAAAAAAATTAAACCCCTCAAGAAACGAATAACCGCTCTTGAGAAGGAAATAGAGCAAACAGAAGCCCGTATATCCGAAATTGAAGAGATGATGGCACAATCTGATTTCTATGATGATGCCGACCAAGTAAAAGATATTTCCATGGAATACGATGAATTAAAGAGCTCTCTAAACCAGGCCTTTGGAAAGTGGGAAGAAATTGCCGGCCGGATTGAGTTTATTGAGCAGGATTATGATTCGTGATTAGTTGATTAGTGGATTAGTTGATTCGTTGATTCGTTGATTCGTTGATTCGTTTACTCGTTTACTCGTTTACTCGTTTACTCGTTTACTCGTTTAAAAGTTGGATGTGAATTATTGGGGTCCAATTTTATATATATCGATACTTAAGATTTTCAATTAATGATTTAAAAATTCACGAATTTCGGCGCAATATAATTCCCATCCCACGGAGGGGACAGAAGAATTCGCGTTCAGCGGATCTTCAGGGGTGGGTCCCATGCAAGGCACCGGGTTCAGGGTTCAAAACTCATGACTCACTACCCACTACTAAAATATAAAGCCACAAAACAAACACTATGAAAGACGCATATATCATTGACGCCATTCGCACACCCATCGGGAATTTTCGTGGTACTCTCTCCCCTATTCGGACAGATGACCTGGGCGCACATACGATCAAGGCACTTGTTGATAGAAATCCGGATCTTGATCCTGCTCAGATTGATGATGTAATCTTTGGCTGTGCAAACCAGGCGGGTGAGGACAACCGGAACGTGGCACGCATGGCACTGCTGCTGGCTGGTTTGCCTCATACAGTGCCCGGTGAAACGGTAAATCGTTTGTGCGCCTCAAGTATGTCGGCTGCTGTACACGCCCGTCGGGCTATTGCAGCTGGCGAAGGTGATCTGTTTATTACAGGCGGCGTCGAGCATATGACGCGCGGCCCATGGGCAATTTCGAAATCCTCCAAACCGTTTGGCAACGATGCCGAAATGCATGATACCAGCTTTGGCTGGCGGTTCATCAACCCAAAAATGGAGGAGCTTTACGGCACCGAAGGGATGGGTAATACGGCTGAGAACCTTGTCGAGAAATATGGCATTGAGCGGGAAGCTCAGGATAAGTTTGCGGCATGGAGCCAGCAGAAAGCTGCGAAGGCAAGAGAAACGGGTCGGCTGGCTGAAGAAATTGTACCTGTGGAAATACCCCGACGCAAACAGGATCCACTGCTGTTTAGTAATGATGAGTTTATACGCCCGGACACAACTCCTGAAATTCTTGCAAAACTTCGTCCGGCTTTTAGGAAAGATGGGAGCGTCACGGCCGGCAACTCTTCGGGTCTAAACGATGGATCTGCGGCCATGCTGATTGCATCAGACTCCGCTATCAAGGATCACAATCTAGATCCAATGGCCCGAATTGTATCCTCCGGCGTGGCAGGTGTGGAGCCCAGAATAATGGGGATCGGGCCTGTTTACGCATCCGAACTCGCACTAAAGCGAGCCGGACTCACCCTGGACGACATGGGCATCATCGAGCTGAACGAAGCCTTCGCCGCTCAAGTCCTCGCCTGCACCCGAAAAATGGGCCTTGATGATGATGATGAACGCATCAATCCAAACGGCGGTGCCATTGCACTTGGCCACCCTCTTGGCGTCAGCGGTGCCAGAATCCTGCAAACAGCCGCTATTGAACTTCAGAAAAAAGGGAAGCGGTACGCGTTGGTTACGATGTGTATTGGGGTTGGGCAGGGATATGCTGTTGTTTTGGAGAGAGCTTAGTTTATTAGGAAATTAGTTAATTAGTTTATTAGAAAAATAGTCGATTGGTTATTTGGTGTACAAATACATGTTCTTTCTTTGATGGTGTATCAAAAATATCGACTCTATATTATCTGAAGTTATCCGATTGAAAATTGTTAGGTATTTCCGCATACTTGATCAAGTGACCTAATACTTCTTATTTGTGACAAATAATATCAAGATCATGAAAGAAGAAACAGATATAAGATCATTCGAAAGCTTAAAAGTTTGGCAGTTATCAAGAGAGATCAGAAATGATCTTTTTGAACTTTGCAAAAGCTTTCCTAAAGAGGAACAATATAAGCTATCTGATCAAATGATTAGAGCTTCACGTTCTATTGGGAATAATATTTCTGAAGGGTATGGCCGTTATCACTATCAGGAGAACATTCAGTTCTGCAGGCAATCCAGAGGATCTGGTTACGAACTAATTGATCATCTGATTACAGCAATAGATTGTAATTATATTAAAAACAAAGAGTTTACAGACTTAAGAAATAAAGTGATCGAATGTATCAAAATGATAAATGGATACATTGGCTATTTAAATCGGCAAAAGTCTTCAAATTCAGTTAAAGAGCCATTTGACATATACGATTCTGAAGAGCAGAAATTTAATCCACCTAATTCCTCAGTTTCCTAATTCCCCAATCACCTAATCAACTAATCACCTTGATCTACGAATTCAACTCCTACAAGCCCGTCATCCACGAAACAGCTTTTATCCATCCGCAGGCCGCTGTCACCGGAAATGTGATTATTGGAAAGGACGTATACATCGGGCCGGGCGCGGCAATTCGGGGTGACTGGGGAAAAATTGTGATTGAGGATGGGTGCAATGTTCAGGAGAACTGTACGATCCACATGTTTCCGGGAGTGATTGTTACACTTCACAAATCCGCTCATATCGGCCATGGAGCTATCATTCATGGATCAACTATAGGTGAGAATACACTTGTTGGGATGAATGCCGTAGTGATGGATAACGTAGAAGTTGGTAGGGAGTGCATCATCGGGGCGCTTGCATTTGTGAAAGAAGGCACAGTTATACCGGATCGAAAGGTCTTAGTGGGCAATCCCGCAAAAATTGTTAAAGACGTGACTGATGAAATGGCTGACTGGAAAACAGAAGGCACCAAATGGTATCAGCGCCTGCCTCAGCAAATGCGCGACACCTGGCAAGAGTGTGAACCGCTGAGGGAAATCCCTGCAGACAGAGATAAAGACAGGGAGAAAAATGAGCAATCCGAAGATTATAAGACGTGGGGAGAAAGAAAAAAGTAGCACAATCCATTTGCTAAAAAAGACGTGCGTAATCTCTTTTTAAAAGCATCTGGTTCGTTAAAAATTTCTAAGCAAAAAAATCTGCACATTTATAATTATTTATAATTACATATAGCAAGCGTACAGACTGATCAAGAAAAAGTCCGACTATATGGAAATTACACAGCTACTAAATGATGTAAGTTCTGGAGATAAAGAAGCTTACAATAAGTTATATCCGCTTGTTTACAATAAGCTTAAGAGAATAGCCCAGCATCAGCTCAATAAAGAGTATAATTCCCGTACACTCAGTAATACCGGATTAGTTCATGAGGCATACGAAAAGCTTGTAGATCAAGACGCCGTACACTACAATGGCCGGACACATTTCTACGCCATCTCTGCACGGTCAATGCGACAAATCCTGGTTGACTATGCCCGAAAGCGAACGGCTCAAAAACGCGGTGGCGACAACCACAAGATCACGCTCGACGAAGAGCGACTCAGTCTTGATAGCCACGCAAAAACCATCATAGAAATCGATTACCTGATGGATGAGCTAAAAAGCTTTGATGAGCGAATGTATCATATCGTTGAGCTCAGGTTTTTTGGCGGCCTGAGTATTGATGATACGGCTGATAATCTCGGAATCTCGCCAAGTACCGTAAACCGGGAGTGGATTAAGGCCCGGGGCTGGTTTTACAAAAAAATTCACGAAAATGAATGAGAATTAAACCTGTTTACGCATTTATGTAAAAGCAATAAACTGCTCTGCATTATGGATACCAAACACTGGACTTTTCTAAATTCTATCATCGATCAGGCGCTCGAACTGGAGCCGGAAAATAGGCTCAACTTTATAAATACCCGGGATAGCCTAAGCGATGACATGCGCAAAGAGGCGATCGAATTTATAAAATCAATCGAGAAATCCGATACCTTCTGGGACGATCTGATGGAGTCGAGCAGTGAGCTCATAGATCATATCGATGAGAATGAAATAGTGATAAACCCGGACTCAGATACGTCAATACCTGAGCAGATTGGGCCATACAAGGTCATGAAAAAACTGGCCAGCGGTGGCATGGGAAATGTCTACCTGGCCAAGAGAACTGACGGGCACCTTCAAATAACTGTAGCACTTAAGCTTCTTCGGCAGGAGTGCGTGGACTCGCACCACATTCATCAGTTCAATATTGAGCGAAATGTACTTGGCAGGCTCAATCACCCGAATATCGCTCGCATATATGATGGTGGTATTACCGAAAACGGGCGTCCATATCTTGTCATGGAATATGTGGAGGGAACACCTGTAACAGAGTATTGCCAGACACATCAATGCAGCATCGGAAATAAGATTATGCTGTTTGAACAGATTTGCGAAGGGGTAAATTTCGCTCACTCTAATCTTATCGTCCACAGAGACCTCAAGCCCGACAATATTTTCATCAGCAAGAACGGCAGCTGCAAGATACTTGATTTTGGTATTGCAAAAATAATTCAGCCGGAAGATACTCCTGCCAACACCGGGGATTCCAACTCACACCTCAAACCTTTTTCAATCTGCCATGCAGCTCCTGAACAGCTGACTGGCGGAGATATTCGCACGGCTACCGACGTCTACTCACTTGGTTTGCTGCTGCACGAGCTTCTCACCGGTACGCTGCCCTACAATTTATCAGGAAAGTCGCCCGCGGAAGCAAATACAATCATTCGTGAAACGCCTCTTTCTCTACCTAGCTCCCAGGTTCAGAACCCGGAAATTTCTAAATCTCTAAAGGGTGATCTTGATGATATAATAACCAAATGTCTTCAAGCAGATCCTGATAAGCGTTATCAGTCCGCCGGCGAGCTACTGGCAGATCTGAGGAATTATCGGAATCAGTTGCCGCTTTCTTTCAAACAGCATCAAAAAGCCTATAAACTAAAAAGGTTTTCGGTCCGAAACAGAGCCCTGCTGTCGGGGGTTATTGCTGTGATAACCATTTTATCTGCGCTCACGATTTACTACATAAGCATAATAAAGACGGAGCGCGAAAAAGCTATTGCAGAAGAGCAGCAAGCCTCATTTATTGCCGGATTCATGGTTGATCTTTTTGGAGCTACGGATCCTCTGAGAAACGTTGATGATACGCTGGATGTGTATGATATTCTACAATCCGGAGTTGATAAACTTGACAATTGGGAGGGAACTGATCTATCAAAAGCAGATATCATGATTTCTCTTGGCAATGCTTACAAGAAAATCGGTGACTTCGAACAGTCCCGCACTCTGCTTGAAGATGCGTTTAAAATATACATATCTGATTCAGGCGATTCACTTGCGCCAGAGATGCTAAAACCAACTCTGGAGCTTGCCGTACTCCATAATGATGAGAGAAATTTCAACTATGCAGCGCATTATTTCGACCGCACGCTACAGATAATCAATGATAAACAAACCGTAAAGCCTGGAATTTTAGCTAATATTTACTCCGGATTTGGTTCTACGCTTACTGAACTTGATAACCCGGAACTTGCTATTATTTATCTCGAAGATGCAATTGAGGAAATTCTAAATTCAAATTTGTCTGACACGCGTCTCACTAATGTTCAAACAAATCTTGCCAAGGCCTATAGAAGAAATGGGGAGTATCAAAAAAGTGAAGAGCTTTATATAAAACTGCTTAATGCCCTGCCCTCTGATAATCAGATGACATCACAAGAGTCTATCATTCATAACAATCTTGGATACCTATTGAAAGTGCAGGACAGGCTGGATGAAGCAGCCGTTCATTATAACCGTTCGCTTGACATAAACCGATATATTTATGGTACAAAACATCCCAATACCCAGATTATAATGAACAATCTGGCATCGTTGTATTCAACAGCCGGCCGATTTGAGGAGTCTGAGCAGATTCGGCTTGAGCTGCTCGATTATTCGAGAGAAGATTTTGGTGATAGCCATTGGAGAACCGGGTCTGCATACGAATCACTTGGAATTTTAAAAATAAAAGAAGGCACCCTCGATGATGCCCAGGACTTCTTTGAGAGAGCCTCTGAAATTTATGAAGAAGTACTCGGTGAACATCATATCTGGACCGAACGTGCTATACTTTATTTTTCACTTTGTCGCTTTAATACGAATGAGGCTGAAAAAGCAAAAGAAACGTTTCGGCAAACAGTTGCATCGTTAAAGGAAAAAAGACTTACTTTTTCCAGGTATGATGTAGACGTAATGAACAACCTGATCGATAATTTCGAATCTTATCCATCCATTTCTGCAACTTCAGACTTTGCGCTTTTAAATGAAATAAAGTGATTCTAAAAAAGTTTTGGCAACCGCGACAATTTTTTCAAAATAATTCATTTTTTTGAAACTGTTCCTGATAATTCTACGCATTATAGAATAGGCACCCTTAACTCAAACCCATCCACCATGAAAAAAACAGCTACATTAATTTCTTTTCTCTTATTTTTGATAGTATTTGCAATTCAACCACTCATGCAAGGTCAGCTTTTTGCCCAGGGTAGTGGTATCGTAATCAATCAAAGTACCCTGGATGCAAACACAGGAGCAGTGACATATTATACCTATACCGACCAAGCTTCTGCCGTATCAATAATCAACCAGACAGGCGCAAATCAAACGTGGGATTTTTCAACATTTGCTAGTGAAGATTCCATTTCAGCAACAGGCACTATAGAATCTTTTACTAATTTTGCTGGTGAACCCGGAGCTGATGAGGCTCATTTCAGTAATGCAAATATAATGATAAAAGCTGACATCGAATCATCATTTGAAGAATCAGGAATAGTATACGATATAAACATAATCAATTATTCTTACAGTGGGCTGAGCGAAACCAGCCTTGTAGATTATGGAGTATATTCAACCAATACCACAACTGTTAACGGGAATAGCTCTACTACCCAGTTAATCACTCGCAATTTTCCATCTAGAACTGTCTATACTTTTCCCCTTGAGTATGAGACGACGTGGAATTATACATATGACTTTGAAGTCAACTCATCAACGACGGAATTCTCTGTTGACGCTGAAGTTGATGGATGGGGAAAAGTTGTGATCGGTAATATTGAAATTCCTGTACTTCGTGTTACAGAAACAACAACATCCAATAATGGTGTATTTATCGATATCACTGCAAATTTTATAAACGAGGAAGGCTTTCCAGTAGCAAGTGTTGATATATCCGAAGATACTAATACTGGAGCATATCTATCAGATTCGGGCAGCATTCAAGTAGCTTTACCGGATAATCTCACTGCAGTATCATCAGAAACATCTCCGGATCTTCCACAGACAGTTAAATTGGAGCAAAACTATCCTAATCCATTTAACCCAACCACCCAGATCTCCTATCAGCTCGATAGCCCATCTGAAGTCACCCTTTCCATCTACTCTATCACCGGTCAAAAAGTCCAGACGCTTATAAATGGTGAGTTTAAAGCAGCCGGCGAGTACAATATCTCATTTGACGCCCAAAATCTTGCAAGCGGTATGTATATCTACAGACTCCGAGCAGGCGATCAAATGTTTACCCGAAAAATGACCTTGCTTAAATAGCCAGGAAACTTTTTTAAGGCTGCCCGGAATTGACGGGCAGTCTTTTTTCTTTCCAGTACTTTCCCGAATCAAAGATTCAGTTCGTATCTGCTTGCGACTTTCATCTCAACTTCCCAATTTAAGTCCGCATCTAAGCAATATATAAATAAGTTCATATGTGCGGACGTTACGTTTTAAAAGCTACTCTTGAAGAGCTTCAAAAGACCTATGGAGCTGTTCCTGATGGCACATTTACTGTTGAACCCAGTTACAACGTGGCCCCCTCCCATCATATGCCCGTCATTCTTGAAACTAAGAATAGCGACAAAAGAATCATCCGCCCGCATCGCTGGGGACTTGTCCCATTTTGGGCCGATAGCCTAAAAACAGGCTACTCCATGATTAATGCGCGGGGTGAATCCTTGGCGAAAAAGAAATCATTTCAAAAGCCGTTCAAATCTCAGCGATGTATTGTCCCGGCCAGTGGATTTTATGAATGGAAGAAAACCTCATCAGGAAAATTCCCTCATTTTATTCAGCGAAAAGAATCTGATCTGATGCACTTTGCCGGATTGTGGGAGCATTGGGAAGATCCGGAGAACGGGGAAACGGTCAACAGCTACACGATTATCACAACTGATGCCAACGCCCTTATAGAGGAGCTTCACGATCGAATGCCGGCAATGCTGATGCCAGAAGAATTTGATACCTGGCTTGATCCCTCCTTTCATGACACCAACGCTCTCCAGGATCTTATTCACCCCTGGCCCGATGACGACATCAAATTTTATCGCGTTAACCAGGAAGTAGGAAATGTCCGCAATAATCAGCGTGAGCTGATAGAACCGTATCAAGACCTTTTTTCATGATGAGAGGGCGTCTCCCAGATCGCTGACCCGGGCAGGAATACCTTATCAAACGGGGGTAACTTCACCCAATAAAAGGAAGAGTAATTAAATTATATATTGATATATGTGTGATATATGTGTAAACTTACTTTTCCTTAAAGGAGAAGTTTATGGACAAGGAAAAATATCCACCAATCAATGTACTTAACGTCGTGCGCGGGTTTTCAAACCCCAAGCTCAAATACCACATCACCCCTTACCGGTTCGAAACAACCAAGGGAGAACAGTTTCACATTCGGCAGATCAGGCAGATGCACAAAGAGCGTGTGGGAAAAGGCGTGCATTACCATTATGTCGTAAAAACTGAAACCAATCGTTTTTTTCATCTCGTATTTGATACGTCAACCCTCTCCTGGCGAATGGTTCAAGAAGTGGATGAAATGCTTTTTTTCAATGAATGAACAGTGGGAATACCTTTACAAGACATGGCATTTCTGTGCTTCTATTGTTTTGCATGACGAATAATCAAAAAGCGGCTTCTCATACTTAATCCAAACTGCAAACCCTTAGAAATACCATGTCTGGAGTTATGTTTTACATCTTTCTCGCCAGGGCGTAAACGCCATTTCCCTTTTCATTTTTTGTATAAAGATCAGAAACGTTCATCAGCAGGCAGAACGGCAATACGATGGGATAGTATATCAGTAGAGGCAAAACGGCCAGAAGACCCAATTTGTTAAATGCGATCATAGGCCATTTTACCGAAAGGACCCATGCTTTGTGTCCCCAGAACCCATAAGTATAATGGACTTTCTCCGGCTGAAGTCCTGCTTGTTTTAGCTTGGCAGAAATCTCTTCTTTTGAGTATCCGGGACGTGCATGCTCTCCCACAAATGAATCATCTTCATCACCGTCTTCTTCAGAATAGTGAGATGGCGAATGCATCAAAAAGTATCCTCCCTCCTTCAGATGGCTGCTGATGTTCGTCATCACCCTCACATCTTGCTGAATATGCTCCAGCACATCAATACAAATCGCCATATCGAATGTCTTATCAGACTCGAACTGAATTAAGTCAGCATAGTAGAACCTGATTCTTTCTTTCTCTATCTCATCCTCAAAATAGTGCTCATTATCTCTCAGATAATCCTTTTTTACATCCACAGAGTCAACTGTGACGTTATTGAACTTATTTAAAATAAAGCGGTCGTACTGCCCAAAGCCACAACCTGCATCAAGCATTTCCCAATCGCCAGATTGGTCGAGTGGTGAAGCTGTTTTACCTAAAACACGGCGAATATGCCAGCTCCGAAGAAAAAACAGGTCCAGCAGGAAATAAAAAACCCGTCGAAGGAATCGGGAGTTTTTGATGATGGCAGAAAACTTGTCTTTTACCGGATCGTACTCAATTTTACTCATAAACCTGTCGTCTTCTCAATTCCCGGCATGAATTTATGCACCCGGTTTTTATTCACCATTTCACCCAGGAAGCCAATAGAGAAAAATTGAACCCCTATCACTATCAGCAAAATCCCAAGAAACAGCAATGGCCTGTCCCCAATAGGCTGATCCAAGAATATTTTTAGTGCGGCTATGTAAACATTAATAACCGCTCCTACAACTGTAAGCAATACGCCAATGGTGCCGAAAAAGTGCATGGGCCGCTGCATATAGCGGTGCACAAATAACAGCGTCACCAAGTCCAAAAAGCCATTCATAAATCGTGAAAGGCCAAACTTGGTTGTGCCATATTTCCTTGGATGGTGCTTCACTTCCTGCTCCTCGATATTACCAAAACCCTGCCATTTGGCAAGAAGAGGCACATAGCGATGCAGTTCACCATAAAGATGAATATGACGGGTTACTTCCCGTCTGTAGGCTTTGAGGCCGCAATTAAAATCGTGTAGGTTAATACCGGTGGTCCAGCGGGTTACTGCATTAAAAAAACGCGATGGCACTGTTTTTGAAATTGGATCGTGGCGAACTTTTTTCCATCCGCTCACAAGATCGGCCCCATTTTCGAGCTTCCGGATCATAGCCGGAATTTCGAATGGATCATCCTGAAGATCGGCATCCATTGTAACAATAAACTTGCCTTCGGCTTCCATAAATCCAGCCTGGAGTGCCGAACTTTTTCCATAGTTGCGACGCAATTTAATGCCTCTTATGCAATTATCATTCTGGCTGAGCGCTTCGATCTCACTCCACGAACCGTCATCCGACCCGTCATCCACAAATAATATTTCAAAATTATATGCTTCAAGAGCTTTTCCTATACGCTCTGTGAGTTCACGAATGGATTCTTTTTCATTCAGCAATGGTACAACAATGCTGATATCCTTTTTATGAGATGACCTTTTTTCTTTTTTATCTGTATTTTGTTTAGTCAATGCCTTGCATATTCTTTAGAATATTTCCATTCTAACGTTTTGGGACGATCAAAAGAAAATAACAGATTTCAGTGCTATGAAGAAACTCTATTACTCAATTGGTGAAGTTAGCGACATTACTGCAATCGAACCTCATGTTTTGCGCTACTGGGAAACGATATTTGATGATTTGAGCCCGAGAAAAAATAAAGCCGGAAATCGTACATATCGCGAAGAAGACCTTACCTTTATCCTTCGGCTTAAAGATCTCATTCAGAAAAAAAAGTACAGTACAGCAGGAGCCAAAAAAATTGTAGAAGATGGCGAAACTGAAATGGATTTGCCCGGAGATGAAACACTTTCAGTACACATTAAAAAAGACTTACGGGAAGTAAACCTGTTTTTAAATAAACTACTGGAAAAACTGTAGGTGATAAATTCCTGCTTTTAACTAGAATTCAGACCTGAATCAGGCACCTGCTTTTCTTGAAAATCCAACCATCAGCATAAACAGAAATTCAATACAGATTAAAACGGATACGCTGACTAAGTGAAGAAGCTGAAGAGTACCCGGAATATTGAGTCGCTCCATCCCAAGCCCGAGCAGCATCTGTAGAATAATCAGTCCGAAAATGGCGTATCCAATCTTCACAAGCCTGCCAGGTACCTCACGTTTTTTATTGAAGTAGAGCAGGACAAACGATAAGATCACTACAAGCCAGGAAAAACTTCTGTGAACGGCATACAGCAAGTCAGTGGTATCTATCCATTGTTCACGGGGTAATCCCAGTACGTTTTTTGCCACATCAATCGATTCGCGAACTTGTGTACCTAATACCAGCTGCACCAGAGTAACAAAAAGAATTGCTCCGGATACAATCATCAGAATTTTCTTCGTTTGCGGCGTCAAGACTGTTGCCAGTTTTTCATTCATTGCCCTGAATGATGCGAACAACAGCGTATTGACAATAATCATCGCAAGGATCATGTGGATGGTAATCATTCCGGCACTTAAACCAGATTTAACTACCTGCCCCCCGAGCCAGCCTTGTACCAGCACAAGGATAAAAGCAGCACCGGAAGAAATAGTTACGACCGGATCTGTTTTTCTATACCTGAACGAAAATATAAACGTAAGCGTAATTAAGAACCCAATCAGCACGCCGACCAGACGGTTGATATATTCAAGCCACGTATGGATAGGATTGAATAGTGACGCATCGTATTGAGACGGCAGTTCAGAAGCTGACGTTGGGGGAATCCACATGCCAAAGCACTGTGGCCAGTCAGGACATCCAAGCCCGGCTCCGGCCGCGCGAACAAGTCCGCCGATTAAAATGAGAACCAGCGTAGCAATAACTGTGGTGATTGCAGTTTTTTGATAGAGATTAAGTTTCATTCAGTATTCACAATGATTGGAGATTTTAGGCAGAATAAATTCTTCTGAGATAATACGCTCTCTATTTGAAGCGGATATTAAGGTAACATATCACGTCAAAATATTTTAAATTTAAGACTGTCATTTACAGTCTTTCTATATGGAAACATCAGGTTCACAATCAAGTTCTTTTAAGATTGCTGCCAGTACACTGAGGGATTACTACGAGCTAACCAAGCCCGGGATTACTTTAAGTGTGGTTGCCAGTATGCTCATTGGTTTTATCATGGGAGCCGCCGGTTCACTCGATTATCTGCTAATGGCCCATGCTATACTCGGAACATATCTCATCGCAGCTGGAACATCTGCTCATAATATGTTTCTGGAACGCGGGCTAGACGGACTCATGCATCGTACAAATAGCCGTCCTTTGCCAGATTCAAGAATAAGTGCACAAAACGGATTTATTTTTTCAACCGTTTTGATTTTTGCGGGTCTCGCATATCTCATGGCAATGGTTAATGTTGTGGCGGGAATTGTATCTCTTGCAACCACCATTATTTACCTTTTTGCATACACACCGCTAAAACGGATTTCAGCACTTAATGTATTTGTGGGGGCTGTTCCAGGCGCTTTACCGGTTATCGGGGGCTGGGCAGCATCAACAGGCACTATCTTTGAACACGGGATGTGGATTCTATTCGGTATCGTGTTTTGCTGGCAGGTTCCGCACGTTGTTGCAATTGCCTGGGTTTGCAGAAAAGATTACGAACATGCGGGTTTCAAAATGCTTCCCAAGAATGATCCTAAAGGCCTGAAGGCGGCAACATGGGTGATACTTCCTATGCTTATCCTGTTTCCAACTATCTATAAACTATTTGCGATGGATCTGGTGAGCTGGATTTATCTGACAGGATCACTTCTTACAACAGCTGTATTCCTATATTACGGTATTAAATTCGCCGCTGACCGTTCTATAGCGACAGCAAAGGGGGTTATGTTTTCCTCGTTTGCGTACCTGCCTCTGATCTGGATATTTATCTTTCTTGATTTGATTATTTTCCGGATCTGGCCCTGATAAAAATCAGATTAACGGCGGATATTCAGAAATATCTGCCTCGCTCATCATTCCGTAAATTGTCTCGAATATATCTTCTGCATTTGGTTTCGTGAAGTAATCACCATCGCTGGCGTACGCTGTTCTGTGCGCTTTTGCTGATAGACATTTAGCTTCAGAATCCAGATGATAGTATCCCTTATGCTTTCCAATCACCTGTTGCATCATAAATGCAGTGGCACCTCCCGGTACATCCTCATCAACAAAAAGTATACGGTTCGTCTTCTTCAGTGACTCCAAAATCATCTCGTTCCGGTCGAAAGGCAGAAGTGTTCGCACGTCAATTAACTCAACGGAGATACCTGTTTCTTCAAGATCAGGGAGCACTGACTCAACCAGGTTAAGTGTCGAGCCATACGAAACGACCGTGATATCATCACCCTTTTGTTTGATTTTTGGAATACCAAGAGGAACGGTAAACTCACTTAGATTATCTGGCAGTTTTTCCTTCAGGCGATACGCGTTCAACGGCTCAATAATGAGAGCCGGGTCATCACCCTGCAATAATGTATTATAAAACCCTGCCGCGTCAGTAAGGTTACTGGGAACACATACGTGTACGCCCCTGAGTCCATTCAGAATTACACCCATTGGAGAACCGGCATGCCATATCCCTTCCAGGCGATGCCCTCTTGTACGAACGATTACAGGAGCTGCCTGCCCCCCTTTTGTTCGGTATCGAAGAGTTGCAAGATCATCACTAAGTCCCTGGAAACAGTAAAGCAGATAGTCGAGGTATTGAATTTCTGCAATCGGCCTCAATCCGCGTAGCGCCAGGCCAATACCCTGTCCTAAGATTGTTGCTTCCCGAATCCCGGTATCTGAAACTCTTGTTTCTCCATATTTTTCCTGCATGCCTTCCAGGCCGAGATTTACATCACCGAGCTGACCTGCATCTTCCCCAAATACCATCACCTCGGGATACTTTTCGAAAAGCTTATCAAAATTATCACGTAATACTACACGCCCATCAACTCTCTTGGTTTCTGCTGAATAAGCCGGTTCCACTTCCTCTATCAACAGCGGAGATCGTTCGGTTTCACTTACAAGATGTGAATCATAAAGCTTACGATTCTTATCAACCAGGTCTTTAAGCCAGGTCCTAAATTCTTCAATAGCTGCCGATTCTTTCCCTCTCAGTTCAACGAGTGCTTTTCTTGCAATAGAAATAATATCTCTGCGGTACGGACGAGACTTTCGCTTAAGCTCATCTTTGTACCGGCTAAGCATCGAAAATTCGGAATGAGACTCAATCAGGTTAGACAGTTTATCATTCAGCTGGTCTTTCTGATCGAGAATAGGTTCCTGAAATGATTTCCAGGCTTTCTTTTGCTTTTCTTTGACTTTTTCCCTGGCCTCTTCTTCAATTTTATCAAGCTCTTCTTTCGTGCCAATGTCTTCTGAAATTATCCATTCCCGAAACTTACGGTTGCAGCAGAATTTTTCTTCCCATTCAAGCCTCTCTTCTTTCTTATATCTTTCATGAGAGCCGGATGTGGAGTGTCCCTGTGGCTGGGTAACTTCCTGAACATGTACCAAAACCGGAACATGCTCTTCCCTTGCAACCCGCTCCGCTTCTTCATAAGCATCTACAAGTGCGGTATAATCCCAGGCTTTAGCTGTGATAATTTCGATCCCCGGCTGTCTTTTCGTACGCTTAAACCCTCTCAGCGCTTTGGAAATACTTTCTTTTATGGTTTGATACTTTTTTGATACGGAAATTCCATACCCGTCATCCCAAACTGATACAATCAGAGGTACCTGAAGTACACCGGCAGCATTCATCGTTTCCCAAAAGTGCCCCTCTGAGGTACTAGCGTCGCCAATGGTCCCCCATGCAACTTCGTTACCATCGTTTGTAAAATTGGTCTTTTTGCCTAGCTCATCACTCTGCCGATATACTTTAGATGCTTGTGCAAGCCCAAGCAATTTTGGCATCTGCCCTGCAGTTGGTGACAAGTCTGCAGCAGCATTTTTCATCTCAGTTTGAGCTTTCCAGCTGCCATCCTCATTAAGCAGGCGGGTGGCAAAATGCGAATTCATCTGACGGCCAGCCGAGTTAGGGTCTTGTTTAACGTCGGGATTGGCATATAGCTGGGCAAAAAACTCCTCAATACTGAGGCCATCAATTGCCATCATGAATGTTTGATCACGGTAATAGCCGGCCCTGAAGTCGCCATTTTTAAAATATTTTGCCATTACAATTTGTGGTAACTCCTTGCCGTCGCCAAATATTCCAAATTTTGCCTTGCCGGTGAGAACCTCTTTCCGGCCCAGATAAGACATATGCCGACTCTCCCAGACAAGTCTGTAATCGTCCAGGATTTCCTGTGCCTTTTTCTTAGAATATTTAGTCTTATTCTTTTCTTTCGTTGTACTCATAATTCTTTAAGAATTCATTACCACACATATCTTTTCGCTCTCTGGAATAGCGGATTTATAATAAGGTCTTCTGTGTGCTAAACCAAGGAATAATTACTCAGAAAACCGCTTTTCTATTCCGTGAAGCCGCCTTTTGTCATTGAGAGCGGTTCGAGGGCTTTTTTCAGCTCATCCTCTGAAAGATCAGTCATTTCTTTCGCAACATCCAAAACAGCACGATCTTCTGCGAATGCTTTTTTAGCGATTTTAGCTGCCTTATCATACCCGATTAATGGGTTAAGAGCCGTGACAAGAATTGGATTCTTACCCACCATTTTCTTTATCCGATCTTCTTTAACTTTAAACCCTGTAACAGATTTCTCAGCAAAATTTTTAGCCGCATTTCCAAGTATCTTTATCGACTCTAGTAAATTATGAGCCACGAGAGGCAGCATTACATTTAGTTCAAAATTACCTGACTGTCCGCCTATTGTTACAGCGGCATCATTACCAATAACCTGAGCTGCTGCCATTGTAAGAGACTCTTCCATCACGGGATTTACTTTGCCCGGCATAATTGACGAACCGGGTTGCTGGGCTTCGAGTTCAATCTCGCCAATCCCGCTGTTCGGGCCGGAGTTCATCCAGCGAAAGTCATTACCAATTTTCATCATACTTACTGCTACAGTCTTCAACTGGCCACTTAGCTCAACAGGTGCATCAACTGATGCCTGAGCTTCAAAATGGTTTTCTGCTTCTTTGAAATCCACACCGGCTAAACGGGATATTTCAACAGCGAATTTCTTGCCGAAATCCGGATGTGTATTGATGCCTGTTCCGACCGCTGTACCGCCCTGCGGCAATTCCTGAATCCTTTCTAATGCTGACTTGAGACGTTCAATTCCCAGCTGAACCTGGCGTGCATATCCTCCTAACTCTTGTTGCATTGTCACAGGCATCGCATCCATAAGGTGGGTTCGCCCGGTCTTCACAACATCCTTAAGTTCCTCTCCTTTTTGGACAAGGGTTTTGTTCAGGTAGCTCAGAGATGGAATCAGGTTTTCAGTCACAGCCACAGCTGCAGCTACCCGAATAGAGGTGGGTATCACATCGTTGGAGCTCTGGCCAAAATTCACGTGATCATTCGGGTGGATTGGGCCATCACTGCCGGTATAGTGCTCATTGGCACGGCGTGCTATAATTTCATTGGCATTCATGTTCGTCGATGTTCCAGATCCCGTCTGAAAAATATCAACTACGAAATCATCATCGAACTTGCCGTCTGCAACCTCACCAGCTGCTTTTTGAATGGCATCAGAAATTTTCTTATCAAGCAGTCCAAGATCCGCATTAACTTTGGCAGCCGTTTTTTTTACTTGTCCTATAGCTGCTATAAACCCGCGGCTAAATCGAATACCGCTGACAGGAAAGTTATCGTAGGCGCGTTGAGTCTGAGCTCCGTAATAGGCATTTTCTGGCACTTTTACTTCACCCATAGAATCTTTTTCTATTCGATAGTCACTCATTGTCTCACATGCTTAATTCAGATTTTTCTTAGATCTGAATATACGGTATTTGAGGCTCAATCAGAAAAATGAGAGGAGTAGAATCAGAGATCCTTTTGGTACATTCGGTAGGTTTTATCGTGCTCACCGCCAATTTTTTCAGCAACACGATTCATCTGTATATTGTTTTCGAGAATCCAGCCAATTTCTGAAGCATATTTATTGTATCTCAGACCGTTCTCTATTGATTCTCTGTGAAGAAGTGCATCTATTCCCTTACCCTGGTAGTCGGGTTTCACACCCATCAAAGCCGTTCTTATCTTAGTAATTTTTCTTCGATTGAATAGTATTTTCAGAAATCCGAATGGAAAAAGATTACCATTCATATTCTTCAATATCTGGTTGTAATCGGGCAGTGCCACAGAAAAAGCTACAGGTTCACCCTTTACCTCGGCAATATGTGCGTAATTATCATCAACAACTGCTTTAAGATCTTTTGCCAAATATTTAAACTCAGCTTCTGAGAGCGGAATGAAGCCCCAGTTATCTTTCCACGCTTCGTTGAAAATTTCCTGAATAATCTTTATTTCTTCGTCGATTTTTTTCAAACGAATTTTTCTGATCCGGATATCAGGTAATCTTCGCTTTACAATTTCAACCGCGCGGCTCATTCGCTCGCGGTCCACATTATCCTGATTTACTTCGTAAGTTAGCAAATCCATTGCTTTTTCAAGCCCTATCGACTTGAGAAGTGGGTCATAATACTCTTTATGATAAGGCATTAGAATAGATGGGTATTTCTGAAATCCTTTTACCAGGATACCAATTTCATCCATCATTCCGGGATTAACAGGCCCCATCATTTCTTTCATTCCCCTTGAGCGGAGCCATTCTTCAACCACACGAAACATTAGTTGGGCTGATCTCTCTCTGTTAATGCATTCGAAGAAACCGAAAAACCCGGTTTTCGCATCATGATAATCGTTATATCGATGATCAATAATAGCCGCTATCCGGCCTACTAGTTTACCGTTATTGTATACGAGGAAGAGCTCTATTTCGGCATTATCATAGAATGGATTTTTATCGGTATCGAGGAGCTTTTTTTGCTCCATTCTAAGCGGCGGAACCCAGTACTCATCGTTTTCATAAAGGCTGTAAGGGAATTCCAGAAATTCTTTTTTCCCCTCTTTAGTGTCAACAACAGAAATAGAGTCTGTGTTTGCCTTTTTACTCACAGTACTTAAGATTCACCTATTAACGACTGGCCGTTGGTATCGATAATACCTCGCCTGAGGCCCACTTTTTTAAATGCGCTCAGAATCTTGTCGAGTTGCTCGTCTGTATGAGTAGCCATATAGCTGGTACGGAGAAGCGCTTGGTTTTTAGGTACAGCAGGCGGTACTACAGCGTTTGAATAAACGCCCTCCTCAAAAAGCTCTTTCCAAAATTCAAAGCAATCAAACATATCACCTATCACAACCGGAATTATAGGTGTTTGACTTGACCATACATTGAAACCCAGATTCCTGAGTTCTTCACGCATGTAATTTGAGATTTTATCCAGCCTGTCAAGTCTCCAAGGCTCTTCCTGTAAAATTTCAAGTGATTTCAGTACAGTGGCAACGTTGGCCGGCGGCATACTTGCACTGAAAATATGTGCTGGAGAGTGATGCCTGATATATTCAATTACTTCCCGGTCGCCAACCAGAAATCCACCCAGCGAAGCAAATGATTTAGAAAAAGTCCCGCTGATAAGATCAACGTCATCCTGAAGATTAAATACAGACGCAGACCCGCGGCCACCCTCACCTATCACTCCGATAGCATGAGCATCGTCCACATAAAGTCCTGCATTATATTCTTTGGCAATTTCCACAAGCTCCGGAATATTTGCAATAACGCCCGACATTGAGAATACCCCGTCAGTAACAATGATTTTTCCTGCATCAGGGTCTGACTTTGCAATCAAGGTTCGCAGATGATCCATGTCATCATGCCGAAAACGGACTGTCTTTGCATTCGACACCTGCGTGCCTACAACAATACAAGCGTGATTATCACGGTCAGAAAAGATAATATCATTCCTGTCGGCGATCGTTTGAATGGATCCTTCATTCGTTTGATAGCCTGTGCTAAAGAGCACGCAAGAATCTTTACCCATGAAGTCAGCAAGCTTTTCTTCCAGCTCAAGGTGTAAATCGAGGGTCCCATTCAGATACCGCGATCCCGTACAGCCAGTACCATATACAGCGAGAACATCCTGTGCAGCCTTAATGGTGCGGGGATCGTTCGTTAGCCCAAGGTAGTTATTGGAGCCAGCCATGATAACTTCACGACCTTCAATTTGAACGGTAGAACCATCCGTCGCCTGAAGCGGCTTAAAATAGGGATAAAGCCCCATTTTTTTGATTTCATCAGCTTTGGTGAAATCATGGGCTTTTTTAAATATTTTTTGGTACTGTTGTGTATCGGCTTCAGTTTGGCCCATTACAGAACTTTAGTTTAAACTTTCTGAATCAACAAATATACCGAGTATTACGGTTCCATCAAATTAACAAAACCATAACACGGACATAACCTGCTAATCCCTATTTAATATTATCTTTTTTTCGTTACTCAATGCGGCTACTTCAAGCAGCCTACCTTTTAACTTCTTAACTCTCTGTTTCATTCAAAAAACAGCAGTTATTATTTTGTGCCGGAATTAAAGCAGTTTTTGAAATCTGATAGATTTTAGATCAAATCAACTTATTTAAACGTGTACAAGATGGAACTGTTACACGAAATATCAAATTTCTCTCATTCATTTCCGAGTACTTCATAGTAGTGGGTCAACAATGTACTATTTATTTTGTCCCAAGTGTAATTTTGAGCTTTCTCAAATGATTTTTGCCCCAGTCTTCTTCTTAATTCGGCATCTTTTACCAGTTCTTCTGCACGACTTATAAACTTTTTCTTTTTACTCACCGGTATCAGAAATCCATTTTCGTTATGGTCTACAAGTGACTTGCTCCCCTGTGCATCAGCTACCAGGCATGGAAGACCGGATGCCATTGCTTCCAATGTTACATTCCCGAATGTTTCGGTGTCAGACGGGAAGAAGAAAACATCACTGCCGGCATAAGCCTTCGATAGTGCATTACCGGTCAAAAATCCTGTGAACACTGTATTATCCAGTTCTGACTCCAGCTCGGTTCGCGCTGGACCATCCCCAACTATTAACGATTTAGCGTGCGGATATTTTTCCTGAATTGCACTTATTACGCTTGCAAATAACTTTAAATTTTTTTCCCAGACAAGCCTTGATACAAATGTAAAAACGACATCTTCTTCGTTGAACCCCATTTCCTCTCTCCACTTCGGATCTCTTTTCGATGGGTTAAACTGATCCGTATCCACACCTCTTGCCCAGATTTTCAATACTTCGGGTGACCGGCCAATATTTTTTTCGATCAGTTCTTCCGCCATGGATTTAGTTGGAACGTAAATATGCTCCGAATGCTTGTAAAACCATCTCAGGTACGACCAGCCTATTTTTTCCAGTAGTCCCAGCTTATAGTATTTCAGATAGCTTGTAAAGTGGGTGTGATAGGATGTTACAATTGGAACCCCCGATTTATCTGCCCATTTCAAAGCTTTATAACCAAGGATATCCGGGCTGGCAATATGCACGAGATTTGGGTCGAACCGTTTTAACCTGTCTCTGTTTTCTTTAGGAAACCCTGTTGAGATACGATATTCGGGACGTCCGGGCATTTTTACAGAGGGTACAGAACACAGCTCACCAACATGATCAAGATCCGGATCTTCAACAGTCGGCCCAAAAACCAAAACGTCTGCACCGTTTTCCATTAAATAGGAAACCCAACGGTTCAGTGTAAGTGAAACTCCATCACGAATATGATTGTAATTGCCCGTAAAAAGAGCAACCTTCAATTGACTCATGTAGTTTTATAAGCAATGTTCATCTTCGTATCTTTTTTAGATACATTTTTTAATCAGCCTGACAATATACAATTAAATGAATGCATTTGTTACCGGTGCAACCGGGTTCATAGGCAGCCATCTCGCAGATCACCTGATGGAATCCTCCAGCTACAATGAGGTCCGGTGTCTGGTTCGGAGCCAGGAAAAATGGCTTGATGGAAAACCATACACCCGGATTCATGGCGATTTAAGCTCAATTCCCGTACTCAGGCAAGCTGTTACAGGGGTTGATACCATTTTTCATCTTGCTGGTGTTGTCTCAGCTCGCTCTCAGGACGAATTTAACCGCGCAAATGTAGATGCGACTGAAAATATTCTTCGTGTTGCAGATCAGGCCGGTGTAAAAAATGTTGTAATATTATCCTCGCTTGCTGCAGCCGGACCAAGTAACGGTTCGCCTAAGACAGAAAAAGATACAATGAATCCCGTGAGTATGTATGGGCAGTCTAAGAAAACAATGGAGGAAATGATTCAACGAACTGCGGGTAAGTCGATGTCGGTTAAAATACTTCGTCCGCCGGCTGTATACGGCCCGCGTGAAGACCAGATTTTCACATTATTCAAAATGATGAAGTACGGCATTACCCCCATTGTTGGCGATGGATATACTCCTAAACTTTCTATTGTGTATGTGGCTGATGTTGTGAATGGAATAATGAAAGCCGCTGAACAGAACGATAAAGGTATTGAAACCTATTTTATTTCAGGGCAAATCACTTGCTGGCAGGAGATAAAAAAAATCGCTGACACAATCTTTGGAAAAAAAAGCCTGTCCCTTAAGATTCCGCCTAAAGCTGTAAAAAAAGTTGCCGGATTTATTGAAACAACTGCAACATTATTTGGTTCATATCCCGTTGTTAATCGTGAAAAGGCTCGGGAAATGATTCTTGAGTGGACATGCAGTTATGAAAAAGCTGAAAAGAATCTTGGCTACCGTCCTGAGTATACACTCGAAGAAGGACTTTCCCGAACACTTCACTGGTATAAAAAACATAAATGGCTCTGATTTCATGACTCAACTATTGAAGGTAACCCTGTTACTCATTATTCTATTTCATACGATCGACGCCACTGCTCAATACAGGCACGATATTTCGCAAGAAATCGAGATTCCGAATATTTTGGATATCGAGAATTCCGAAGCCCACTTTTATGTGCTTTCAGAGTCTGAAGGACTTGTTGTTTACAGAGCATATCCCGACTCACTTCAATGGCTCTACACGTCAACCGGAATGCAGAGAAGGGGAAACACTTTGCATGCAGATATCCGCTTTGCTTATCTCTACGGAAATTCGCGTCGCCTCACAGTCATTGAACCCACATCTGTACTTGGCGTTTATTCATCAACAGTACTGCCGGATGTACCTGTCTCGACGCGGCGAATTGGCAACAATCTCTATATTGTAATGAGAAACGGAAAGCTGGGATCAGTAGGTCTTGAAACACCTGAAAGCGTAGATTCAGATCCCGCAGCGGTTGACCCCGACCGTTTTGAAGGCCGGATTGTTAATGACCTTGCAACGGATGCCAACCGGTACCTTTATGTCTTAAGTAATAACAATCGCATCGATATCTATCGATTCGATTCAAATGAAGATCAGCTGGTAATAGAGGAAAGCGTAGAATTAGATGAACTTGTGGATAAAATTTTCTTCGCCGACAATGAGCTGATAGGATCAGCAAACGATGGTAATATATTTTTGATAGATTCAAACGGCAGAACACGATTGCAGAATGATTTAGATCAGCCAATTGATGATATCGCTTTTTGGAATAATGAAGCCGTTATCAGAACCACCGATGGACATCTTCGGATAGGTATTCTTGGAGATGATCTGACGCATTGGAAACAGAATGAAAGGGCTAAAAATCTATTTTCAATTAATAAAGACAGGCTGTTTGTTACTGAATTCAACTCTATTTTTCCAGTCCTTCGAACACCTAATAACTTGTATTCAACTGAGCAGCAAAATGAGGATAACCGGCCATTTTCGATTGAACCGATTGAAACCATTACCCTGCCCTTTCCCAAACCACTGCTCTTACCGGTTGAAATAGCGGGTTATTCAGGGAGTTTATCAGACATTACATTAAGCGTTAATAGTTCACTAAACGGTATTCATGTCCGGGGTAATTCAATCTTCTGGCAGCCCAGCGCATCCAGTACCGGCCGGCACCAGATTATTGTTTCTGCAACTACTCCAAATGGCAACAGCACAGAAACATCTTTTACAGTTGACGTAAAACCTTTCAACTCCCCGCCACGGTTTACACCATCTAGAGAACAGTCGCTCCCGGCAAATGAAACGTTCGAATTGCAAATCTCTGCATTTGATCCGGATGGCACGCATCCGAATCTTATCCGCTATCTTGGTGTTGACCTTCCAAGCGGCGCATCATTAAATGAACAGACCGGTGTTTTTTCCTGGGAACCTACGATTCGCCAGGTTGGAAATCATCAGTTCAGGGTCATAGCAACCGATCAGTTCGGAGCAGCCGCTTCACAGGATTTCAGAATGCAGGTAATTGATGTACCAGAATCTGCAGTAGAAGACACAGAAAATAGTATTGATTCGCAGTGACCGACTTTCCCGTAGCAGGCCTTCTTGATTGGTATCAAATCAATAAACGCAGCATGCCCTGGAGGCAGACGTCCGATCCATATAAAATCTGGATCTCTGAAATCATGCTCCAGCAAACCCAGGTAGCCACGGTTATCCCATATTATGAGCGTTTTCTTGACAAATTTCCCGTTGTAGACGAACTAGCAGCTGCACCACAACAAACTGTTCTGAAAATGTGGGAAGGCCTTGGATATTACTCGCGGGCACGGAATATGCACAAAGCCGCACAGGAAGTTGTTGCCAAATATGACTCCAGATTTCCTGGCACCTACAAAGAGCTACTCAATTTAAAAGGCATCGGGCCCTATACTGCAGCCGCCGTGAGCAGCATCGCTTTTGACAGACATCGGGCCGTCGTTGACGGAAACGTTATTCGTGTGCTAAGCCGTTTTTTTGGAATAAGGGATGATGTGAGACGATCTGCGGTTAAAAATGAGATTCAGTCTATTGCAGATTCCATCATACCAGAAAATAATCCGGGTGATTTTAACCAGGCTGTTATGGAGTTGGGGGCTATAGTCTGCACACCCACTAATCCGGAGTGTGAGAGCTGTCCACTCTCAGTTGACTGCACAGCATATAAATCTGCCGAAACTGATTCAATTCCCTACAAATCCCCCCGTAAGAAAATACCGCATCATACGATTGGCGTAGGCCTTGTCACGAACGGTTCAGGTGATCTGCTCATTGCACTGAGGCCGGATGATGCCATGCTAGGCGGTTTATGGGAATTCCCAGGTGGAAAGAAAGAAACAAGCGAATCCATTGAGGAGACAGTAGAACGCGAGCTCAATGAAGAGCTTGGAGTAACTGTAGAAGTGGGCGAAAAATTTATGGATCTAAAGCATGCCTACTCCCACTTCAAGATTACCCTTCACGCGTATTGGTGTACTATTTCTGATGGAGTCCCTAAACCTAAATCGAGCAACGAAATCAGGTGGGTCTCACTCGAAGAAATTGACGAGTATCCGTTTCCAAAGGCTAACAAAGTCCTCATCAATAAACTGCTTGAGCTTCCTGATCGGGATAGCAACGGTACGTTGTGATGTCTGGCACTTCTCCACTTCGCAAGCGATCCAGATCGGCCCTCCTCGAACTGAAACCTCTCCTGGATGAAATCAACGATAGAGTTGAGCAGCCTGACTACATTCCATATGACCCGGTTCAGTTCATGCATGCGTTTGATGACAAGCGAGACAAGGAGATTGCGGGTTTTCTTGCGGCAACCATGGCCTGGGGCAGACGCGATATTGTGGTCTCTAAAGTAGATGACCTTCTCAAGCGTATGAGCTACGATCCCTTTGAATTTGTAATGAATTACACACAAGCTGAATACGCGGCTTTCAGAGGCTTTAAGCACCGCACGTTTAAACCAATTGATATGCACGGGCTCATTTTAACCCTTCGGGAAATTTATCGAAAATACCCAGATTTTGAGACGTTTTGGAAGGAATGCTATGAAGCAGGAAAAAATGAAATCCGGCCATTTTTGGCAATTTTCAATGAGAGATTTTTTAGCCTGTCACCCGATCTTGCGCCTCGTACAAAAAAACACGTATCCAATCCTGAAAACGGCAGCCCCTGCAAGCGACTCTACATGTTCTTACGTTGGACCATCAGGAAAGACAGCCCCGTCGATCCCGGTATCTGGAGTTTCATGCCGCCCTCTGAACTCCAAATTCCACTCGATGTGCATGTTGCGAGGCAAGGCAGAAAATATGGGCTTATCACGCGCCGGTCGAACGACTGGAAAACTGTTAATGAGCTTACCAAAACACTTTCTTTTCTGAACCCGGAAGACCCTGCCCGCTATGACTATGCTCTCTTCGGGATTGGCGCACTGGATTACACGCTGCCGCTCAAATATCACCTCAACAAAGTTTAACCACGTATTTGTTCTGTTAACCATTAAAAAAATTTGCGAGCAGGCTATCCCGAAATTTCACTTATTCTCTGGATGATCGTTATTGTATAAGCAACCGCTGATGAGAGAATACCGGACAATAAGATGAATATCACAAATCCGGTTACATACGCTGACAGGATCTTTATCCAGTCCATAAAGCCGGAAGGCCTGAAATAAAGATTGTAAATCCATAAGATCACCCCGGCTACAATCATGGCGGGAACGGTTGAGTTAATGAATGGATCTGTCAATGGCTGTCCTGATAACCCCCAAACCGGCAGCAACAAGGGAAGAGCAATCATTGATGCCCCAACTGAATACGTATTAATTACAATGTGATCGAAAAAGCCCTCTGTTTTGCCACTTAAAAACAAAACAGCTCCAATCGATAGCGCTATGATTTGTACAATAAACATGGAGAGCGGCAAAAACTGTGTAGCTGCCCTGACGGAAACAATCTGTGTCCATTCCCCCATCATCCTGATCACTTCCGAATCGGCCGGCAGGTCACTCAGGTCTGGTTCAATACTATAATCCAGGGCCAGTGTGTTTATAGAAATGACTAAAATCATACCAATCAAAACGAATTTAAATGGATGCTGATATGATTCATATTCACCGTTTAGGAAAGAATCGATAACCTGGCGTGGCTCAGTAAAAAGCACCCGGAGAGTGCGTATATATTTTTTAAACATAGATATAAGCTTTGAAAATCAGGGCATAGTATTTAATCTTGTCGGGTAATGAAATTTTTTAATTCCTGATACTGTTTTATAGGTAGATTTATTGCTATCTTTGGAATCTGTCAACTAATACAAACTACATTAACAATATGATTGGAGTAAACGTAAAAGATAACGAAAGCATTGATCGCGCGATTAACCGTTTCAAAAAAATGGTAACCCGCTCACGGCTTTTAAACGAATATAAAGATCGTCAACAGTACACTAAGCCTTCTGAAGAACGGCGTGAAGCCCTTAAGAAGAGCATTCGTGAAGAACGACGACGTCAAAGAGAGAATTACTAATTCTCGTCTATTTGTCGATCTGAGATATATAGGTTCTTTCTATTATCTCAATATTTGATTTGATCGACATTTCCGCGGGAGGCGCAACCACCGAGCTTAGGCCCATTTTTTCCGCTTCCCGTATTCTCTGTTCTCTGAACCGAATTCCTCTTATCTCTCCACCGAGACCAACCTCACCTATAAATATTGCCTTTTTACGAATCGGGTGATCTTTTATGCTCGATGACAGGGCCGCAATAACAGCGAGGTCAGCAGCCGGATCAGAAATTTTAAGTCCTCCGGCAACATTCAGGTATACATCCTGACCAGCGAATGACACGCCGGCTCTCTTTTCAAGAACCGCGATCAGTAATTGCAGCCTGCGCTGATCAAATCCATTGGCTGTTCTCTGAGGCGAACTGTAAGTACTGGCAGTCACCAGCGCCTGTACTTCAATTAGAATAGGCCTTGACCCCTCCATGACACACGTTACGCAGTTTCCACTGATTGACGTGTCGAGATCTGACAGAAACAGTTCTGATGGATTTTCAACTTCATAAAGTCCATCATGCTTCATCTCAAAAACACCCACCTCCTGTGCGGGGCCAAACCTGTTTTTCACACTGCGGAGTAAGCGATGAAACTGACTTTGATTCCCTTCAAAATGCAGAACCGTATCAACCATGTGCTCCAGAATTCTCGGCCCCGCGATATCTCCTTCCTTGGTTACGTGGCCGATCATCAATGTTGTTATTCCTTCTTTCTTTGACAGCTGCTGCAACATGGCCGAACACTCTCTCACCTGTGCTACAGATCCGGGAAGCGATGTCAGGTTCGAACTATAGGCCGTCTGAATAGAATCAATAATCAGGAGGTCGGGCTTTATGCGCCTCGCCTGATCAATGATTGAATCGATATTGGAATTGGAATAGATATACAGCTGGTCACCTGAGACATTCATTCGGCTCGCTCGCTGCTTAATTTGTGTGGGTGATTCCTCACCTGCTACATAAAGTATTTTCCAGTCTGGCTTTGATTTAACCAGTTCAAGCATAAGCGTGCTTTTACCAATTCCAGGATCACCACCAAGCAGCAAAAATGCACCTTTTACGATCCCGCCACCAAGTACCCTGTCCAATTCAGCAATTCCCGTTGACCGGCGATCGTGCTCTTTACTTTCTACATCAGAAAGGAGAACAGCTTTCTGAATGTCTTCATCATCACTGATATCAACTTTATGCTTCTTACCTGAAGATTTTGTCTCTTTGATTTCTTCAAACGTATGCCATTCATTACAAGATGGACATACACCCAGCCATTTGGGAGAATCGTAACCACAATTTGCACACTCGTATCTAATCTTTGATTTCGCCACTCTATGAATCTATAATTTTTTTCGGATCATCACTGTTTGTATTTGCGCCAACAACTGACCGGTTAACATACCATGAAGCTGCGATAATGCCCAACCCAATGCTGATATAGTATGTAATGATTCTCCACGCAAATACTGCAAGACCGATAAAAGAAGTACGTGAGATTAACGGGCCTAGGAATACGGCAAAAAGCCCCTCTACCCCACCTGAGCCACCGGGTGTTGGAATAACCAGAAATGCGAGGTTCATTGCCAGGCTGCGAAGAACAAGAAGAATCTCCGGTCCTGGAAGAAGACTCAGAACAACAATCACCGGCAAAGCGACCTTACAAAGCCAGCTCATCGTTGTAAAAAAGAGGGCTTTCATAAAAAACCCTATTGGTTTCTGCCTGATTTCATAAGAGTACTGCTCAAGATTTTCAGCCTCAGCGTTCATTTTGTCCGCCAGCCTGTTTAAAAACGGCCACTTAAATACCCAGGCAATTATCTTTTTTATCGATGATGGATTAATCATTAACCCATACGTCAGGAATCCGGCATAAAGCAGAAGGCCGGTATAAATAAGAACCATGGTAAGATTTCCTACGAAACCAATTTCCGGCGGAATTACCTGGTAATAAAATCCTGCAAGCAAAAGAATGGGTACTGCAAGAGCATACCAGAATTGATCGAGCAACACTCCATACAAGACGATTGCTGAAGATTTGCCTAGTTTTATACCCTCACGTGTCATCGCATACGTTGCAATCGGTGCGCCTCCGATTGTAGATGGAGTAACGGCAGATGCAAAGTCCCATGTAAGCATAATCCTAAAACATTTTGCCCAGCTAATTTCTTTATCTGCCAAATATCGAAGTTTTGCAGCGGAAAAATAGACCCTCAAAAGAGTTACACCAATGGCTATAAAAAGTCCCGGAAGCCGTTTCGGCGCCAGATGATCTAAAACGCCCGGTGTGTAGGTAAGATATATAACCAAGCCCATGCTCGTGACACTCAGAGCAATGGAAATAGCAATATATTTAAATGAGATTAAGCTTATAGAGGAAACGCCTTTATGTTTATCTGTATCTGACAAAGAGTAGATTTGTTAAGTATCAGCTCTGATTCCTCTGAATATAGCTATAAAAGAAAGAGATCTCCGATAGTTAATACCGGAGATCTCAATATAATGCAGTTAATAAACTAATTATGCGACGGTGATATCTTCGTTGAGATACACATCCTGAATAAAGTTAAGCAGTTTAACACCTTCATCCATTGGACGCTGAAATGCCTTACGGCCACTAATCAGTCCCATACCGCCTGCACGTTTATTGATAACAGCGGTTTTGACTGCATCCGCAAAGTCATCTTTACCAGATGCTCCGCCTGAGTTAATGAGTCCTGCACGTCCCATGTAACCATTGGCAACCTGATAACGGGTCAGATCGATGGGATTGTCGGTTGTGAGCTCTGAGTAGATTCTCTCATCAAGTTTTCCATAGGAAGAATCGCCCGTGTTCAGCGCTTTGAATCCGCCGTTATTCGTTGGGAGCTTTTGTTTTACAATATCTGCACCAATGGTTGCACCCAAATGATTTGCCTGACCTGTAAGATCGGCTGAAGCATGATAGTCTGTATCACCTACTTTAAATGCTGAGTTCCGCGTGTAGCACCAAAGTACTGTTGCCATACCCAATTCGTGCGCATATTCGAATGCCTGTGCGACCTCAACAATTTGCCTGTTTGACTCTTCAGAACCAAAGTAAATCGTGGCTCCTACAGCTGCAGCGCCCATGTCGTAAGCTTTCTCAACGGAACCGAACATGATCTGGTCGTAAGTGTTGGGAAATGTAAGCAGCTCATTATGATTTATTTTTACAAGAAATGGAATCTTGTGTGCATACTTTCGAGCTACTGAACCCAGTACTCCAAATGTCGAAGCAACTGCGTTACATCCTCCTTCAATAGCCAGTTCTACAATATTCTCCGGATCAAAATACTTTGGATTTTTGGCAAATGATGCGCCAGCACTATGCTCAATCCCCTGATCAACCGGCAAAATAGAAAGATATCCGGTACCTGATAATCGTCCATGATTAAATAGTTTTTCCAGGTTACCAAGAACTCTGTTACTGCGGTCGGAATGGTACCATACACTGTCAACATATGAATCAGTTGGCAGATGAAGGTCAGTTTTTGGGATTGTTTTACAAACGTGATTCAAAAGTGAATCAGCATCTTTACCTAAAAGTTCTTCAATTCCGTCAATAGCGAGTGCCATGTTCAAACTCCGTTCTATAGTTATAAATTATTTAATGGTTGAATATACATGATCAATAGCCAAATGGCTATCCATTCCTGATGTCGAAACGCTTCCAATTCTATGAATTTACTCTTAATTGGAAAAATAATGCTATGAAGACAAAAATATCATAACTTTATTGATTCAGAACATTTCGTTACAGACAATTCAGTAATCTTTCGTTGTACCTATTATGCTCATTAAGAATATCTCTCTGCCATCTTCCCCGCTTTTTCTTGCACCTATGGAAGATGTAACTGATTCACCTTTCCGGCAAATTTGCCGGTCGAAGGGTGCCGACATAGTCTATACTGAGTTTATCAGTTCAGAGGCTATCATTCGAGATTCCGACATTGCTCAGCATAAAATGTCGTTTGAGGAGATTGAGCGTCCCTTCGGAATCCAGATATTCGGTGGTCGTGAAGAAGCGATGGAGGGTGCTACAAAAGTCGCCAAAGCCAATAATCCCGATCTTGTGGATATAAACTTTGGCTGCCCGGTATATAAAATTGTTAAAAAAGGAGCAGGCGCCGGATGTCTGAAAGATTTGGACATGATGGAGCGTATGGCCGGCACTGTGGTTGATGCAGCCGGAGATTGCCCAGTTACTGTAAAAACACGCCTGGGATGGGATGATAATACAATTCGAATCAGCGAAGTTGGACTGATGCTGCAGCGTGTTGGAGTGAAAGCACTCACAGTACATGCGCGAACACGTGCTCAGAAATATAAAGGCGATGCACGGTGGGAATACCTGAAAAAACTGAAAGAAACACCCGGCCTTGAAATTCCCATTATTGGTAACGGAGATGTGGATTCCCCTCAAAAAGCGAAACAAATGCTGGATGAAACCGGAGTTGATGGCGTTATGATCGGACGCGGAGCCATCGGTAATCCCTGGATTTTTGAACAGACCAAACACTATCTCAAAACAGGAGAACTTCTCCCTGACCCAACGATTCAAGAGCGGCTTGAACTGTGTGGCGAGCAGCTCAGGCTTTCAGTAGCTCATCATGGCGAACGATATGGCGTCATCATCATGAAAAAACATTACGGGCAGTACTTGAAGGGAATCCGGAACGGTAAAAAACTTCGGGGTGCTATCATGCAGGAAAAAGAGATGAAACCTGTTCTTGAACTGCTCTTGAACTTCAAAGAAGATGAAGTTTACGCGTTAGCATAGTTTCAGTGTTCATTTTTATCAGTATTCAGTGTATCAGTTGACCGGGTAATCTGATTTAGTTTGAGATTTATACTACCTCCCCACCGGTTTGATAAACTTTTTTTGGACTATGATTTCTTTCCGGTTATCCCCAGAGTTCTTGTAACGACGGATGAATTCCCTCTTCATCAATTTTAGCGGTAACCCGCGCTCTTCACCCAGCAGAAGTGGTCCGTCGGGGTCAACGATGTTTGCACCTCGGGCAATAAGTGTTGCGGGGGCCATTGCAAGAGAGGATCCGACCATGCATCCTGCATCCTGCCATAACTTCATCGGCTTCTTTTATACAACCTCGCTGCCTATAAACGGAACGAGCACGTCGGGTACTTTCACATCTCCTTCTTCGGTTTGATACTCCTCCAGAATAGCCGCAAGTATCCGCGGAAGTGCTAAAGCTGAACCGTTCAGCGTGTGAGCCGTATGAATTTTCCCCTTCTCGTCTCGATACCGCAACTGCATACGACGCGCCTGGAACGACCCAAAATTGGAACATGAGCTTACCTCAAGCCACCGCTGTTGACCCCGGCTCCAAACCTCAAGGTCGTATTTTTTTGTCTGGGTGAATCCCATATCGCCCGTACACATGAGTAGCGTTCGATAAGGAAGTTCAAGTTTTTCTAGAAGCATTTGGGCATGCTCTTTTAGTTTTTCAAGTTCACTATCAGATTCATCAGGATGAACAATATTAACTAACTCAACTTTATCGAACTGGTGCAGTCTGTTAAGTCCACGGACCTCTTTTCCATAGCTTCCGGCTTCGCGTCGCCAGCAAGGCGTATGTGCTACATATCGTACGGGCAGTGCATTGGATTCAATAATTTCGTCTCTGTGAAAATTAGTTACAGGCACTTCCCCTGTTGGAATTACAAAAAACTGATCGCGCTGAACCTCATACATCATGTCCTCTTTGTCGGGAATTTGACCCGTTCCGCGGGCTGACGCTTCATTCACAAGATATGGAGCCTGCATTTCCTCATATCCTGCTGCCGAAGCTTCTGAAATAAAAAAATTAATCAATGCTCGCTGAAGACCTGCCAGTTTACCCAAATAGAATGGAAATCCGGCACCCGTTACTTTTACGCCTCTTTCGAAATCGAGCCATCCTTTTTTTTCTGCAATATCCCAGTGTGGAAGTGCTGATTTATCTTTTGACGGCTCACCCCACGTATGATAGACTTCATTATCCTCTTCACTATGCCCTACCGGCACTGAGCTGTCCGGGACGTTTGGGATTTTATACAACAGGTCATCCCGATGTAGTTTCAGCTCAGACATTTTAGCCTCCAGGTCTTTAATCTTCTCTTTACTCTCTCCTGTCTCTTTAATGATTTGCCGGGCCTCTTCCTTCTTACCTTGCCCCATTAGCTTGCCGATCTCTTTTGAACGGGCATTACTTTCTGCCCTAAGTTGATCCGTTTCCGTCACGGTTTCACGCCACTCTTCGTCGATTGCTATCGCCTTATCGACAACGGACGTATCGCTCTCACCTTTGTTAATCATTCCTTGTTTTACGAGGTCTCTGTTTTCACGGATGTACGTTATATCAAGCATAATGAGGGTACCCTGAATTTCTTTCTGGATTGAATGCGGAAAGATAAAGCTGATCACATCGCTAATGAAATCTTTTTGCCTATATTTGATGGGAATTGAATACTAAATTAAGAAGTCAGGCAAGCAATTCTTATATATAATCCCTAATTTATTTAGGGTTTACTCAACAGGAATTAGAAATATTAAGTTAGAAGCAACATGAGTCACCAACTCGACGAAACCGACATCAAAATACTGAATCATCTGCAACAAGACGGACGCGCCCAGAGAAATACAATTGCCGATATTGTGCATCTGTCGGTTCCTTCTGTATCGGAGCGCATGCGCAAGCTCGAACAGCGAGGATTGATTTCTGAATATAATGCCATCCTGGATTCCAAGAAATTCAACTTTGACATCACGGCATTTATATTTGTTGAAGTTGACGGATCTGAAAAATATACAAGTTTCGTTGATCACGTAACGGAGCACCCCGAAGTTCTCGAATGCCATTCAATAACAGGCGATGGTTCTCATATTCTGAAAGTCAGAACACAAAACACCGAATCTTTTGAGAAGTTTCTTTCTCTGATCCAATCATGGGACGGCGTCACCCGGACACGCTCCAACATTGTGTTGAGCAGTTTTAAAGAGACCCGCACCCTGCCGATTGAGCGCACCGCCAATATCAAAAAATAGGTACAGATCTACGTGTCCCTGATTTTCTCAGTCTTTCTTTTACTCCTCTCACCAGGATATACCGGATTGGTTCAGACTGAACAGCAGCCCTCGCACAGGATTGCCCTCTCTTTCTCAAACGACGACTTTATTCCTAGTGAGCTTCAGCTTGCTCTGCTGGAAGATCTCAATATTCGCCTGTTTGAGATCTCAGATCCCTCAGTGGCATCTAATCTTACAGATTCCAGATATCGTTTTCTTATAGATGCCGGTCCGGAATTTTCCGTGCCGGGAGTATTGGCTCCTCAGATCGGTGAATTGACCGCCGGGGTCTTGACTCGTATTGAAGAATTTCGAAGGCAAACAGGCGATCGGATTGCTGCCATAAGTATATTCCGATATCCATTTGAAACCTATGGGGACTTTTCACAGTTAGCCTCAGTGTTTGCAGATTCTTTAGGTGAAGAATTTTCAGATCCGCTTTACTATCACTCTGCATTTCCAGCCTCTGATGTACTCCCTGATGGATTTAATTTCACATCCAAACGCGCGGAACCCGGTCAAAATCTGCAAATTGTTTTTCCTGTGATACACGTCAAACCGACGGAAAATCAATATGAAACCTATAGATTGCTCAACGATATATTTTCTGATCTTGAACAGAGGGAAGAGTCAATCACAATTCTGCCGGCTCGCTGGTTCTTTAATCAGATCGAACAACGAAGTGAGCTGCGGTTTCTCTTCGGCGATTTCACAAGTGGAAAGACTATCACATTCCCTCTGCCAGAGCAGCCTGAGCCCCAACCATACATGAACTGGAGTGTATTGCTCCTGTTACTTATTTGGGGAAGCTATGCTCTTCACTTTCGTTATCAGCCCATTTACAGCCAGTCGATGACGCGATATTTTACCAATCACGCTTTTTTTGTAGACGATGTGATGGAGAATCGATTGAGGAATATATTACCGGGTATTATTCTGTTGACCCAGCATGCACTTTTAACAGGCCTCTTTGTATTTGCATGCACAGAAGTACTTATCTCATCCTTAGGTCTTGAGGTTATACGAGATTACTTTCAGCCATTCATGTTTTTTCAAAGCACAACACTTTCTCTCTTCTTGTCAGCAGTATTTGTGGCTATATTACTTCAAACAGTTTCAGTAATATGGATCTATGTTTCAAATAAAAAACTGAACTCAGTTAGCCAGGTGCTGAATTTGTACAGCTGGCCGCTTCACCTAAACTTGTTTGTCGTTACATTTCTGGTTGTATTTAACAGAGTCGGATTTAATGAAATCTGGACACTCATTCTGGGTTCTCTGTTTATGCTCATTTGGTTTTTCAGTTACAATATTGCAGCCATCGACAGTTCAAGATTTCTGGAGAAAGGACGCGGTATCTTCCTTACAATAACGGTGGGCGTTCATGTATGCCTTGTTATGGGGATTCTGATCTATCTCTTCTTTACTCCCTCCGTACTGGAGCCAATCATTTTTGCGATTGAAGTACCATAGGATAACCCGCCTGTCATCAAACATACAAGAATCTTAATTTGGCCTCACTCTTCAGGTCAATTCGAGGTGCATAATAATGAGTCTCTCCGCCGGCAAATTTTGACCTTCAAGAGCCAACCGGTAAACTAAACTTGAATTTACGCTAGTTCGCGCTCTCGTAAACAATTAAACTGTTAAAGGAAAGGTGTGATAGCACTCATTATCGCTTATACCATGCAGTATGTGTTCAGACGATAACGGCAATCAAATACGTTTGCTCTACATAATCTGCTTGCGTAATCTCGCTACGGGAATTTGGAGCTGTTCCCTGTATTTACTCACTGTACGGCGGGCAACCTTGTATCCTTTTTCTTTGAGAAGGTTAGTGAGTGCCTGATCACTGTAAGGTTTCTGCTTATCTTCATTATCGATGATTTCCTGCAGATAATTCTTCACTTCACGGTTCGATACGTCCTCACCATCTTCTGTTTGAAGGCCTTCACTGAAGAAGTATTTTAGCTCGTAGACACCGTGGTTGGTTTGAACATATTTTCCGTTAACAACCCGGGAAATGGTAGAAATATCCATTTTAATTCGCTCAGCAATATCCTTCAGGATCATAGGCTTTAGTCCTTCACCGTATTTAAAGAAATCTTCCTGAAGTGACACGATTGTCTTCATCGTGTTCATTAGTGTATTCTGGCGCTGAATAATAGAATCTATAAACCATTGGGCCGACTCAACTTTATCCTTGATGAACCGCTTTGCATTCTTGTCGGACGACTCCTGCTCGGGCTTCTTTTTGATGTTATCCCACATCTGTTTGTACTCCGGCGAAATTCTCAGCGGCGGCACATTGCGCCGGTTCAGGCTGATGACAAACTCTCCATCCTCACCTTCAGTTTCCGAAGGCTCATAATACACCTCAAAATCAGGTTCAATGTACTGCTGATTATCTTCGTCGGGATTTGATACGGCACCGGGCTTTGGATCGAGCGACCGAATCATATCAAATGCTTCTTTTAACTCACCATCATCGATATCGAGTTGTTTTTTAAGCTTTGAAAAATGCTTTTTTTCAAACGCTTCCCAATGGTCATCCACAATCATTATTGCATTCTTGCGAACGGCCATGTTGCCTTTCTGATTTTTGAGTTGGCAGCTTAAGCAGTCTCTTAAGTCGCGCGAGGCAATACCAATTGGATCCAGCTGCTGAATTTGTTTCCTGACCTTTTCAATGTCATCGGCATTTACAAGGACGCTCTGATTAAAGGCAATATTATCAACTACAGCCTCCGTTTCACGCCTGAAGTATCCGTCTTCATCCAGCGAACCCAGAATCTGATCGGCAATAAGTTGCTCATCCTCACTTAAATCCAACAGAGCTACCTGTTTTTCAAGCTCTTCCAAAAGAGTATCATGGTAGGGATCAGGTAAATCTTTCCAATCCTCATTGCCTCCACCGCCGGAATTGTAGTTACTTCCCTCATACTCAGTATTGTGCATAAAGGAATCCCAGTCTACGTCTTCATGCTGGTCAACCGGCTCAACTTCATCCGACTTTTCATTCTCCTCCCATTCCGGATCATTTTCCTGAACCCTATCTTCAAGACGATCCAAATTGTCTTCTTCAAGGACCGGGTTCATCTCAATCTCTTCTTTGATACGCTGCTCCATTGCAGCCGTCGGAAGCTGAAGCAGCTTGATAAATTGAATCTGCTGCGGCGATAGCTTTTGCTGAAGATTCTGGCTTTGTTTTAGATTTTGACCGGTCTTAATCATGGCAGTTTACTACTTCTAATCTCAATGCACGCAGTTATAAAATCGTCATACCAATCTGTTCCGTAGCGTCTTTTAAGCGCCGATTCTAAAAATTCAGCTACATAAATACCTTTACTTTCACCGTTCTCGCACCCGGATGAACACGTTTCAGGAACGTAATCAAAATTGGCATACACTGTGCCTGCAACTTTTTTTAAACGTATAGGAAACAGGTGGCAGCTCAATGGCTTTTCCCAGCTAAACTCGCCGCGGTAATATGCGTTTTGAATCGCACAGGTCGCTGTACCCCTTTCATTCTCTTCAACGAAGATACAGGCTCCACCGTTGACGCAATTTAATTCCAATGAGCCATTTGTGTTTTTTCGAACCACGCCTTCTTTCCTGGCAGTTTTTACGGCTTCAGGGCTAAGACGATTCTGCAACTGGCCGAATGCTTTTTCCAGTACAGAAACCTCACTTTCATCGACTGGGGCGCCCGCATCTCCTACCACACAGCAAGCGCCTTTGCAACGGCTGATGTCGCAGGCAAAACGAGTTGTAGCTATATCCTCTGAAAGTATGACGTCATGAACTTTAAACATTACAGAACTAAAGGATTATATAGGGAAACAGCAAAACAGAAACGTTTCTTACCTTGAAATATGTCGCAGTTTTTTTCTGAATTAATCTACTCAAAAATAGATCAAGAAGCTGAGAAGATCGGTTAAGCGGCCCGGGGTTATTAGCACTGTCTGATAATTAATATGCATAGAATTACTCTCCACAAACTTTCACCGGGTGATTAGTAAATAAGTACTTTCGCAATAGAAAATTCACTTCCATGCTATGATCATGCTTAACCCGCTCAATAATACACACGGTCTCTTTCAACTCTGGAAACTCTTCCAACCCACTGTAATCTTATTCATTTAAATCCCTCATCATCACCCGGATGGCTCTTTCAAGCTGCTCATCTCTGCCTTCAATAATAACTTCAGGCTGGTTTTTTACTTTGATATCCGGTTCTGTCTGGTTGTTCTCCATCCATTCGCCGGCTTTGTTTTTCGCACTCACCGGTACCACACCCCAGTATCCACCATTGGGAAGTCCTTCCCATCCGGCCCAGCTACACGTTCCGGGAACGGGCATACCCACGGTAAGTCCGAGCTCCATATCTTTGTATCCCTGGGCATAACAGTGTCCGTCAGAATAGTTGGATTCGTTGAAGAGTGTCAGCGTTGGCTTAGTCCATCTCGAGGTCGGTTCTCCCCCAACTGCCTTTCTTGCTGTAGCATAGGTATTGAACTCCTCTCCCGAGAAGAACATCACGAGGTCGGCTACAAGGTCACCGCCACCGTTAAACCGTGTATCCACGATCATAGCCTCGGTATCATAATATTTGCCCAGCATATCTTTATAGATATCACGATAAGGTCCATCGCTCATACCCGGAATATGTACATACCCCAATCTTCCGTTCGAAACCTCTTTCACCTCATCAGCATTGATCTTCACAAATCGGTCATATAGCAGTCTGCCTTCTGCACCAAGGCTAATAGGCTTGACCCTCACCTGTCGGGAATTTTCTCCATTTTCATCTGAGATCTCCAACAGCGTATATCTGCCTGCTTTACGGTTGAGATAAGACGCCACATCCCGATCCGGTGTGACCATTTCCCCGTCTATAGCCTGAATAATCATACCTGGCTGAACATTCAGATCAGCTTTATCCAACGGGCCACCTTTCAGAACTTCCACGATCCTGATGCCATTGCCTTCGTGCTCGTAATCCATGAATATTCCAAGCGAGGCTGTAGCATCAGCATTTTCGATACTGCTGCTGTAGCCTGCACCAGCGTGAGAAACATTCAGCTCACCCAGCAGTTCAGACACCATTTCAGCAAACTCATAAGCGTTGCCAATATATGGCACATATTTCTGGTACTCTTCATAGAGCATGTCCCAATCGTTGCCGTGGAAAGTGGGTTCATAAAAGATATTCTTCGTGCGGATATAGATGTGATTCAGCATTGTTTGGCGTTCTTCCACAGCGTCAAAGTCCATTTCACCGGCAATTTCAATTGCTTCCGAGCTGCCTTCGGAAAGATCCAGTTTAGAGATCCTGCCTCTGCTCAATAAGTAAAGATTTTCCATCTTTTTGTCCCAGGCAAGGCTCCCGCCTCCTGTGTTCAGCCTGATCGCCATTTTGGTTTCGCGTGTCCTCAGATCTGTTTCCCATAAATTATAGTCGTCCTCGAAACGGGTCAGATAATAAAGCTTGTCTCCTTCCTTGGACAGTGTGGCGTCCGACATGTTGCTGGAATGGATCGTCAGTTTTTTAGTCCAGTCTTTCATCCGGTCAAAGTCGATAGCGAGATCCTCTACTTTTTCATCCTCTTTTTCCTCGTCTTCGTCATCTTCACCTTCAGTATCTTCATCATTCATCTTCTCAATTTCCTGCATGAGTTTGAAGTCTTCCTCACTCATATTGAATTTATCCCAGGCCTCCTGATCAAAGAACATGGTGTAGACATCACTTTGAAAACTGCCGCTGGTGGCGTAGCTCTTCAGACCATCCTGATTACTAAACCAGATCATCTGTTTTCCTTTATTTATCCACTTCGGGGAATAATCGTAGTAGCCGCTTTCTGTAAGATTGTAACGGCTTTCTCCATCGGCTGACATGAGCAGTACTTCGCTATTTTGAAGCAGTTTACTCCAGCCAATCAGCAGCCATTTACTATCCGGGCTCCATCGGAAATATTTATCGCCATCTCTCATATGGAACAGTTCGTCAGGGGTCAAAAGGTCGGTTGTCTCTTCGGACTCAAGATTCTTCACCCTGATCGTTCGTCTGTCAGCAACGTATGCAATTTTGTTCCCGTCAGGTGAAAACCTTGGCAGATAATTGCCTACTTCAGTTTCTATCAATGCTGTTTCTTTTAGTAAGCTGGAGGCAAAAAAGAAGGGTTCCTCCTCATCTCTCACGATTTCGGTCTGATAAACACTCCACTTACCATTTCTTTCGGACGCATAAACCACCTTGTCTCCGTCAGGGGTAAACGTAACGTGCGCCTCCGTTTCAGGGGTATCTGTTATACGCTTGGTCATAGATCCATCAACAGAGGTTACAAAGACTTCACCACGGGCAATAAACGCAATTTCTTTCCCATCAGGTGACACCACCATCTCATCCACACCACCGTTGATGGTGATAAATTTATCAGTGTTAGCTTTAGCCTGTGTCCTTATTGTGACGGAAACCTTAACCGGGTCAGAACCTTCCTCCATCGTGTAAAGCTCGCCATCATAACCAAAAGCCATCTTGCTATTTCCCATACTCAAAAAGCGCACCGGATGGAGCTCAAAGTTTGTGAGCTGTTCTGCTGCTCCGCTGTTGGTAAGGTCTTTCTTGAAGACATTAAAACTTCCAGCCCGTTCGCTAAGGAAATACATCTCTTGCTCATCCTCAGTAAATAACGGCTGACGATCTTCACCTTCAAAAGATGTGATCATCGTATGCTCGCCGGTTTCAGTATTATATGTCCAGATATCGCGGGTTATTGACGATGTATGATGTTTTCTCCACTCATTTTCTCCTCCCTTTTTATCGTGATAGAGCATCGTAGTTCCGTCTGAGCTCAGCTGTACATATTCAGCGGGCACGGTAAGAATCTGATCGACCTGACCGCCATTAACCGGAACGCTATAAAGTTCCGGCTGTGAACCTGTAGGATATTGCCGGTGACTGGCCAGATCCTGACGTACGGCTCCAAACAATACGGCATCATCATCCTGGCTAAAGGTATAGGGATTTTCATCATTTGAATGAAATGTCAGGCGGGTAGCATCACCCCCAATGGCATCCATCACATAAATATCAAAATTACCGTACCGGTCGGAAGCAAAAGCCAGTTTTGATCCGTCTTTACTCCATACCGGCATAAAATCATGGGCCTCGTGAAATGTCAATTGAGTTGCATTTCCTCCTTCTGCAGGTACGGAATAGAGGTCTCCTTTATACGTAAATGCAATAGTGGCTCCATCCGGAGAAATGCTTGGGTACCGCAACCATTGGGGGTTTTGCTGGGCAAATACAGCTGTACCAAAAAGAGTGATTAATAATGCGCTCAGTAATTTTTTCATGTAAGTATCTGTATCAGATTAAAAAAAGAAGCTGATTCCATCTGCGTTTCCCCTCAAAATAGGATGCCGGTTTGCGATAGAGCAGCTTAGATTATAGCTTCAATGTGTATTAGCCGGAGTAAAATAAAGTCGAATTTACTGGAAAATACCAAATAAAAACTACATCACTGGAATGTCTTATGACATTCTTGAATTTCTTGTCGCAGAAAGCAGTAACGTTATGCAATGACAGAACAGGCCGGTTGTCGAATGTTTCCCAGAACGCACTACCTAAGCTCGAAATACTTTCCTGCTTTTTGACGAATTAATCCTTTCATTTCGAGATTAAGAAGTACTGCAGAAAGTTTGTAAGGCTCTGTTTTCATCATCTCTGCCAAATGGTCAATATGTAGTGATGCGTCGCTCAGGAATCTGCAGAGCGTCACCTGAATATCGGTGAGATCATCCTCTGACTCCCATTTTTTAGCTGCAGAAACTTGTGCAGAATCTCCGGTTGTTTTAGTACCAGTTAAATTGGGCAGTTCATCCAGAATATCATCCATTGACTGAACCAGCTTTCCCTGTCCTGAGCGAATCAGGTAGTTGCACCCTTCCCCTTTTTTATAGCCCAGCTGATGCGGTACTACAAAGACTTCCCTATTTTGATCGAGTGCAAGCCGCGCAGTAATCATACTTCCGCCTTTCACACCGCTTTCTATAACGAGTGTTCCGTGACTTATTCCGCTAACGATACGATTACGCTCGGGGAAATTAACTGCATCAGGTTTTGATCCCGGGGGATATTCCGTAATTACGGCCCCATTGCTTTCGATGATCTTTGCAACAATCCCACGGTTTCTGTTCGGATAAATTCGATCTATACCCGAACCTAAAACAGCCACTGTGCAGCCGCCTGATTCTACAGCTGTTTTATGTGCTTTCGCGTCTACGCCATAGGCCAGGCCACTGTTCACACTCAATCCTGCCGCACAAATTCTACGGCTCCATGTTTCAGCCTGATCAAGGCCATAACGTCCCGGATTCCGTGTTCCAATAACTGCAATACCTGGTTCTGAAAGCGCCGCCGGATCCCCTTTCAACCACAAAATAATCGGTGGGTCAAACGTTTGCCGAAGCAACATCGGGTATTCCGGATCATTTAATGAGATAAGCTTTGCGCCAGCAGACTCTGTTTGTTTCAAAATCCGGTCTACTTTCTTCCAGTCATCAAACTGTGTAAGGCTGACGGCACGTTCTTTTCCTATCCCTTCAATTCTCATCAGATCAGGAATAGTCAGCTTAAACAGGTCTTCAGCATGATCCACACCGGATGCTTTCCATACCAAACGTGCGGTTCTTACCCCAAAATTCGGGACCTGCATCAGCCCGATTAGTGCTCTATGTTGCTTCGTAATCTCCAATTTCCTGAAGTTTCTCCCATATCTTCTCTTTTAAAACGTCAATATTGTGGCCGGTTGCTGCCGATATTTCCACAATTTCTACAACGTCATCAATCTCAACAGGCTCATCGAGTTCAAAACCTTCTTTAAGATCCATTTTTGTGATGGCAAGGATCCGTGGTTTGTCAAGAAGATCCTCACGGTACTCTTTCAATTCATGAAGCAGAGCCCTGTACTGACCTTCGACATCCTCATCACATCCTACCAAAAAGAGAAGTATGTTGTTGCGCTCAATGTGTCTTAAAAACTGGATTCCCAGTCCCTTTCCCTCGTGTGCGTCCTCTATAATTCCCGGAATATCCGCCATCACAAAACTGCGATAATCGCTAAAAGTTACTACTCCAAGATTTGGTTCCAGTGTTGTAAATGGATAGTCGCCCACTTTTGGACGTGCTTCTGACAGAGCCGATAGCAGTGTGCTCTTTCCGGCGTTTGGAAATCCTACCAGGCCAACGTCAGCTATAAGTTTAAGCTCGAGTTCAATAGCTCGTTCTTCGCCCTCACGCCCTCCCTGAGCATGTTGGGGAGTCTGGTTTGTTGCACTTTTGAAATGCCAGTTTCCCAGTCCACCCTGCCCGCCTTCTGCAACTAAAAGTGTCTCTTCATGTTCAGTTATTTCTCCAAGCCTCTCTTTGGTATCTGCATCATATACGACAGTTCCGAGCGGTACTTGCAGTTTTACATCTTTTCCATCACGGCCTGTTTTCCTTGATGTATGGCCATCTTTACCGTGTTCAGCTTTCACATATTTTTTGTAGCGCAAATCCAGAAGAGTATTCAGCTGTTCATTACCCACTAAGATTACATCGCCGCCTTTTCCTCC
>Ga0209936_1000112_pt1 | contig 51362 bp, 48 predicted proteins | sample SalPonR1_A_D1_MG_FD_185694 | JGI IMG/M metagenome (GOLD analysis project Ga0209936, IMG submission 185694) | Salt pond soil microbial communities from South San Francisco under conditions of wetland restoration - Salt Pond MetaG R1_A_D1_MG... ...
GAAGTTTTATTGTTCGGTTAAATAAACTACTGTTTAAGAAAACAGCATAAGATTATCTCCGGTGCCATTCATTCTATTCAATAGTTACCACCGAAAGAGGGACCGATGGGTTCCCCCGAAGGGATGCCTATGGCAGAATCTCTCCCTCTCCGCGTAATTTTCATAACAATAGCACATCTTTCAAGCTTGTTAACTCAGTTAAACATGCGCCTGGTTAATGAAAATTTATACGTCTTACATCACTATGCCAGTACTTGAATTCATTAATGTATACTGAAAAATAATTTTAAAAACCGGGTCTTATTTATGGATAAAAAAACTCCAATAAATAAGTTACATTAAGCCTAATTCAAATCGGCCAGATCAGTGGGTATCTCATTGTGTTTTCAAAATCAAAAAAAACAAAATTATCAGTGTGGAGAAAGATTCAGCCTTCCAATTTAGTTTTGTTAATTTCCCGTTCATCAGATCACTGTACCGATTCTTTAGACTTGTACTAATTCAGCCGATAAAAGGATAGGAGTAAATTATAGGTCGCTGTGTATCTCCCTCATTTCATCTTTGATATTGTATGAAAATGATTTGGATTAATCGGCTTTGAAATTTCATTGGGCCAGAGGACGTGATTACGGTTTAATTTGCTAAGAATTTAAATCGCTTAAATACAAAGACTTCCAGTTTATATGGGAAAGGTTAATACTAAACAACATATTGGTAATCTTCTGTTAAGCAGGGGAGTAATAAGTGAAGAGGAATTGCATTCCGCTGTACGAATACTAGGCGAAGAACCATCCGGCTCTAAACGAAGATTAGGTCAGATTTTGCATCAGGAATTAAGCCTGGACCGTCACTCAATCATGCGTGAAATAGCCAGTATTTACGCATTTGATGAAATATTTTACGGGGTTGATTCACTTCCGGATGAAAAAATTGAATCCATTAAAGCAAATTCAGAAGAGATACCAAAAGAGATTCTTGATGAGTTGGTTCATCAAAAAGCAATTCCTATCTCTTCAAACAGTACATCTATTACTATTGCGACGCCCGATCCGTCTAATCCCGAACTCTCAACCATCACCTCGAAACTAAACTTCAAAGAAGTTGACATCCGGTATTGCCGGCATGAACTCATTGAAAGTATTCTCTCAAAAGCGTATGAAAGGAAAAATGAGTTTCTGGATCTGATTGAAGACATCGAGATGGAAGATGGTGAGATCAGTGAAGTGGAAGAGGAGGTTGATGAAGATGAAATTGATGCTGAAATCAATCAAAGTATGCTCAACTCCCTGGTGGAAGGTATGCTTGTTGAAGGAGTTCGCCGTGGTGTGAGTGATATGCATATTATTCCCAGCGGGCCTACGACTACTGATATCCGATTCCGAACAGATGGTAAACTACAGCTTTGGCATCAGCAAAAAAATGTAAAACCAGAAGCCATTACCGCTGTCATTAAGGACAAGACTAGAAATGTCGACCGATTTGAAAGAGACAGTTCACAGGATGGGTTTATTCAACGTGCTGTAGATAACTATAACATTCGGTACAGGGTATCTATCATGCCAATGGTGGGTACACAGTTCGAACGAAAGTTTGAGTCTATTGTAATTCGAATATTAGATGACCGTGAAGTGATTACAGATCTTAATGTATTGGGTCTACAGGAACAGGCGAAAAAGGACTTTGTAAAAGCGATTGAAAAACCATCCGGTATCGTCATTATCACTGGGCCTACAGGAAGTGGTAAATCAACCACTCTTGTAGCTGCACTCTATTATGTGATTGATCCTACAAAAAATGTACTTACAATTGAAGAGCCTGTTGAGTATCTGATTAAAGGAGCAAGGCAGCTTAAGATCAGTAATAATATGTCATTCGAGCAGGCCATACGTGGAATTTTGCGTCATGACCCCGATATTGTTTTAGTGGGTGAGATGCGGGACCTTCAAACGGCTGAGGTTGCTATCAAAATGGCAAATACAGGGCACCTTACATTCTCTACTCTTCATACAAACGATGCTCCAAGCGCAGTTTCAAGGCTGTATAAAATGGGGATTGAACCATTTTTAATTGCCAATGCTGTAAATCTTGTAATGGCTCAGCGACTTGTTCGCCGGCTCTGCAGCTGTAAGGAAATCTATGAGCCTGAGTATGAAACTCTGCGTGGTATTGGGTTTAAAGAAAATGAAATAAATACAACGACATTTTATCGGGCAGTCGGCTGTGAAAAGTGCTATAATACCGGCTACAAAGGTAGGGTAGCAATTATGGAAGCTCTCTACTTTTCAAAAGAGATCAAACGGATCATATTACAGTCTGGTGGCGATATTGATGAAGAATTGATAAAGGAAGCAGCTATAAAAGATGGTATGCTTACACTTCGTGCTTCCGGACGGGAACGGATCAAAAACGGTGATACAACCGTTGAGGAAATAATGGCAATCACACTCGACGATTAGTACATTTGGGTATGAAAGAGGAAATACATAATGAATCCGATATCATGCAGAAGCATTTGCGGGACTTATTGAAAAATCCACCGCATTTGCTGAAAAATTTTCATGATGAAGATACGATGGCATTTCTAAAACTGGGTGAAGCCATACATTATACTGAGGGAGATGTAATCATTCAGGAAGACGAGTTTATAAGTTCAGCTTATCTAATAGCAACCGGAAAAGTATCACTGTGGAAAGAGAGTATTAAGCTTAACAGTTTTGACGCAGGAAACTTTCTAGGAGAAACCTTTCTATTTAGTAAAAAAAACAAGCTTGCCAAGGTAGTATGCCAGGAGAATTGTGTTTTATTGAAATATGATAGATATCTGACACTGAATTATTTCAGACAAAGACCAGAGAAACTCTTCAATATTTTCACTAAAAACATCATCGAGATTCAACAGAAAAAAATATCTGATATGAATTCTCAACTTTTAGCTTTAAAAAAAATTAATATTGACGATAAGAAGTAGAGAGAAGATCCTACTCACCCGTAATAAGCCTTCAACCGGGTCCTGGTAATCGTCTTTAGCTAACAACACCATACCGAAAATTTTGTAACAAACAGGGTGTGAGTTGGTTTATTTATAAAAATATTAGAAAATTTTAATTAATTAATTGCTTAATGGTTGAGTCAGAAACATCGACAGTATCTATGGCACCCATCCGGTCGATTTCCAAAGAGATTCTTCAGGGCATGCCTGACTCATACAGAGGTCTGGATTATCATGTAGAGCTTGGAAAACAGATTAAACAGCTCGATGATCTCAAACGAAAGCACTTAATGTCATCTCTGCATTCATTTCTACTCTATATGCGAAAGAATGAAGCATCTGATATCGATATTGGTGGTGCAGGGTGCGATGGTAAGATATGGTATCGTATTTTTGGTAATAAAACTCCTCTCAAGATTTCAGAAACTCTCGAATATCGTGAAACAGATATTCTAATTCATAGCATTATTACCGATGAACAGCGCCAGCAGCTGTTGAAAAATCGTAACCTTGATTTTTCTTATTCACTCCCGACACAGAACGGTGAGAAAGCTCAGCGTTTTCGTGCCAATGTATATTTCGATATTGAGCATCTCGCATTAAACATGCGAAAAATTGATGAAGAAATTCGACCATTTAAAACACTTGAAGTCCATCCGGGAGTTGCTAAGGCACTTAGCCTCAAATACTACAAATACGGCTTGACGCTTATCACCGGTATAACAGGTTCTGGTAAATCAAGTACGCTCGATACTATTATTGATGCAAATAACCGAACTGTAGATTCCCATATCGTCATAATTGCCTCACCAGTTGAATTGATTCACAAGCCTATACGATCTGTGGTACGTCACAGGGAAGTTGGACGTGATGTAACCTCTTTTAAAAATGGCGCAATCCAGGCTTTGCGTCAGGATCCGGATATTATTGTTATTGGTGAGCTTCGTGATCCGGAAACCATTATGACGACATTAGAAATTACAGATTCTGGCCATAAAACTTTTGGAACCCTTCATACCTCTTCAGCAATGGAAAGTATTGAACGTATTCTTGGAGAGGTGCCAACTGAAGAACAAAACAGGGTGAGATCTCGACTTGCGGATGTGTTGACATGCGTTATAAGTCAGAAACTGATACCCAGTCTTGATGGAAAGAGGGTACTAGCCAAGGAAGTGCTCCTTGTAACACCCTCTGTCCGTGCAGCGATTCGCAATGACAACGTGAACGAGATTTACCAAATGCTTGCAGAAGGAAGTGAAAAAGGCATGACAACCATGGAACAGGATCTAAAACGACTGTTTGATGAGGGCAAAATCTCAAAAGAAGAAGCCATTAACAACGCTAATAATAAAAAGAGACTTTACCAGCTCATTAACGAATTAGACTACTAAGCTATGTTAAAATCAAAAGAATTTGTCGGGATAAGTCTAGAAGGGGATACCCTTAAATTTGCCCGGGTTATATCGGAAAAAAAGAAGCTTCGTGTTGTACGTGTGGATCAGCTAACGCTGGTAGACCCGATCAAACAATCGGCGAAAGCAAAACCGGTTACAGAATCAAAGGGTGACTCATTCGAAGAAGAATTGGATGCTGATCTTATATTTGGACTGGATGATGACACTGAAAGTCCGGCTCCCAAAAAGGCCGAAAATAACGGGTCGGCGAGCGCGACAACCGTTAAAGAATCTGAAGACATATTTGGTGAAATTGACCTGGATGAGCTTGATGAGGAGGAATTAGACGATGCACCCCAGAAAGATATTGTAGCCGAAGCCGGCGAAACTATCTCCAATGAAAAACTGGTGTACGACTATCTTTCAACTTTAAAGACAAGCAAAAAGCATATCGCGGTCAACGTCCCTTCAGGCGATACTATTTTCCAGTTTCTGAATGACATGAACTATTCAGAGATGAAGAAAAAAGAGCTTAAAGAAATTATTGAAGACAAGCTTTATTCTCTTCATAACAGAAAACCTGACGAAGATTTTTATGATTTTGAAGTAAGGGACGATGGTGCTTTACTTATTGGTTCACTTGAGAGTGAGTCACCAACATTATCTATCGTGCATGGTGCCGGTACTAAAAATAATGAAAACTATCTGATTAATGACGTTATCCCTGATGAATCAGTGATGATGGGGCTCTACAGAGAGCACTACGAAATGAACTCAGAATTAACAACAGCTCTTCTTCAGATAGGTAAGACTAAGAGCAGATTGTTATTCTTAAGAGGTAAGAAACTTATCCAGGTCTCTCCGGTCATTAACGAAGGTTATGACGACAAAAATTACCTTAATACCATCTTTTCAAAAATTCTTTTCCAGATTGATACAGGAGAAGTTCCGGGACTCGATCAGCTGATAATTTACAATAATGTAAAGGGTATGGCTGTGCTCGATTTTTTCCGGGAAAGTTTTAGTGAATTGAAAGTTGAGCAGTTTAAATTTGATGACGAGAAAATCTTTTATGGTAACAATCTCAGCTCAACAATTCCAAATTACACAACTGCCATTGGGCTTGCTGAGGTTGCTGCCAGAGCTGATATAACCAAGAAAATAAATCTTTCATTTCTGCCTTCATATGTTATTGATCAGCAGAAGATCTTTAGTCTGCAGTGGCATGGTATTTTACTTCTTGTATTGATTGGCTTATTCCCGGTTTTACTGAATCATTTTTATCAGCAGAATCGTGATCAGATTATGTCTCTCGAGACAGAATCGTCTCAGCTCACTCAGATGATTACAAATGTGGAACCACTTGTAACTCGTTCAGATGAGGTTTCATTAGAGCTCAGTTCGTTGCAGGATCAGCTAACTCTCTTACAGGAACTGAATGAAAACAATATAAAATGGACGGTAACACTCGATAGTTTCAACCGGGCTGTTCAAAACACCGGCTCACTCTGGGTTACATCTTTCCGACAAAACGATGATGTGATTCTAATTGATGGTCTATCACTCTTTCGACAGAGAATACCGGAACTTGCATCCCGGTTTGAGACTGTAACACTGCTAAATGTAAGAAAACAGGAAGTTCGTGAACGGGATATCTATTCCTTTACCATGATGATTCGAGATGTAGTTGACGATCCGTCGTTATTTACACCTCAAAATAACCTTCCAGAAATCTCTGACGCTTCAACACCTTAAATTATGTCGTACGCATTAAGAAATACAATTATACTGTTTGTGGTGCTCCTGATAATCGGGACAAGTGGCTTCCTGTATATTCACTATTATCAGCAGCCCAAAATTGAACAATTGGAGGGAGAAGTATCAGAACTCCAGACAGACTATGATCGCAAAAAAGAAATTGCCGATCAGCTACCTGAACTGGAGTTGGAACTTATTGAATCGAAATCGTTCATTGAGAACTTCGATAAAACACTTTTCAGAACTGAAAACCCAGACAGAATTTACAGATACTTATCTTTTTTAAGAGATACTGACCCTGTTGAATTTGATTATGTATTTACTGATTCAACCAGTAGTGATAAATATGGTATCGTTAATTCTCAACTTTCCGGTACCGGCCGTTATACAGCAGTACTAAACTTTTTGACAAGAATTGAAAACAGCGAGCCTGTTCAGAAAATTGAGAATCTGGTCATATCTCCGGTCAACCAGTATGAAGAGTACAGTTACGTGAATTTCACGCTGAATTTATCGAGTTATTATGATCGCAATAATTACTTCGATGTGTCGGGTACCCCTGAGATATCTGAACGGATCGCTTTTGCCTCTTTTAATCCATTCTTCCCACTTATAAGAGATATTGAGCCAAATACAGAAGAACAGATTAATATAGAACAGAGTCAGTTGGTGGGAATTGGAAACGGCCTCATTTATTTGCTGGATCAAACCGGCTCACTCAAAACTTTACGTGAAGGTGACAGAGTTTACCTCGGTCTCCTAGAGAATATTAACATTAATCAGGGTATCGCAAAATTTCGTCTAAATAAAGGCGGACTTATTGAAACAGTATCGCTGGAGGTAGAACGATGAAAAATCCAAAAACAATGATCAAAAAAGCCTTTTTACTTATATTTCTTATAACCGGTTTCACACAAATTGCGTATTCGCAGTCCGAAGACCGGCCTCCAAGGGAGTTTACGAATCCTGAAGAGATGATCTCATTCGATCGACGCACTCCATTCCCTGATGCAATAGAAGTTCTTACGAATTATGCTCAGCAATATGAAAACAAGTTTATCATCGATCGAAGCCAAAAAACAGGACCTATTGGCGTATCTCTGCCAGCGATGCATTGGAAAGATGCTTTAAATTACATTATGCGCGTACAGAAACTGGTCGTTCTTGAATCGGAAGATATCCTGGAAATTGTCACAGAAGAGGAAGCATCTGCTTTAACAGCCTCAGAAAAATCTGTCCAAAGTTCAGGCATTTCAGGAGAAGAGATTGATGGTATTTCAATCACAACCGGGACTCGCGAAGTACGAATTAATGCAACATTTTTTGAAGGGAATAAGAGAGCACTTCGGGAGATCGGTGTCGATTGGTCAACTATTTCGAACAGTGTTCCGGATAACATTTCAGATTTTATCGGTGAGGAATCATCTGAAACGCTGCCGAGTACTGAATTTGATGGAAGATTTGTGTCAGTAAATGCCAAGGGTGCGCAAAACGTATCTCAGAGTGTTTTCAGTTCAATTGTAAATCTGGGTGATGTAGGCGGCGGTATTGAGGTACAGGCTCTTTTCAGTGCCTTTGAAGCCGATAACCTTGGTGAAATACTGGCAACACCCAGCGTCAAGGTAATGGATGGTCAGGAAGGCCGTATTCAGGTCGGACAGGATTTTTCAATTAAACAGCGTGATTTTGCTGGAAATGTGACAGATCAGTTCTTTAGCACAGGTACCATCCTGCTTGTTCGTCCGCAAATTGTCGAAGTTGAGGATACAACGCTCATCTATCTTGAACTTGAGGCAGAGCGGTCTTCAGCACAGCCAGATCCCGTGAGTACAGTTATCAATAAACAACAGGCAAATACTCATGCTCTTCTGCTTGACGGGGAAAGTACTGTTATAGCCGGCCTTTATAGAACTGAAGAATCCGAAGTAAGAAGAGGTATTCCGATTCTTAAAGATCTTCCCGGGTGGTTTTTCGGCTTAAAATACCTTTTTGGCTACAATTCAGTCGACCGCCAGGAATCAGAACTCATTGTACTGCTTCAGGCCGAACTGGAGGATCCGCTTGAAGAGCGCTTCAATCGGTCATTTAAGAGCAAATCAGAACTTTTGGCAGAGAAAAAGGAACGTCATAGAAACGACTTAGAGTATATAAGTGATAAATCACCTGTACCACCTCAATCTAATGAAAGTACAGATTCAGAGCCTCAACCAATGGCGACAGATAATTTATCCGAAAGTGAATCTGATGACTCCAATAAACGTCAGGTCGTTGAAGCAGTTGAAAAGAATGATGTTGATATTAATGAGATCAGACCTGGCACAGAGTACGCCGGTATTCAGCACACGACACTCAAAAGAAGTGACCTGTCAGGATATGAAGGTATATACTTAGAGATGCCAATGCACAATGTGAATAGCAGTCATGGAAACAAAGAATATTATGCGATTGGCGGATCATTTAAAGTAAGAAGTAATGCCGACAGACTTTATGATAGCTTCGTAGATGAAGGGCTGGATGCACATATGCTCTACAATCCTGTATCAGGATATTTCTTTGTAGCCTATCAAGGATTTGAATCAAAAGATGACTCTATAAGCTATGTGAAAGAGATTCAGTCAAGCAGGCAACCAGAAGCATGGCTTTCGAGATTAATCAAAGAAGAGAGAAGGCTGGAGTTAAACGGAGAGTAACTTTTGGAGTAAGACAGCCGTGATGTCAAAGACCCGAATGGAATCCATTCGGGTCTTTTTTTTAAACAATATTTTTATGGAAAGCGTTAACTGATTGAAAATCAATGATTAAAATATAACACTTAATATTTATACTAAGTGTTTGCTACGGAATCAGTCGGGACACCTTCTCCATGTTCGAGCAAATATTCGATGGATATTTTGTTAAATAATTCAGGCTCCTCAATATTGCAGACATGACCGCAACCTTCGATAACCTGAAGCTTGCTGCGTTCGAAATTCCCGACCATTTTTTTAACAGGAGGGAGGAACATATGATCTTCACTTCCCATCACGTAGAGCGTAGGGTTTTTCATCTCCTTTTCTTTGAAGTACTTCAGAAGCGGGTTTACATCATAGGTTAGACGAAACCATTTCAAAAATTCTTTTTTCGCAAGATTTTTTGCATCGCTGATAAACATGCTGCGTGATTCCTGGTGATTGCTTTTTGGCATAATTACCCACGCAAAAAGCTTATAAAGCCATATAAAAGGAACTAGCTTCTTAAAGGTGTGACCCAGCCAAACCAAAACCCTCGAACGTATATCGAGACGTGTTATAGCTCCGCACATGACCGCTGATTTGACGACTTCAGGCTTAATTTCCGCAATGGACCGAATAATGATTGTCCCCAGAGAGACACCTACGAAGTGTGCGGAATTTATATTATTGCGTTTCAGTACTTCCAGTACATCTCTGCTTACCGTTTTAAAAGTGTATTTTTCCTTGTAATAGGATTTCATAGTGCTCATCTCTTTTGATTTGCCATGGCCACGCAAATCAACAAGCAACACGTTAAAATGCTCTTGATAAGCTCTAACCTGCTTAAACCATATAGAAGACGAACCTCCGGCACCATGGATAAAAACTACCCAGTCGCAAGGTTCTTTTTTTTCAAATTTCTTGTAGTATAGCATTAAGAAAGTTGCACTAGTCTGTTAAGTATGAGCGCAGTAAAAATAAAAATCTCAGGTTTAGTTCAGATAAAAAAAGGATATATTTCAACGCGCAGTAAAGGCTGTTTTTTAATATTCGATAACAGACGTAAAAGGATACACATTTGATTTAACGAAAATCAAAAATAATCAATCGTTTACCTCCAAAAAAATTGCTTTCGTTTTTTTCTTAAACTATTACAGCACAAAGTTTGGAAAAAATTAGTTGAAGCCATTCAACTCAGAACTATCTATCACAAATGAGACTTATCTTTGCAACCTTCAAGGTAATATCTGTTATCTCAGTAACACTTGGTGTTTATACAATATTTATAACAGGTTATAGTCTGTTAAGAATTTTTAATCGCCCTGTAGATAGATGGCGAAATAATACTTTACGTACTTGGGGTAAATTAGCGGCTAAAAGCCTTTCAATTAGCGTAAATGTCGAGGGTACACCACCTGAACCACCATTTTTCCTTGTAAGCAATCATTTAAGTTATGTTGATATTATTGTCTTATTCAGTCGCCTGAACACGACCTTTGTTGCTAAATCTGAAGTAGCAAAGTGGCCTGTCATTGGTTTTATTGCCCGGACAATAGGCGTGGTATTTATAGACCGAGCCAGACGATCTGATGTAACCCGCGTAAACGCAGAGATTACAAACTCTGTGACAGATAAACGGGGATTAACTTTGTTTCCAGAAGGAACGACAAGTCCCGGTTCAAAAGTTCTACGTTTCAGAGCGGGACTTCTGGATTACCCTGCGCGTTCAGATATTGGAGCCCATTATTGTGCATTATCTTACTCAACAGGTAACAAGAACGGCGAAGATAACGCATATAGAGTTGTAAGCTGGTGGGGTGATTCCGGACTCCTTACTCACGTAATAAGATTGGCTAAGGAAAAATCTATTAAAGCAACAATTGCGTTTGGTGACACAGTAGTAAATGAAGATGACCGCAAAATATTGGCTCAAAAACTGCAAAAAAAAGTATCTGATGTGTTCACACCAATGTGTAGTCCGGATGATACTGAATTTGAGCCGCTCAAGTTTTAAAATCACGATTACGAGATGAGCCGCACGTATTCACGAATAATTTTGATTTTAGTTCTTTTGTACGGTCTGTCCTTTTTGATTCAAATGTACTTTCCCGTTGAAGAAAAGCCAAACAAATACCAGTCAGAGCTAACTTTTCAATATGAATCAAATAGTCTGACGTTTGACTATTTAGAATTTGGTGAAGCTGTTGAAAAACCACCGGTCGTAATTATACCTGATCCTTTTTTTCCCCCCGAGAAATTGGTGCAATTCTCACTTCAAATTTCTTCTGACAGAAAAGTAATCATTCCGCTATTTGCTTCAGATAAAAATAATAATAATTCACCTGCTGTAAGAGCTGATATGCTGATGAAATTTTTTCAGTCAGCAGGGATCAGTGAGTTTGATTTAGCAGGCCATGGTTTTGGAAATTCAGTAGCAATCCGGTTTCTCAATTCCGCTCCTGGCTCATATGTAAGAAGTTATACAATGATGTCTGCAATAGGAGTACAGGAGTTTCATTTTTTGGGCTATCACGTACTAAATCAGCCAATTTACTCCGTACTATATCCTATCGGCTGGTTGGTGGATCATGCACTCCCGATTGCATACTGGAACAGATATATTCCAATTGACCTTGCTGGCGCCCGATTTCTGAATGAAATGGATCAGAGACCTTATAGGGATATTCTGTCTGGGTTGAATCTTCCTGTTCATATCATCCATTCTGCCGAAGATCGTCAAATATCCGTTCATACGGCAAGAGAACACTATCGGATTATTCCGCAAAGTTCAATAACCATTACAGCCGGGGATCATTCGGCTATTCATGACAATGCCGCTGAATGGGCCGAAAGTTATTCTTTATTTCTAACAGCTATTGAAAATGCTGACACACCTGCCCAACAGAGTGTACCCGAAAATCGTATAGAGCTTGCAAATCAAGATTTTAAGATAGGTGATGTGCCACCGGTTGATGACTGGGCATTTTTTATGGTCATACTGCTGCTTACAATAGTTACCTTCGTAAGTGAAGATCTGGGCTGTATCGGAGCAGGACTTTTAGCTGCCGGAAATGTAATTACCTTTCTATCTGCCTTTACAATTGTATTCTTAGGAATTTTTATTGCCGACGTTGCTATTTACTGGATGGGACGGATATTTGGACGACCTCTTATTCAAAAAGCCCCATTTAAGTGGCTTATTTCAAAAAAAGATATTGACTGGACTGCTGTACTATTTAAAAATAACGGGTTTAAAATAATGTGGGGAAGTCGGTTTCTTCCCGGTACACGTTTTCCAACATATTTTTCAGCCGGTGTTTTACATACTCCGTTTCCGACATTTTTTGTCTATTTTTTCACATCTATCCTGATATGGACTCCGCTGGTTTTAGGCATCTCAATCCTGGTAGGTCAGCAAATGTTATCCTACCTGCAGATCTATCAGGAATACTCCGTTCATATCTTCTTTATTCTTGTCATTGTTATTTACATTGGGTTCAAATTGTTGGTCCCACTATCAACCCGAAAAGGCCGAAAAGAACTTGCCGTCTTTTTTATTCGGCTCAAGCAACGGGCTTTCGGTGAGTAAAGAAGGGAAGGGTAGAAGCTGCTGTTTTTTAATATGCTTTATGTCCGCTTCGATCTAAAGAATCGCTTTAGAATATCGCTGCATTCCTGCTCAAGAATGCCCTGAATAATCTCGGTTTGATGATTTAGCTTTTTGTTAGCAGCAAGGTTGAAAACTGTTCCGCATGAACCTGCCTTTACATCCATGGCACCAAATACAACTCTTTCTAGTTTTGACCATACAATTGCACCTGTACACATCATACAAGGTTCAAGAGTTACATAAAGGGTGCAGTGGCTCAAATATTTTTCATGAAGTGTTGTACATGCAGCAGACAGAGCCAGCATTTCGGCATGAGCAGTCGGATCGCAAAGCATTTCGACCTGATTGTACCCCCTTCCGATTATTCTGTTATTATAAACAACGACAGCTCCAACAGGAACTTCGTCTTTGAAGAAAGCAGTTTCAGCCAATTTAAGAGCTTCACGCATATATTTATCGTGATGCGATGTCAGATCGCCGTTAAACATAGATCAAAAAAATAGTATGTTGTAGTTCTATCAAAATGCCAAAAATACCGAATATAAATGATGAAAAACGAACAGCTTCAAAAACTGTATAACAATATCAGAACCATACCCGACTTTCCAAAAAAGGGTATACAATTCAAGGATTTTACTCCTTTGCTGGCAAACCCTGAAACACTGGTAATAACTTCCAATTATCTTAAGGACCAGCTCGATGGACAGAATATCGATATCGTAGCCGGTCTTGAATCTCGCGGATTTTTATTTGGTCCAAGGCTTGCTCAAGATTTAGGAGCAGGCTTTGTACCCGTAAGAAAACCAGGAAAGCTACCCTCCGAAACTGTTTCTGAGAACTATGAACTAGAGTACGGTACTGACGAACTTGAAATACATAGAGATGCATTTCTAAAAGGAGCTAATGTTGTGATCCACGATGACCTGATTGCAACAGGTGGCACAGCTTTAGCATGCGCCAGATTAGTAGAAAAATTGGGTGGAAATATTGTCGCTTTTTCTTTTATAATGGAAATAAAATCACTTGAAGGAATAGAACTCCTTGAAGCTAAATCATATACGTGCCATTCACTATTATCAGTGTAAGGAACAAATTTGACCGGATACCCTATATAATCTATCACCAAAACATTACAGAAAACTACAATTATGGCAATACAAAAACTAACTACACTATTGATGTGTATCGCATTATTGTTTGGCGCTTCAGCCTGCGGCCCCTCATTAGTGCTTCAGGGAGTTGATTACGCTCAACCAATTGAAAGCGTTTTATCACCGGACTCCAACGCAGATGTACACGATCAACGATATGCAGTTAAATTTAATATATCACCTGTATTACAAGAGGAAGGCGTAAGTACAGTAGACCAGATACGGCTTATTCGAAATAGTGCCGGATACTATTTTCTAACTGCTCAGGGCTTTAACAATGTATATGTGTTTTCTCCTGAGGCAAACGAGCTGGAACTGGAATCAAAAATTAACATTACTGATAATGGCCTTCAACAACCGGCGTTCAATCAGCGCAATGGTACGATTGAACTAGTTGATATGTCAACAGGGGATACGTTCAACCTGGATCAAAACGGACTCATACAATAGAGATAAATATGAAGAAAATAATGAAACCAACATATACTACATTGGCAGCCTTTGTTATGCTTTTGGCTGGATCTACCGCATTTGCACAGCAGTCGGATTACCAGATCCAGCAAGATTTCAGGGTGGAATACAATGAAATTGTTCAATCTATTGAAAATGTCTCATCATCTGAAGATGTTAGTGGTATTTCTGATTCGATTGATGAGCTTGAAGCTAACTATTCGGATCATAGAGAATTGCTCAACGCTGCTCTTTATCCCGTTACATTTAATGAGCAAATGACCCATCTTCGAGATCTATTGGAAAGTTCCGGAAACAGCATTGATGTTGTAGAGGGACTTAACCTACGAATTGAACAGCTTCAGGCAGAAATGGGAGATCTTAGAAATCAGGTAACCCAAATGGATGAAGAGGCTTCGGCTTTACGACAGCGAATAGAAAGATCAGCTGCTAACGAAAGGCGATTGTCAGCCCTGGTTACCCAGTACCGACAAAATATCGAAGCCAGAGATGCTTTTGTCACTGACTTCCTTGAAGATCTGCTGAACCGATATGGCGCAATAGACGCAGAATCTCAGTCAGAAATTGCTCAGGCTAGCGAGAACATGGAAGTAAATCCGCTTACAATCATACAAGCAATCTTGTCAGAGTACATTAACCAGGCAGAAATGGATTCTAATCTGGAGATTCCTGATTTTGTACGTATGAAAGCACAGTATGCATATTTTTCTGAAGCTTGGGAAGATATCAGTGAACCGATGATAACTACTTACGCACCAGAAACACCCGTCGAAGCACAACAGGAAGTTACTGACTTACTATCAGCTTGGGAATCAAGTATTAATGATAAGCTCTGGGACGCTCTGGGTTCTGTATTTAGCGAAAATGGGATTGAACTTGAATCATTTTCAAACAGCGATGAATTTTCTATAGCACTGAATGAGTATGTTGATAGTGCCATTGAAACGGCTCTTGCTGAAAATGAACAGGCAAATTTCGAATCATATCAAAACTTTAGCGAATTTTGGAATAGCAGAATCAAAGGCGACTGGGGTGAACTGCTTGTAAGCGGCAATGTTATTTCGCAAACCCAAATAGCTGAAATTGATATTAAACTCAGTGATTGGGCAACAAATGCTGAGCCACAGTCGAACCTGATGTTTATTCTGTTTCTTATAAGCCTTGCAGTAATTTTGGGATTGATCGTATTGCTGGTAACGAAAAAGTAATTTTTTTACTTATTGTTCTATTCCTAAGGTTTACAAAAGTCTTGAGAATTTTAAACCCGTTCCGATTTTTATCGGAGCGGGTTTTTTTATTTGTAAACACCAGTGAGTAATTAGATATATGAGCTAAGAAAATTTAATGCCTCTTAGAAGTTATAGTTCATTTCAAATGACAGGTAACTTTTTAAGATCTTATCGGATAACATCAAACAGAGGGGAGAGCCGGAATCTTGAGTGAGTAATTCTATAAAAGTGAATAGCAGGTTGGATCAATCCTACTTTACATAATATATATTATACGACAAGTGTGTGGGCGCCGCTAATCCAATGCTATAGTATTGTGTCCATCTCATAGAGCCTAAAGATTAAATTATCATAACCAACGGAACAAATTCTTGTATCACACTTACAATTGTTCTCACAAATTACTTGGCCCTTTATAAATTTTCTCACTGCACAGAATGAAATTATTTATTGTTGAAGACGACAAAATTCAATCTCTTATCCTTGAAAAGATGACAAAAGTTTTGGGATTGAAACATATTGGCACTGAAGATTCCGGACAACTTGCCGTTAAAAGGATCCTGGAACGGAAACCTGATATAATTCTTCTGGATGTAAATCTAAATGATTCTGTATCAGGAATTGAAGTAGCGAAAAAAATTAAGCAGGTCTACGATCCAATAATTATTTATATCACCGGTAATTCTGATTTTATGCATAAATCCCTAGCTAAAAAACACGGGTTTCATGACTATATAGCGAAGCCTATTTCAGTTCAAAAACTGAAAAATTCAATTGGGTCAATTCAGCTTGCATAATTAACAGATCGGTAAAAGCTTATTTACTTTCAATCCAGGACATTTCATGTAAAACTTTTCACACTTACATCAAATTCGCCGTTCTCATTGGCATCAATACGTATTTTATCGAGAATTGCATCGATATTTATAGGTTGATATACCGTTATAAATCCATTCTCTTTTGTTTTTTTCATATTGGTGGCAAGCCTGGTCACATCTATAACAAGCAAAAACAGATTCTTACGGCCTTTAAATTCAGAATCCAGGTATTCACCAAGTTTTTGAGGTAATACACAGCGTATCCCTTCATTTTCATCGAAATCCTCGGGTGCAAATGCACCATTTTTATGGAGGTCAGGCCATTTTCGTCTGGATACCACATAAAATATTAAATCATCTTGCATGACTGTTTATTCAATCTGTTTAAAATTTACGATGTTGCGATATGAAGAATGGCGTCACCTTTGTGAACAACCGGGCTATAATTCAGGCCTATTACCCTGCCTTCTTTACTATTAACCACCCGGAAACTCTCATTTCCATAAGGATCTGTAATTTTTCCTACTGTTTGTCTGGCGGTAACTTTGTCACCCAGCTTTATTTTAGGATTGAAAATTCCAGCTACTTTAGAACGTATCCATGTTGATTTCTTAAACATCTCAGGAGTATAATCGATCGGAATCGTTCCTTCTCGCATGCCGTAATAATTCAGTAATCGGTATGTACCATCAATTGCCGTCTGAATTCCAAAATTATCAAACCTCATAGATTCTCCAGTCTCATAAACAATAATAGGTTTTCCTTTCTTATAGGCAGCTTTACGAAAGGATTTGTCGATCAATCCGGAATGGATAATTATTGGAGGTGCAAAAGCATTAGCTAATTCAATATTTTTCTCATTACCAAATACACACCGTATTTGGGGATAATTAGCGCGACTAGCTCCTCCCGTATGAAAATCAATTCCAAAATCGATCTTTGGAATTATCTCTTTTACAATGGTGTAAGCAACAAGTTTTGCCAGAGAACCAGTTTTAGTCCCTGGAAATGAGCGGTTTATATCTTTTCCATCGGGCACTCCCCTAACATTCTGGATAAATCCATACACGTTCATTAACGGTATTGCGATTATCGTGCCTGACGTAAGATTAAGATTATTATTCGTTATCAAGCGTCGAACAATTTCAATACCGTTTATTTCGTCACCGTGTAATCCGCCGGTCAGTAAAACTACCGGGCCGTCTTTTTCAGCTCTGATGATTCGAATCGACAGATCAATACTTGTATAAGTCGGAAGGCGCGCAATGCCAATATGCACCTGTTTATCATCACCGGGATTTATTATTTGCCCGTTAATTTCAATTTGTTTAGGCATTACTCGTTTTATTTCTGGACGATTTCTTTTTAGTTTTATTCTTTTCGACCAGATTTTCTACGTAGGTAATAATTTCTGATGCAATATCTTTGTTTGTTGTTTTTTCGATTCCTTCCAGACCGGGTGAAGAATTTACTTCAAGCACGAGTGGTCCTCGCTCAGACTGAAGAAGATCAACACCTGCAATTGATAAACCCATAACTTTAGCAGCTGTTAAAGCAACCTGTCTTTCTCTTTTACTCAATTTAATAAGCTGACTTGATCCGCCCTGATGAAGATTTGAGCGAAATTCTCCCTCCTTTCCCTGACGTTTCATTGCTCCTACTACTTTATTGTTAATGACAAACGCCCTGATATCAGCGCCCTTAGCTTCCTGGATAAATTCCTGAACTATGACGCGTGCTTTCATACTGTGAAAGGCTTCAATAATTGATTCCGCTGCTTTTCTGGTTGGAGCTAATACAACACCGTAGCCCTGTGTTCCTTCAAGTAATTTTACTATAAGCGGAGCACCGCCCACACTGTTTATAATTTTCTTTACTTCTTTAGAATAATTTGTAAACACTGTTTTTGGCATACCTACATCAGACCGGGCTAACACCTGAAGACTTCTGAGTTTATCACGCGAACGGACTAATGATTGTGATTCAACAGCGGTTTGGATACCCATCATTTCAAATTGCCTGACAACAGATGCGCCGTAAAAAGTGACAGACGCACCTATTCGGGGTATGACAGCATCAACACCTTCAATAAGTTCCCCTTTATAGTAGATACAGGGATTATCCTGCTCGATTACAATATCACATTTCAGGTGATCCAAGACCGAGGCTTGATGTCCTCTGTTTTCTATCGATTCTATAAGCCGTCGGGTTGAGTATAAAGAGCGATTTCTTGAAAGTACAACTATGTGTAATGGGTTGTGCTGCATTAAGTTTTGATTATGATATTAAATATTTCTTTGATACATCCACGAGAAAGTTTTGAAGAAATTTTCTACCTAGAAGCAGATCATATTTCATGGCGCTGCGGTCGCTTAGTGTGAGCTCAATAACACGCTTTTTTCCAGCAAAATATGCAGTTTCTTTTATCGTGTAACGTTCTTGTACTAAACCGTTTGAACTTTTAACGCTTCGGATTTTTTCTAATTTCGATTCAAAAAGAGTATTGCTATAAGATGGGTGTTCGGGATCAAAAAGAGAGAATTGTACGAATTCTGCATTCTCTTTCTTAACAATTTTTATATTCTGGCAATTCAGACTCGATGTGTAAGCACCCGTATCGACTTTTGCGTCCAGCTCCTCAATAGATAAATTGGGAAATCCAATTTTTTCAATTCTGCCAATTATTTTCTTCACGCTAAGGTTAATCAATTAAAATTTAAAAATAACGGATTTAAAGCTCGGTTGCATTTCATATTTTGATACAATTTATTAAACCAGATTTTAAGATATACAAATCTATCTCCCAGTTAAATATGCAGACCCTAAACCGGCCTCAGGCTGTCGTTATTGAACAGAATTGCCGCAATAACATAAAAAAACTGAAAGCTAAAGCCCGCAGCAATAATGCTGACTGCCGGCCACACTTCAAAACCCATCAGTCACATATTGTAGGTAATTGGTTTAAAGAGGAAGGCATTTCTGCCATAACAGTATCCTCACCTCAGATGGCAGCATACTTTACGCAATATGGATGGAGTGATATATCGATAGCATTTCCATTTTATAAAACACAAATACATGATATAAATAATCTTGCACGCAATAGCAGTATTCGACTTTTTGTTGATGAGGTAAATAAATGTCGATATTTAAGCTCAAATCTTGAGCACCCGGTTGGACTGATGATTGAGATTGATGCAGGTTATAACAGAAGCGGTCTGCCATTTCAGGATCTGGTTACTATCGATAAGCTGATAACTGAGATTAAAAATTTGCCAAACATCAGCTTTAAAGGCTTTTACATACATGATGGTGGAACATATAGTGTAAAAGGTAAAAGTGATGTCCAACGCATTATCCAAAGAGATTTAGAGGCATTCAAATTTCTTCGAAAACATTATCCAGATGCTGCGTATGGTATTGGAGACACACCCTCTTGTTCATTGATTGATGATTTATCTCCTGCGACTGAAATATCCCCTGGTAATCTCATCTTTTATGATTTGATGCAAATCGAGATTGGCAGCTGTTCGTTTAATGATATCGGTTTACTTGTACGGGTACCGGTTGTTCAGGAGAAAGTCTATTCTGATGAATGCATTATACATGGCGGAGCTGTTCATTTTTCAAAAGAACGATTGATTGTCGATGGTAATGAAACCTTTGGTCAACCTGTACTCGTGAGTGATGAAGGGAAAATTTCAAAAATCGGAGATACATTCATCAAATCTCTTTCCCAGGAACATGGTATAGTATCAGGCCTTCAAGCGCTTAAAAAGGCTTATAATACGGATCCCCTGAAAGAACTATGGATTTGTCCGGTTCACTCCTGCCTCACTGCCAATCTTTTCGACTCGTATATCACACTTAACAATAAATCTATTGAGAAACGTGTTCTATCATGAGTGAATCTATCAAGGTATCAGAAAAATATTCTGAATATTGGCCGGCTATAACCATTGGCAGTTTAATCCTTTCCCTTCTCTTTTTGATCGGCTACATCTACTCGAATGATACACTGGTAGAGAGTTATTTAAGACTGGCAGCTTTTGCCTTTTTTGTGATCGGATTTCTAAGCTATTTCAAACTAAGAGACGGACAGATTACTATAAATTACCTGGTAAATGATGATGATGAGAGTGAAATGAAAATAACTTATTCAGTTCGAAATCAGAACATTCATGCCGAAACAGTCGATTTAAAAGAAATAGTTGATGTGAAAGTCGATGAGATGCCAAACCGATCACTATACAATGACTTTTATAAAGTTGATAAATCGGTTCGACTTAAAAAGAAAAATATGAACAGCTGGCTTTATCTCAATGAGTTACATGGGCGTATGATACCGTTAAGCAAAGAGAATGCGGAAAAGATCGTTAAGTTTATAGAAAGGCAAACAAAGTGAATCTATAAATAATAAGTTAAACTGTTCAGGAAATTAGAGAGGAACTTCCAATGGGCCTGCATCGTCTGTAAAAGCTCGTTTCCAGAATACAATTGCTCCCAAAACAAGGCCTTTAGCGATAAAGAATGTAAACACGATCATTAAACCAATGTCCTGAAAAACCGCTATGATCACGATATACACGAAAAAGAGAATCATCCTGTTTTTGTATTTCTTGATCGAGTCTTTGTCAAACCGGGGAATCTTATCAAATGGAATGGTGCTTACCATCAAAAACGAGAGAATGATAACGATTGGGATAATAAATGACAGAAACCCGTGTTCAAACCCTGAAAACCAGTCCATTCGTTTATTAAACGTAAGGTAAAGAGCTGAGACCATCGCAGCCTGAACAGGGATAGGAAGGCCTTTGTAAAAGTCGAATGTAGCATATTTAGAATCCACATTAAAACGTGCCAAGCGAATAGCTCCGCATAGCGGCGGTAATGCACTGAGGATTATCCCAATGATAGTAATTTCATTGAGAACGAATGAATAAAGTAAAAATCCCGGTGCAACGCCAAAAGAAACAACGTCACTTATCGAATCAAGCTCAATTCCAAATTCACTCGTAGCATTTGCCAGACGTGCCATAAATCCATCTAGAGCGTCAAAGAGTCCGGCAGTTACAATAAGCCATGCACCAAAAATCAGGTTTCCTTCAGCAACCATTATGATCGAAAGAAAACCACAAAAAAGATTCATTAATGTAAAAAAACTGGGTATTACGATTCGCGGAATAGGTTTACGCTCACGTTTCTGACGTTTACGCTTCAATCTTAATTTTTGAATCGGATATTTCATAGTGGGTTATCGTATTTTACCAATAATCGATTCACCAGCTACAGTTTTATCACCTTTTTTAACCATAATATCTACATTTTCAGGAAGTATCAGATCCATTCGGGAACCAAATTTCATAATGCCGAATCTCTCCCCCGCTTTCACTTCGTCACCTTCTTCTAAGTAAAAAACAATACGTCGTGCCAGAAAACCGGTAATTTGCTTAAACAGCATTTTCGTACCTGATGTGTGTTTTACTCCAAAATGAGCCCGTTCATTAAGTTCAGAAGCGTGGTCTTCCCAGGCCATTAAATACTGACCGGGAGAATATTTCACGTATTCCACGTCGCCTGAAAAAGGCACACGGTTCACATGAACATTAAGAGGTGATAAAAATATACTTACCTGAGTTGCAGGCTGATTCATGTATTCAGACTCCTCAACGCTTTTAATAAGCACTACTTTTCCATCTGCTGGTGAAATGATCAGTGAATCGTCATCCGGAGTTTCCCTATCAGGGTCACGAAAAAAGTAAATGGTCAAAAAGCAAAGTATACCTAAAGCAGCATAGATAAAATATGCAAGTAAATCAGGCAGGAATGAAGCACCAAACGCCACAACCCCAGAAAAAACAATGACTACAGCTATAGTACCAAAACCTTCTTTTGAAATCATAGACTAACTTCCGAATGTCCTCAAAATATCATTAAATGTGACGAGTATTATAAGCCCGATCAGGAAAAGAAAACCAATTTGTTGCAGTCCCATTCGCACTTTGGCACTGGGTTCGCGACGTGTTATCCCTTCATAAAGTAAGAACATAAAGTGTCCGCCATCTAGAGCCGGTATTGGCAGCATGTTCATAATGGCAAGCGTAATGCTTAGAAATGCAGTAATCTCCCAAAAGCCCAAAAATCCACGAGAATCTGTTGCCTGTTTAGTTACACTGGCAATTGCAACAGGCCCACCCAGGTTCTGTCTCACTGATATATCGCCGGAAAACATCATTCCTATACCCTGGAGAATTCCAACAAATGTGTCTTCTGATTTTTGATAGCCCTGCCCTATAGCCTGTGCAAGATTGAAATTTAATGTCTGTACCTCATATATTTCCCTGGGATTGGGTGGAGCAATACCAATCTGATTTGTTTCAGGATCGGGTGTTACAGACATATTTTTTAATGTTCCGTTTCGCTGAACAGTAAATTCCAGTTCACCATCTGCATTTTGAATTATATCAACCAGCTGTATCCAGTAATCAATAGGTTCACCGTTTATTGATACTACCTGATCTCCGGGCTGAAACCCGGCTTCCTCTGCAGGGCTTCCCTCCAAAACCATCGATATACGGCTTGGTAGCGTATTATTTTGATTCAGAAAGCCTTCTTCACCTATTTGATCAAGGAAATTTGGCGGTGTTGATAAATTCTGTACTGATCCATCACGGACAATCATGAATGACAGGTCGCGTCCGGTGATAGCTGCAGGATTAAATATGTCGTTAAAATATTCGACGCGCTCACCATTGATACCGATAATTCGATCACCGGTCCTGAAACCGATATCATGGGCTACTGATTCTTCAGGAATGTAAAGGTTATCTACTGACTCAATTGGAATCACTTCTTCGCCATAAGAAAGAGCTATGCCGGTATAAATGATGACAGCCAAAATAGCATTAAAGATCACACCTGCGGTGATCACTATCATACGCTGCCAGACAGGTTTACTTCTGAATTCGTCTTCCTTTGGTTCTTGTTCAAGAAACTCATCATCCATTGATTCATCAATCATTCCGGCAATGCTAACATATCCACCCAGAGGTGTAGCACCGAGTACATATTGAGTTTCGCCTTTTTTGAAACTGAATATTTTAGGTGGAAAGCCTATAGAAAACTTATCTACACGCATTTTAAAATACTTTGCAGCCAAAAAATGACCCAGTTCATGAATTGTAACCAAGATGAATATCGCTGCTACAAAGATAGCAATCGTTGATGAAATGCTTATAATCCAGTCCATGACTTACTTAAGTAGTGTTTTAGCAAAAATTCGTGTTTCCTTGTCAATTTCGAAAAGGACATCGGGTGATGTAATGTCTGTTTGGTTGAAATTATTGATAGCTTTTTCAATAAGCACAGGGATATCAATATACCGAATTTCTTTGTTTAAAAAGCGTTCTACAGCAACTTCATTGGCCGCATTCATTACCGCCGGTTTGATGCCTCCCTCCTTCACCGCATCGATAGCAATTTGAACGCACGGAAATTTATCAAAGTCGACTGGTTCAAATGTCAGGCTCATTCGTTTTTGATAGTCAAGCCTTGGAACGTTAAGTGTATGCCTGTTTGGATAACTTAACGCGTATATAATGGGCACCTTCATGTCAGGCGGGCCAAGTTGTGCTTTTGATGATCCATCTTTGAACTCAATAATCGAATGAATAATACTTTGCGGATGAATTACAGGCTCAATTAATTCTATATCAATATTAAAAAGCCAATGGGCCTCAATGATTTCCAACCCTTTGTTCATCATCGTAGAAGAATCAATAGTAATTTTATTACCCATCTCCCAATTAGGATGATTCAGTGCATCTTCCACCGTAATAGAACGCATCTTATCTTTGCTATATTCTCTGAAGGGTCCGCCACTGGCAGTGATCACAATTTTTTCGATACTTCCCATATTTTCGCCAACCAAACATTGCCACATTGCGGAATGTTCAGAGTCAACCGGGATAAGCTGCTCATAGAATCCCGGAATAGACGTCAGCAGTTCGCCACCAACAACAAGTGATTCTTTGTTTGCCAAAGCTACTTTGTTTCCGGCTTTTAACGCTTCAAACGTTGAACTGAACCCTGCAAACCCAACCAAAGCATTTAAGATAAGATCAGTTTCTGAATCCTTCGACATTTCACGAAGTGCATCTGCACTGTAATCTATCTGCTTCGGTGAATAGCTAAGCGAATCTTCAAATTGGCTGCGATTGGATTCATCCGTTAAAATGAGCCATTCGGGCTGAAACTCATTCGCAAGAGCAGAAAGTTTTTTCCAGTTGGAATGGCCCGTGAGACCAACAATGTCGTAGGATTCTCGCTTGCCGGCAACAATTTCAAGAGCTTGTGTCCCGATTGAACCGGTAGCTCCCAGAATAGAGATGCGCTTATGATTGGAACCGTCACTTTTTTGCTTCATTATGGTCGTCAAAATAGAAAAATTTCTAGTTAAATCGGGACGAATAGATTTCTGAAGCAGATTCATAAAGAACTGCATGATTTTCGGCAGTTTCCCGCACTGAAGGCGAATATCCGCCTGAAAGCAGAAGCGCAATAGGAATATCTTTATCGGCAGCCGTTGAAATGACTAAATGATCCCGCTCTCTTAAGCCATTTTTTGTGAGTGATAACCGACCAAAATGATCGGTTTCCAGCGGATCGATACCGGCCAGATAAAAAATAAGATCTGGTTCGAACTCGGTAAAGATCTCCGATAGTGCATCTGTAAGAATATTTATATAATCTGCATCACCTGTATTATCAACAAGACCAATATCTTTAGTGGATGGCGGCTTTTTGAACGGGTAATTTTTTTCTCCGTGAATTGAAAATGTGTAGACATCGTCATCATTTTTGAAAATCTCAGCCGTTCCGTTACCCTGATGAACGTCACAGTCTATCACGAGCACTTTCTTAACCCACATGGCTTGTTTAAGCACTTTGATAGCAACTGCTACATCATTATAAACACAAAAGCCTTCACCCAAATCCGGCATTGCATGATGAGTACCTCCTGCAAGATTCCCGGATATTCCGTCCTGTAACGCCATCAAGCCTGCATTTAGAGTTCCCTGAACAGCTAATCTAGACCTGATGGCAAGACTTTTACTCCATGGAAGTCCCATTCGTCGTTCTTCTTTACGGGTAAGTGTTCCATTCCAGACCGCTGATGCGTAACGCTGAGTATGAACGCTGCAAAGCGATGTGAAATCAGCCAGTGATGGTTCAATAACCTGTTTTTTAGAAATTACACCTCGGTTAAGAAGATGCTGATGCAGAACAACAAACTTTTTCATGGGAAAGATGTGTCCCTCTGGCAAATCAGCATCATAGCCCTGGGAAAAACTAATGCGCACGTTTTATGAATTAAATTCTGGTTTGTTTAATAAATGCTAACATGCGTCCGGCTTTATCGCGTTCTCTTCTGAAAGAATAAAATGACAAATCATTAATTGTACACCGGGGATCAATCTCAATATTGGACCGTTGAATGCCTTTATCTAAAAGTTGTTGTTCAAGAAACTTTTTTAAATCCAGATGTGGCTTTTTACCAATTGTCCGATCAATGAAGGAAGAGGGAAACTGTTCGGCAACTTCCTCGCCTATTTCAAAATTATTCAGCGATATACAGGCTGAAATGTAGCAGTAAATATTTTTTGTATTTGCTCCCTGAGCTTTCATTTCTTCAATAGCTTTAGGCAAAATATCGGAAGCTGCACCCCGCCAGCCCGCATGTATCGCTGCAATAACGCTTTTTTCTCTATCTGCCATAAGTAAAGCTGCACAGTCTGCCGCTTTAATTCCTATTAAGAGATTTTGCTCTGTAGTAATAAGTCCATCAATGCCTTTATAAAACCCGGATTCACTAACTAAATGGGTATCAGACTCATGAACTTGTTCTGCCAGCGCCATTTTGCCGGTATGTCGAATTTCGTTATTGAGTCTGCTAAAATTATCTGCAACGACCGTCTGCGCAACATCTGTATTTTCTCCAAAATTAAGCCCCGGTATAGATGCATTCACATTAAATTTATCTCTTAACGCGTAGGTAAAACCGGCTTCTACCCCTTTAATTTCATTTATGATATTAGGTGAATAAAAGATCATTAACTGACAAGATGATTGATGAGCTGAGATTTTACTTTTTCAAATGGAAATGTAAAGCCGGTCCATATCTCAAACGACCGGCTTCCCTGATGAATGAGCATATCCAGACCTCCGATTGTTTCGGCACCTGCAGATTCAGAAATTGATAAAAATTTAGTTTTCAAAGGATTATAAACTAGATCATAGCAAATTCTATCTTCCAAGAATTCTGCATCGTGAATCTCAACCGGGCTTTTGCCAATCCATTTCCCCATACCCAGAGGTGTGGTGTTGACATATAATTCTGTTTCATCTGCAAAACTCTGCCATTGCGTATAATCTACAACCCTTGTGTAGAGCGATTCCCGAAGAGGTGTTACCGTTCTGGGTGATCGAGATACAATGATGACCTCTTCAAAGTTCAGTTCCATTAATGCATACTGTACGGCAAGGCTTGCACCACCTGATCCAAAAATAATGGCACGGCCATAATCTAGAACGTTTTCGTAGTCATCAAGAGGGACTTTGAAGCCATAGATATCTGTATTTGAACCTTTTATGATATGACCACTTTCAATTTTTGAAATAGTATTCATCGCACCAACAGCATGCACCTCAGGTGAAAGCTCATCCGGCACATTTAAAAACTCTTTTTTATACGGGATTGTAATATTGCAGCCAAGAAAATTCTCGTTATTTAACCAGGCTATAAATTCGGGAAGTGCTTGTGGGCTGAGATCAACAGCTATATACTCTGCATTTATGGAATGATGCTGAAGAGAAATATTGTGCATCAGCGGAGATAATGAATGCGAAATCGGATGGCCGACAACAAGATAATGAGGTGAGTCAGAAAGGTTCGAGTCTTTAAATTCATCAAATGATAATGGCCCGCTTTGCGTCATCAACTAATGCTTGAAGTTGGATAGGTTGTTTATTACCAGGCAAACCTGAATAGAATACCAGTACTTTGAGAACAGGAAATAAAAAATGCGCACCTCGATAGAAGTGCGCATTTGAAAAATGTCTGGAACAAAAAGATTAAGCGGTTACTTCGCTACCCTCTTTTTCTGTTTGTTCGTCTTTAAACGTATCTGTTTCAGCCAATTCTTTGAATTTCCCCAGGTCAACTTTTAGTTGCTGTGGCAGTCCTTCAATAAAATTCGCAAGTTCTTCCTCTGGTTCGCCGAAAAATGTACGATAATCGAGGGAAAAATCGATTCTAGTACGTTTTCCGTTATCCAAAGGCGTAAAACGAATAGTTCCGGTTTGATTCAGATTTCCGTTGATCGTTATCCAGGCAAATCGTGTATTGCGAAGATTATCAATAACGTTTGTAGTCCATTGAAACTCCTCGCCTCCAATATTGGTTTTATAATCGAATGTCTGAGAATTGACCTTTTCAATTTCATCAATTCTGTTTAAAAATTTTGTATAATGAACAGGATTGCAGAGCAAATCGTATGCTTTTGCAAGAGGTAAATCAACTTCAATTCTTTCGTGCGCCATAGTATGATTGAACTTCGGAAGTGAGAATTATAATTCAGATTGTGAGAAGGTTGAGGAAAGCAGATACGGCTTATCCACAATGCTTTAAATTTAAACATATTTTGATTAAGCATCAATCAATTTCGTGCATAAACATTTTTGTAGTATTAAATTAATATTTCCAGCTCATCTTAAACCTCTCATATGTATTTTAGCCCTGTTAATTTCCAGTGTTCCTTTTGGATTGCATGGTCAGGATTTTAGTGGTGTTTTCAAGAATTACAATGCGTTCCAGATTTATAATGATAATGAACTGCTAGCCGGACGTAACCGATTGGGGCTGAAGGTAAACCAAGGTTTGTCTATAGGTGAATTTGTTGCTGAAATTGATATTATTGACAGATATAGTTCAGAAATGGACTTTGAATTGTTACCACGCGAAATTTATGTCGATTGGTACACTTCCAACTACGACATCAGGATAGGAAAACAATCAATTATTTGGGGAAAATCTAATGGAGGTTTCGTCAATGATATCTTAACACCTGTAGATTTACGTGAATTTTTGACTCAGGATATGTCGGATCTGCGTGTGGGATTCACTGCTTTTAATTTAAGGCGGTATTTCTCAAACACCACACTTCAACTAATACTCTCCCCTTCCATAAGTACGGATTTACTGCCCGAGTCTAATTCCCGATGGTTTCCCGTTCAGACTATACCAACTCCCCTGCCCTTTAATTTCAGCGAGGCTTCACCAGATCAAAACCTCTCTAATGTACAGCTCGCAGCACGCTTAACCTGGCGTCCTACTCTATCGCTTGATATAGAAATCATGGCATATCACTGGGCGCATCCGATGCCTGCTTATTCGATCCAGCCCAGCTTTTTTACGTTTCAGCAATTTCCCGAAGTTACGTTACAAGAAACGTATAAAACATCTCCAATGGCAGGCTACACAACGGTGTGGAAACCGGGCGATAAATGGATTTTTACAGCTGAAGCACTATTTGTAAACGAAAGACTGTTTACTTTTCTGCCGGTTCCCGTTAGCAGGCTGGAAGATGCACTGGAAAATCCTCTTGAAGGATTACAGGTGCTTAGTGAATTTGATATCAGGCCCGATGGTTACCTGTTAACTAAGCCCTGGTTTCAGCAGATGGTTGGGGTTCAGACTAGTTTTAGTGGAGTTACAGCAGGTATTCAGGCATATCTGGAAGTTATTTTGAACTACGAAGAACGAATACTTCCTCAACAGCTCTTCCCTTATGTAAGTGCATTTGGCCAAAAGTCGTTTCTTCAGGATAGATTACAGGTTTTCAGTGTCGGACGATATAATATTTATGGAGAGGATTACTGGGCACAATTACAAGGCACATACGAAATCGCCGATGGATTTGAGTTTACACTGGGAACAAATGTATTTGGAGGGCCCTCTATTTCACCATTTTACGGCCATTTGACATTTAATCAGTTTCAGGAAAACAGTTTTATTTTTGCACAAACCTCTATCTATTTCTGATTAAAATATAGTTGTCTATCTGTTCTACTCCTGATCCAAAGTCATCACTAACCAAAATCAAGCCGGCTTTACAGAGGTTCTCTTTTCTTAATTATAAGGAATGTAACTGATGTTCATTTAGTTTTGGCTCCTGAATTGAAACAAACAGTTATTATCTACAGCCGTTGAAAAAGTTTGGTGAAATTATACTAGCTGCACCCGGCTCTGTTATCACAGGCATGGTGTTGCTTATTTTCCTGGCAATCTATCCCGCATCTCAAATTCGTACGGATTTTAATCTGGAAGGCTTTTATCCGGAAGAAGATCCGGTCATTGAAGATTATGATTTGCTTGAAGAAGAGTTTGGAAGGGATGATAATACTATTCTCGTTGGTTTCAGTAGCGATTCTTTGATTTCTCACTCTGTTCTGAGTGACATCGAAAAGCTCACAGCTGAATTTGAAGAGATTGAGAATATTGAGTCTGTCAGAAGTATTACCAAAGCTCAGCAAATTCAAAATATTAATGACCGGCTCACTTTTTCTGACTACATCGATGACATCCCTAAGGACTCTGAAACTTTATATCAGCTTAAGCAACAGCTTACGACCGATCCTTTACTTGAAGGAGCTCTCATAAATGCGAGTGGCAACACAACTGCATTTTTGCTGAGAATCATTGAAGAGCAGAATACTTATCCCAATAGAAACAAGATTATTTCCGAGATAGAGTCGATCCTTCAGGAGTTTAGCGGTTCTTATGAATTTCATAAATCGGGCATTCCCTATTTTCGTAACCAGTATGTAAACCTGTTAAATGGAGAAATCATTATTTATATAGGTTTCTCCTCGGTTCTTATAATTTTGCTGCTTTGGTATCTCTACAGAAGTATATGGGGCGTCCTATTTCCAATGATCATCGTTTGGACCACCCTCCTCTTTACCGTTGCCATTATTCATTTGACGGGTGGATATCTTGAAATTATGAGTTCTACCATAGCCCCCATTCTGCTATGTGTAGGTGTCGCGGATTCAATTCATATGATATCCAAGTATGATGATGCCAGGGAAAAAGGATCAGATAAACGCAGCTCGATAATTGAAATGCTGACAACCCTTGGCAGTGCAACTTTTCTAACCAGTGTAACAACTGCCATTGGCTTTGCGTCTTTACTCAGTAGTTCGGTCATGCCTATGGCTAAATTTGGGATGTATACTGCAATCGGAGTTTTGTTAGCTTATGTAATAACTATTTTCTTTCTGCCAGTTGCCCTATCCAAGTCCAAAAAAGGCCGTGTCTTTAATGAAAAATCAGGATCTTTTTATCCGCTGATCAGCCGGGTTCTGAGTAAAATCACGGCAATAAATAGATTACACTATAAAAAAGTACTCTTTGCAGGATTTATCGGTACAATTCTGGTTTTTACCGGTGTCAGGCATGTTGATGTAAATGGAAAAGTATTTGATGATCTTGGAGAGGATACTGAACTGATGAGGGATAGTGCGTTCTTTTCTGAGCAGCTGACACCACAATTTCCGCTTGAATTTATCATAGACTCCAAACAACAGGATGGAGTCCTTAAACATGATCTTCTTAAACGTTTAGCGGATTTTGAAAATTACCTGCTTCAGTATGATGAGATTGAAAGAGTTGCAGGGCTTCATTTACTCATTGAAGAGGTCCACGAGCTGCTGAGTAATTCAGATAGTGCAATGCCCCAAGACGATGCGACTGTAGCCCAGTATGCTCTCCTACTTGAAATTAATGATGCACCAATGCTCGAACGGCTGGTGAATTTTGACTATAGCAAACTTCGCGTTACAGCTTTTACTGAAGATGTAGGTTCAAAAAGAATTAATGAAATGCGTGATTCTATAAAGGTTTATCTTTCTGAAAATTTTCCAGATCAGGAAATCACGCTTACAGGAACAACAATACTTAGTGCTGATCTTACTAACAAAATTGTATTTTCTCTGGCCTGGAGTATTCTTATTGCCGTGATTGCAATATCAATTATTATGACCCTGCTGTTCAGAAACCTCTATATGGTTTTTATCTCACTGGTTCCCAACCTTATTCCACTTCTCGCAGTTGCCGGGGTGATGGGATTTTTCAATGTTGATATCAAGCCTTCTACTGCTGTAATCTTTACAATTGCGCTTGGAATAGCTGTTGATGACAGTATTCATTATCTCGCGAGATTCCGAATTGAACACATGAGGTCAGGTGCACTGTTTGCATCACTTACAAAAACAACTGTTCAAACAGGTCGTGCAATTATAGTAACAAGCCTTATACTAATTGCCGGATTTGGCACTCTTATAACCAGTGCGTTTACATCAACAGCCATGATGGGAATCCTTGTTTGCACAACCATTGCAGCAGCTTTGCTGGCTGATTTATTTGTTCTGCCCTCTCTTTTTTACCTGATAAAGCCCAAACTAAGTTTTAAAAAAGAGCCTCTACGTGATTGATAATATCTTTGTGAACATTTGTTCTATGCATTGTTGCATCAATCACTTTAATACGATCCTCTTCACGGCTCAGGATATCAAATCCTTTTGATACTTTTTTGAAAAATAATCTCCCGGATTTTTCCATCCGGTCTTTCCGGTCTGATGATATTCGTTTTTCTGCATCACTAATACTTATTTTCATATAGATGGTAAGGTCCGGTACCAATCCATGAGCTGCTATTCTGTTAAGCTCCTTTATGTCATCTAAAGATGCCGACCCTCTTCCATACCCCTGATAAGCAACTGTTGAGTCGTAAAACCGATCAAGAATTACAGTTTTGTTATCATTAAGCAATGGAATTACTTTCTCAGCGATAAGCTGGGACCTTGCTGAAGAGAAGAGCAACAGTTCTGTAACGGGGTCCATTTCTTCCGTATCGTGCAGTAAAAGGGATCGTATATTTTCAGATACCTCTGTACCTCCCGGTTCGCGGAATACGTGGCACTCAATTCCTTTTTTAGATAAATAAGAGTTAAGTAAGTTGATTTGAGTTGATTTCCCACTTCCATCAATACCTTCAAACGTAATAAACACTAAGCTTCAGTTTAATTAATTGAAATCGTCCATGTCGTCAATTGATTCTTTCGGCATAACGATTGCCATCGCTAAATAAAGAAGAAAGAAGCTTCCAGAACTTAAAAAGAACGCAATTAAAAAGCCGATGCGCAATACAGTAGAATTCATTCCAAGGTACTTGGCCAGGCCGCCACAAACGCCAAACAGCTTACTGTCTGTGCGAGATCGTGTAAGTCCGCCGGAAAAACTCAGTTTGTTGCTTATTGAACGCTTGCCAGACCGACCGGAACGTGATGCTTTAGATGTGCGGCTTCGGGTTTCTTCATCTGAATAGAGAAAATCATCCAGCTTGTCATACGTTTTTTTGTTTTGTGACTCCCGAACGGTTGCTTTTTTCTTTTCTGATTTGGACTGTTTCATGAATCCGATACCTATAACGGCAAGCATTGCGCCTCCAAGATAAGGCAGGAACTGCATCACAGTATTAAGAAAAGGCACACCGCCTGTCCCCATTATTTCAGCTCCAATGGTTTGGCCAATAAATGCCAGAGAGACGAAGACAAACGCGAGCCCGGAAATCGTTTTAATGTTCCAGATGGAATGAGATTCCTTTTCCTCGCTGGTTTCGAGAAAAGACTTCAACGAATTTTGCAGATCCTCGTCTGTTACATTGATTGTTGATGTGTGCATACGAGACTTTGTCTGTTCAGCCATGGTTCATGAGCTTTTTTGATTCAGATGATTCTTAATAAATTCCTTACGAGTATAAGATTATTGAGTTTCAAATCAGCAGGTTTTTACATCTACAAAATATGAATCTATAAGATAAACTGTTCTGAAATTACCTTATCCATTTTGATATCAAACGAATCAACAGGAAGCGGCGTCCAGTTCATATTCATCGAATAACAGAGGCCTATTTTTGTAAAGCTCAATGAATTAAGAAAACGGTCGTAGTACCCTTTACCATATCCAAGCCTGTTTCGCATAAAATCAGCTGCTACCATTGGAACGATAACCAGCAGATCATCCGGTAAATCCACTTCAATATCTGATGTGGGTTCCATCACCCCCCACTTGTTTTCCGATAAAGACGACAGTGTACTAAGCTGATGATGTGAAAGAATACCTTCAGACTTTATTTTTGGAACAATAACTTTTTTATCTGAGTCGAGACAAGCATTAATCAGATCTATTGTGAATACTTCTCTTTTTTTCTTCATGGATACATAGGTGTGTATGGAAGACGCTGATTTGAATTCCTCTGTCATCACCAATCTATCAATGATTTTACTGCTCAAATATTTCCATTCACTTTCTCTAAGTGACTGTCTTAGAATGTGATGATGAATCCTTCTACGGCTTTTGTCACGGGCAATTAAACCACTCATTACAAATGAAGTTTCAGGTGTTCGAAAGGTTCTTCATTTTCCAGTTGAACAATAACACGGTCCCAGATGTCTAAGCCGTACTTATTCATGTAGTAGATGAAAGCTATTTCTCTTTCCTGTAAATTTTGATTTGGAAAAATATTGGTTTTTATTCGTTTTATGCGGTCCAATTGTACGTTTTCCTGATCTTTTACACTACGATAAACTTTGCCTTTAAGCTTATCAAGCTCCGAAAAATAGGTGGCTTTCGCTTTACCAACACTTCCTTTAAGGGATGGATCAATGTCTCCGATTTCATCACGTTTGGCTCTTGATAACTCTTCTATTTGAGACCTCCACATACCAAACAGCTTTTCAATATTCACTGTCTCTGATTCTTTTACGTATTTTTTTTCCAGGTCTTCAATCCGTTCGAGGTATGACTGCCACTCAAACGGCAGTTTTTCCAGAATTCTGTCTATTGATGATTCAAAGATTGTAAGGCTGAACCTTGGCAAAATTATCGGCATTTTAAAACCAAAACAGTCATAAAGATCTTTCATTTGGGCGTAGTAAGCGATTTCTCCCGGTCCGCCAACATATGCGGCAACCGGAAGGATGTAATCTTGTAAAATCGGCCGTAGAAAGACATTAGGTGAGAACCGGTGAGGGTCTTTGTCAATATGATCTAAAAGCTCAGCTTCAGTCCATTTTCTGTCAGGAATATTCCAAACACCCTCAGTAAACTGAATTTTAATCCTCTCCCCTTTATTAGTAAGATAAAATAAATTTGATGGTTGTACCTGAACCTGATCGTGATAGCCTGCTTCTTTAAGAGAAAACGTTGTATTATCAAGAGCCTCTGATATCTCTTTGTGAGACTTTACAGCCGTTTTCATTAAATGTTTAGTCTGAGATTTTGCAGCTTTATCAAGGCTCCCTGCAAGGACTAGTCCATGTTTACCAAAAAATGACATTAGTAACTGACTAAATGCCTCCCCAAAGGTAACGTCTGATTGATAGCATAAACCGAGCTTGTCCAGAAGTTCTGACTTAAAATCAGTGTCATCCAGAGTTTTGTCAAGTTTATTCCAAACTCTATTTAATTCCTCGCCAAGCTCGATAGTGCTTGCTGCTGGTGCATTTTTATATGTTTTATGCTCATAATCTATCGAAACGGTATCGTAAGATTCCGGAAAGGTGATGGTTGAAACTTCATCAATATCATGATCTTCATCTGCCAGCCAAAAAACCGGAATCACGGGATGACCCGTTTCATTTTCCAGTTTTTTAGCATAAAGTATGGCTGTAATTGTTTTGTAGACCGTATATAAAGGACCGCCAAAAAGTGTAACCTGCTGGCCCGTTACCACTGTGAGGCTATCTTCTTTTTTTATCTTATCAATTTGTGAGCGTGTAACTTCTTCGTCGAGATATGCATTATTGAATGATTCCAGTATCGACAAACTGAAACTACGGTCGCCTTCAAAAGTAAAAGTATCAACAGAATCTACGACTGAATTCCAGTTAGAAGGATGCGTTTCAAAAAACGTGTCGATTGTACCGTTGGCTGATGTATAATGTTTAAAAAGTTTTGAAAAGGGCAGTGTGTCAAAGCTACTTTTATTTACCTTCACTTCACCCCTTTAATCGGTTGATTTGATCTCGCAGCTTTGCGGCCTTCTCATAATTTTCAGTCTCTATGGCCATTTTAAGATCCTGCTCAAGCTTTTCAATACCACTCAACTCGTTTGTTTCACTACTTTTCACAGTTTGAGCACTCCCCTTTTCTCCCTTCTCATCCTCAGATTCAATACCTGCTTCATCAAGTACACTTTTATGAACAAATATCGAAGCACCAAACCGGATGGCTACTGCGATAGCATCGCTGGGACGCGCATCTATTTCAATCTTTTCATCACCATTCGAAAAAACAAGTTTTGCGAAAAAGGTACCTTCAGAAAGTTCATTAATTAAAACGAAGTCAACCGCAGAATCAAAACTCATGATAATATTTTTGAGCAAATCATGTGTCATTGGCCGGGGTGGCTTTATACTTTCCAGCTCAAGAGCAATAGCTTGTGCCTCAAATGTTCCGATGATAATGGGTAGTCGTCTGCCTCCGTCTTTTTCAGTAAGAATTAGGGCGTAGGCCCCGCCGCTGCTCGGACTCGTTGATAGCCCAAGTATATCCATTTCAATGTTTTGCAATGGTTTCTCCAGTGTGCGTTAGTTTTAACTGTTATAAAGTTAAGGAATTTCAACTATCTCTTAAACTCTTAAAGTTCCGGTATTTGCTATATCACATAAATGGTGACCACACATAAATTACTTAATGATTTTTCTTGTATCACCTACTCTGTTAGTGAATCCTTAAGTAAACAAACATACAAATAATTACGAATAGCAGTATGAACTCACTATCTTTAAAACGTCGTAAACGTTTACTCAAACGTATTCAAAACAAATATTATCTCAGTTAACAAATAATCAGTTCTAATGAACGTAAAGATTTTAGAAAAAAGAAATCCCAGAACAGGAAATCCAACGACCGTTGTACAAGGAATAACTCATAACCCCCAGGTAATTGAAAAACTCGAAAAAAAACTGAAGTCGAGCTGTGGCGCAGGTGGTCATACGGAAGGAAAGACCATTATTATCCATGGATCTCACACTGATAAAATTAAATCCATACTTGAAAAAGAGGGATATAACATCATATAATTAATTTGAAACTTACTCTCCCGCCAACTCTATTTGATTTAACTTTTAAGCCTTCATCATATAAATTGACCAGTAAGTTCAAATAAGGGATAATTAATTGGCATTCATGTGATAAATCATAGTATTTTTACATTTATGATATCACGACTTTGCACACTATTCATCTCCCTGTGTTTTCTCTTCCATAGTCCTGTTAAGGCAGCTACTTCCGATTTACAAAGCTTATCAGTTAATGAGACTGATTCACTAAGTGTTGGATTGGTTTTAAGTGGTGGTGGCGCTAAAGGTATCGCGCATATCGGTGTTATAAAACGCCTTGAAGAAGCCGGAGTTCGTATTGATTATATAACCGGTACGAGCATGGGAAGTTTAGTGGGTGCTCTGTATGCAATCGGATACTCTTCATCACAGCTAACCGAGCTGGCTAAATCGAGCAACTGGAATCAGTTATTTACTGAGAAACCATCTCGTACATTTATTTCCAATTACGAGCGTACCTTTGGTAACAGAACTTTTGTCTCTTTCCCAATTTCTGACAGAGGCCTCGACCTGCCCGTGGGTATCATAAGTGGCCAGAATATTTACTCTTTTCTTTCAAAATATACGTGGCCCGTACACGGAACTCAGAGTTTCGAAAATTTTCCTATTCCATTTGCTACTGTTGCAACTGAACTCTCAACAGGTAAAGCAAAAACATTTACGTCTGGCTACCTTCCGGACGCAATACGTGCCAGTATATCAATCCCTTCGCTCATGCGGCCGCACATGATTGATGGTGTTGCCTATGTGGATGGCGGAGTCTCGAATAATCTTCCGGTTGAACAGGCGAAAGAAATGGGTGCTGATTTTGTGATCGCTGTTAATGTAGCTGCACCTGTATTGCCTACAGACAGTTTAAATACCTTTGCAGAAGTTTTAAATCAGGTTGTGAACTACCGGATAAACGAAAAGATCGAGAGCCAAATTGAACTGGCTGACATTTATATCAATCCCCAAGAAGTCAATTCATTTGATATTCTGGATTTCAATCAGGTAGATCAGCTTATAACGATTGGATACGAGGCCGTTGGCAAATATATCGATGAGATTGAAAACCTGGTAAAACGTCAATCTGAGCCACTTTTAGAACGTCAGGGTGTTGGAGACTTTGGAAGCCTGCCATTAAATGAAGTCGTAATAGAAGGTAATGACCTGATATCGGATGACTTTATACTCAACGAACTTCAGCTTTCAGAAGGTTTTTTATTAACACCTGAGTTTATTGAGGAGAAAATATCCCAGCTCTACAGTACACAACTCTTCGAATTGATAACCTATCGCATTCTGCCTGACGAAGATTATTTCTACAATCTGCATATTCATGTCCGTGAAAATACGACCGATGTATTTCGTGTTGGTCTGCGATATGAAACACAAACAAACGCTTCAATACTTTTAGCTTCAGAATTCAGAAACTTTCCGTTTAATGGTTCAAGTTCCAGATTTGATTTACGATTAGGTGATGAAATTAGAGCTCAAGCCGATATGCTTTACTACGGTACGCTTGGATCCAGAATTGGTATGCTCCTGTCGATTGTTTATGAATCTGAAAACATCGAGCAGTTTGATAATAATAATCGAAATGCCCGTTTTAAAAACAATCTAACCCGTCTTGAGCTTTCTTTTGGTAATTATTTAAGTTCTAAATTTCTTGTCGCTGGTGGTGTCAGGCGAGATTTTATATATCAAAGTGATGTTATAAATGGAGAACAGATCAATAGCTCTTCTTTGAATCACCAATCGTATTATCTCAAAATTGTTAATGATCAGTTTCATCGTAACGCTTACCCGATGAGCGGGACTCGATTTATTCTAAACGGAAATTACAGCGGAGAGCTATCTTTTAGTTCTTTGGAATATTCAAGGTTTGGTGGTCTTTTTGAATATTATATCCCATTTTCTCCAGAGATAAGCTTCAGAAATTTGTTCTATGGCGGATACACGAGCGGAGATGAACTTCCCTGGACATCATGGTTTTCTCTGAACAGACTCGACCCTATGTTTGGTTTTACCCGTTTTGGCGGTATTCGCCGCTACGAGTTAAATACACGTAATCTTCAAATGATTTCGGCAGGCTTTCAATTTGAACCTCTGTATCACAGGTTCATAAATATCGATTATTATGCCGGACGATTTCTGGATGAGTGGTCTCTTTCAACAGATAATATAATTCATGGAGCAAGCCTGAGTGTTGGCGCATTAACGATTCTTGGCCCGATAGAGCTAATTTTATCATCCAGTACAGAAAACGCATTTCTTGCCGAACTACAAATTGGATATAAGTTTTAATGAAAGAAAGCGATATACGCAATACATTATCAGATATTGAGTCGGAGCTCAGTAGTGGGGTTTCGTCAGCAGAATTACTAAATGATGCCGGTGTTGGCTATTACTTGCTTGGCGAGTTGGAGCATTCGCTGGACTATCTCAAGAAAGCAGCCAAAAAAAAGGATTCACCTGGTATACAATTTAACCTGGCGAATACATATTCAGGTCTTGGTAAACCTCATGAAGCCATAGATTCATTTCTAAAAGTTCTGGAAACAGATCCGGGACATATTGGGGCTTTGAATAATCTTGCAGATGAGTATGAAAATATTGGCGAACTGGATAAAGCTCATGAACTCTTTCATTATTTAACGCATCTGCAGCCTGATACGGCGCTTTCTCACTTTAATCTGGGAAACTTTTTCTTGCGTCAGAATCAACATATTGAGGCCGCAAAATGCTATGAAAAAGCATTGGAGAATGATGAGATGTTTGTGGATGCGTATTACAATATCGCCTGGATTCTGTTTAGGTCAAAAGCTTATGACGACGCCCTGCGATATATAAATAACGGACTATCTGTAGAAAGCGGAAATACCGATCTGATTGAATTGAAACAAAAAGTGATAGACACTCAGGAAGAGACGGCTGGTTGAGAATTCCGCTGCAGATTTTTCTGAGCAACTTCCCTTTCCAGCTCAAGAGCAAATTTTGCTGCCATTCTTTGATCGAATCCAGGACGACAAGTCACGGGCTGCAAATTTTTGAGATATTTTCGAATCATTATTCCCGCCTGAGCGGTTTCTCTAATCTCAGTATCTGTCAGAATCAATTCAGAAAATGCCTGGAGTTCAGGATTTGACAGATTTCCCTCTGTATAATCATTGATCAACCTGTCCAGCAGGTTTGATGGTAGTGTATAGCTCATATCGAAGTAACCGTTTTAATTGGAGACAATGAACTCCCTGCCTCTGCTGACACGTAATTGTATGTATTACAATCAATGTCTTTTGCGAGGCAGGTTTTTCATATATACACTACTGCTACTTCGAATCTGTTAAATTGTTTCCGGATTTACGTATTCTCCGATCAGAGACTGCAGTTGCTGCCGGGCACGGTTAATTCTCGACTTAACAGTTCCCATCGCCGTATCTGTTATTTCGGCAATTTCTTCGTAGGTAAGCTGTTGAATATCCCGCAAAACAATAACTTCACGAAAATCATCATTAAGCTTCATTAATGCTTTTTCAAGCTCACCTACCGACATTTTTTGATGCAGTTTTTCATCCTGGAGAATTACAGAATCTTCAATTTCAAATTCGCGATCATCAGGATCAGACGGATCAGCATGCATGGATATTGTTGTCATCCGCTGCTTCTTTTTATACATGCTCTTTGCGAGGTTCAGTGCGATGGTATACATCCATGTAGAAAGCTTGGCGATACGTACATATGACTGTCGGCTTCTATATACTCTCAGAAACGTTTCTTGTACAAGGTCTTCACAATCCTGATGATTGTGAGTGTATCGGTAAAGGAAATTGTGCAAACGATCTTTGTAGCGTTGAACGATGATATCAAACGCCTGAATCACTCCATCCTGGAGTTGCTCCATTACATCTTCGTCTGATAATGATTGCAAGTTTACTTTAGTTGTTGCTTCCATGGTGGTACCCCGGATTATAGTTGCAGATTCGGCACCACCGAAAGAACTTATCCGATGATGCGCTTTATCAGCAGGAGATAAATCGAAGGGACATCTAGAGTGCTGAAGCCTTTTGCGGCGCGATCGGCGTCCATCAAGGCTTCGAAAATGCGGGGCATTTCTGCCAGCTGGTATTGAGAAGCATCTTTCCATTTAAAATTGAATACGTAACTATTACGTATGCCAAGTTCAGATTGAATCTGAGATTTGGAAAGTTGCTTTTCCATCAGCCGGCGTATTTGCCAAACATCTGCGAACACTCTGTAAAAGAACCCTACGGATTTAATTATTTCACCCGCATCTGCATTACTCTTGAGCAACATCTGTTCCGCAATGCCAAGCGATTTGTCGAGATTTCGCTGGAATATGGCTTCTTTAAGCTCAATCACCGAATATTCGCGATATGACCCGGCGATTTTTTTTACATGATCAATTGTAACCCTCTCCTGACTGTCTACAAAAGTACACACTTTTTCTATTTCTGTAGACAATAGCTGCAAGTTATTACCAACCAGCTGTGACAAAACCTGTGCTGCCTGGCTATCCAGTGACTTGCCATGTTGTGCCGATGCCCAATCGATTGCCCAATCGGTAAGCTGGTAATCGGGAAGTGGCTGAAACTCATAATTGCCCACATGTTTTATCTTATTTCCCTTGAGTGACTGACCAAGCGATGTTCTACCATCGGGAGATTTTTTATCTATCAGGCAAAGTATAGTAGATGGATTTGGATTCTTTACATAGTGTTCAAAATCCCGAATGTGTCCTCCCCCCTGGTCTGTTCCCTTCAGTTTGAGAAAATCCCGAACTATGACAACTCGTAAATCTGACATCATTGGAAAGCTTTTTACCATTCCAAGAACACTTTCGGGAGACACTTCTCCGCCGTATAAAAGGTCATAATTAAAATCTTTCTGATCATCAGGAACGAGTTTAGCAATCTCTTCCTGAAGGCGATTGATAAAAAATCGCTCGTCACCGTGAAAATAGTAGATGGGATTTCTGTTTTCAGGAGACCTGATACTTGCTCTGGCCTCCTTAAAATGGTCGATGCTCGTAGGTTTTGCCACTATTATAAAATATTTAAAACGTAATGTATGCCGCTATTGAGTCGCTTACACGATTATTTAAACCGCTAATTTCGCTCATGTTTCATCTTATACTCAAACACATTGTTTATTTTCGGATCATCGGGTTTATCTTTTTCAAAAACCGGGTCATCAAACAGCTCATCTGCAGATAAATTCTGTATTTTTGAGATCTCTTTTTGCACGTTTGAAATCATTTTCATCATTTTCTTTCTTGTATCGTATTCGCCCTGTTTCAGGAGTTCTGATAACTCTCGCCTCTTCCGCTCATAAAAGTGAAGTCTTAGCGGTTTCATTGTAGATTTTGCTGTTTTATAAGGATACTTATCCTTCTTGTAATCATCGCCCGCTTTAGCATGGCTGTTACTTATACTATGCCGCTCAAGCAAGATATCACTTAAGAGGTTAGGGAATGGGTTTTCACGAGACGAATAGTGTTCAATTGAAATTTCTTTACGATCGATGTGCCTTGTCATGATATCTTCGTAAAATATTTTTAGCTGATCGTCTTCAAAATGGTCAGCACCGACATTGTGCCCTATAAATTTCTGCATTTTTTCGCCATACTGGAGTAACAGGCGAATAACTTCTTTTTCATAATGTGGCTTTTTCTTTTTTGAGGACGCATCTTCAATTGTTTCCGGTGCGGATACTCTTGCAAAACCTGTTTCTGGTGGAGGTGCCGGTCGTTCATCTGTTTTTCTAGCTCGCCTGGCCTGTCTTTTCTCGGTCTCTTTCTTTTCAGCTATAAGTTTATCAAGCTGCTGGAAGAGCTCACGATCACTGCCTTTTCGGTATTTTTGTGTTTGCTGATGAAGATGTTGTACATAAACCTGCCGCTGGATTTGGTCCGGGATCTCTGCTATCTGCTCCAGAACTTTATTGATGAGCCTGGCTCTTTCACCTGGTTTTTCCAAGGCTCCGGACTTTTCACTTTTATGGATTGTAAAAGTGACAAAATCCTTGGATTTATCTTTTTTGAGTTCCAGGAATGATTCATTACCAAATTGTTTCACAAATGAATCAGGATCTTCACCTTCAGGCAGTTCAAGCAGATCTACCTCCATCCCTTCTTTCAAGGCAATCTTTATTCCACGCTCCATTGCAGTTTGTCCGGCTTCATCAGAGTCGTACAGCATTGTAATTTTATTACCATACCTCTTCAGGATGTTAATCTGCTGTGATGTAAGAGATGTACCACTAGAAGACACCACATTTTTAATGTCATGCTGATGAAGGGTAATTACGTCAGTATAGCCTTCAACCAAAATTACTTCCTCGTGACGTCGTATATCATTCTTTGAAAAATTTATGCCATAGACAACTTCGCTCTTGTTATAAACAGGTGTCTGGGCTGAGTTTACATATTTAGCAGTCTTCTTGCTGTTAGAAAGGATTCTGCCGGCAAATGCAATTAATTTTCCAGAAGGGTTAAATATGGGAAAGATCAGACGGTCCCTGAATGTATCATAATAACCCTCACTACGATTACTTTTTTTGATAAGATCGGCTTCAAAAAGATACTCTTCCTCTATGCCTTCAGCCGTAGCGGCTTTTAAGAGACGCGATCCTCCACCAGGAGCGTATCCCAAACCAAACTTGCGAATAATTTTCTCATCGTATCCCCTCTTATCCAGATACTCCCTGGCAACAGATGCTTCTTCATTTTCATGCAGCTGACGATGATAATATAATCCGGCAAATTTGAGAGCATGATAGATGCCCTCACGTTTCTTTGTTTCTTCCTCACTTTCATCATTTCCTGAGTAATCCGGAAGGTCAATGCCGTATCGGTCAGCAAGAGACTGGAGCGCCTCAGGAAAGCTGACTCCCTCCATTTCCATGATGAAACTGAAAACGTCGCCACTTGCTCCGCACCCAAAACATTTATAAATACCTAATCTCGGTGTGACATGAAAAGAAGGCGTTTTTTCATCATGGAAAGGGCAAAGACCGACAAAACCACTTCCTGATTTTTTGAGCCGAACGTAATCACCTACCACCTCAACAATATCGGCTGTGTCGCGAACTTCCTCTTTTTTGTCTTCAGATCTCATACGGTACTATCTCGGGATTTTAAAAGCTACCAACCTAAACTAATAAAATATACGACTGATAAATAGATCAAATCGGGAACTTAATGACAATAATTCAAATTGTTATTCAAAATTGATTCAATGGAACCAATGCTCCGAAAGCTATAGAAAAGCGCTAACATCTTAGTTTTCAAAGTTTTCAATTTTTTTTATATGTAATGAACTTTCTCAAATATTGGTGTGTTAGCGCACCGAGTACCACTCAAACCTTAACTAAACAAACAACTATGGAAGCTTTAATTGAAATGCTGGGTAATGCCACATTTGAAAACTATGTCGGTGCTGCCGAAGGGTACACTGAAATGGCTTATCAAATGTCTGCCCACGTACTAACACTGGGATATGCCATTATGCTGGCTGCCCTTCTCTATTTTATCCTCACTATTAAAACCGTAGCACCGAAATACAGAACATCTTCTGTTTTATCTGTAGTCGTTATGGTGTCTGCATTTTTACTGCTCTATGTACAGTCTCAAAACTGGACAAGCGCAATGGTTTATGATGCTGATACAGCACGATATGTTCTTGGCAGCGGCAACGATCTCTTCAATAATGGTTATCGCTATCTGAACTGGCTTATTGATGTTCCCATGCTTTTGTTCCAGATTCTCTTTGTTGTAACACTCACTAAGAGTGATTTTAGCTCCATAAGAAATCAATTCTGGTTCTCTGGAACAGGGATGATTTTAACTGGATATGTTGGACAATACTATGAAGTTACCAGCCCTACCCTCTTCTTTGTTTGGGGATTTATCTCTACACTCTTCTTTATTCACATCCTTATTCTTATGAAGCGTGTAATTAATGAAGGAAAAGAAGGTGCTCCAGCAAAAGCGCAGAAATATCTTGGAGCAATCTGGACGCTCTTCTTCTTTAGCTGGATGTTGTATCCAGGCGCATACTTAATGCCATATCTCTTCAGTCTTTCAGCAGACCCCGCGCTGACAGAAACTGCAGTTGTTGCACGTCATATTACATATACTATTGCTGACGTTGCTTCCAAAGTGATTTACGGTATCTTCTTGACGCTTGCTGCTCAGGAAATGAGTAAAGCTGAAGGATACGATTATGAGAAAATGGAAAGTGCTCTGTAAGATTTTCTAAAATAAATAATCTCATTTATAAAAGAGCCCGGCCAATCGCCGGGCTTTTTTTGTTTAGATTGCCTTCAGAATAAGGTAATTCAGTGTTCTTGCACTTTGGCAAATCTATACAATGATGGTATATTCTATCCGGAAGAATTAACCTAATTTTAATACAAATTTAAATAGTTCATGAGCGTATTAGTAGGCAACGATACCCGATTGGTTGTACAGGGTTTTACCGGCAGTGAAGGGACTTTTCACGCTGAGCAAATGATTGAATATGGTACTAACGTAATAGGTGGTGTAACTCCTGGAAAAGGTGGACAAAAGCATCTCGGGCTTCCGGTTTTTAATACGGTGGCCGATGCTGTAGAATCTGAGGGAGCCAATACTTCCGTCATTTTTGTTCCGCCGCCATTTGCAGCAGATGCAATTTCTGAGGCCGCGTTTGCCGGTATTAAAGTAATTATTTGCATTACCGAAGGAATCCCGGTTGCTGATATGATTAAGGCAAAGCAAATTGTAAGCAGCCATGGCGCCACACTGATCGGGCCTAACTGTCCGGGTGTTATTACTCCTGGAGAAGCCAAGATAGGTATTATGCCCGCCATGATATTTGAACCCGGTAATATTGGCCTTATATCACGATCCGGAACACTTACATACGAAGCGGTGGATCAGCTGACAAAGGCCGGACTGGGTCAAAGCACTGCCATTGGTATCGGAGGTGATCCTGTTATTGGTACAACTCATCTTGATGCCGTAAAACTTTTCCAGGAAGATCCTGACACTGAAGCAATTGTTCTTATTGGAGAAATTGGTGGTACTGCTGAAGAGGAAGCAGCGGCCTATATCAAAGACAATGTAGATAAACCTGTGGTAGCTTTCATTGCAGGAAGTACAGCCCCTCCCGGCCGACGAATGGGTCATGCAGGTGCGATTATTTCCGGTGGCAAAGGATCTGCACAGGATAAGAAAAAAGCACTAAGAGATGCGGGAATCACGGTTGTTGACAGTCCAGCTGATATTGGTGTTACACTAAAAGAGATGATTTCTTAGCTCATAAAATAATATCGGTTGACAGCAAAAAGCCTCTTCGGTTACACCAAAGAGGCTTTTTTATTGATTTAATATTATTTATAAAAGTTACTATCCCAGCTGAAACCCATCCGGTATCACTTCGCCTTTCGGAATAATGACAATACCATCAACCACGTGGTAGTTATCAAACTTTCCATCCTCCAGATGATTTCCTCCTACAATTTTTACGTCGTTTCCGATTCTTACATTTTTGTCAACGATAGTTTTGCTGAGGTAGCATCGCTCTCCTATACCCTTTAGAGGATTGTCTGATCTCCGGTTTTGTATGTCGTCGCGGGAGGTGAAGTAATCATTACCCATAATAATAGATTCTTCAATGCTGGTTCCTTTTCCTATTCGCGAACGTATCCCAATAACAGATCGCTCAATACGGCTAGCTTCAATAATGCATCCTTCTGACACTATTACTCGTTCAAGATTTGTGCCTGCAAGTTTTGAAGCAGGAAGTAATCGGGCACGGGTAAAAATCTGCTGTTCGTTGTCATAAAGGTTAAAAGACGGGAGTGTATCTGTAAGGGCAAGGTTGGCTTCGAAAAATGATTTGATTGTCCCTATATCAGTCCAGTATCCAGTAAATGGATAGCTCGAGACTTTGGTCCCCTCTTTTATCGCTTTTGGTATAATCTCCTTTCCAAAATCTGTTGCATCCGGATTCTCATCAAACAGCCTTATCATCACGTCTTTTGAAAAGATATAAATTCCCATTGACGCCAGGAATTCTTTCCCCTGAGATTTCATATCGTCTGATACAGATGATTTCCAATCAGAAAGCTCATCAAGTGACGGTTTTTCTATAAAGCTCTGAACCATAGAATCTTCATCTGTTTTCATGATACCAAATCCTGTAGCATCTTCTCTGTCGACAGGGATAGTGGCTACTGTTAAATCAGATCCCGATTCTACATGGTGTTTCATCACAATTCTGAAATCCATTTGATAGAGCTGATCACCCGACAGTACCATTACATTATCGTAGTCATAATTCGCCATATGATGAATGGACTGACGTACAGCATCTGCTGTACCCTGAAACCAATTTTGACTTTTGGGTGTCTGTTCTGCAGCAAGAATATCTACAAACCCCTTACTAAAGTTATCGAAATTGTAAGTGTTCTTGATGTGTCTGTTGAGTGATGCTGAGTTGAACTGAGTAAGGACAAAGATTTTCCTTATGTCGGAATTCAAGCAGTTGGATATTGGAATATCAACCAATCGATATTTTCCAGCTACCGGAACAGCCGGCTTACTTCTGTGTCCTGTGAGTGGATGCAGGCGGGTTCCCCGCCCACCGCCCAGTATAACAGCGATAGTAGATGAATTCATAGATTAAGGTTGTTTTATTTTTAGAGATTTGTACAGTTCGATATATTTCTTTGTTGAACGCTTCCAGGAAAAATCCAGTGCCATAATCTTCTTACGATTTTTCCCAAACAATTCTTTTTGGTTGAATACTTCTACGCCTCGCCTGATTGCTTCAATAAACTCTTCCAGATTAAATTTGTCAAAAATAATTCCGTAGCCATTCTTTTCCGAGATATCAACTACAGTATCTGCAAGTCCACCAGTATTTCTGACAACAGGAATTGATCCATAACGCATAGCATAGAACTGATTAAGGCCACACGGTTCAACCCTCGACGGCATCATTAGAAAATCACTTCCGGCATAGATTTGATGAGCCAGCTTTTCATTGTATTCGAGCCGGGAATCAAAATAACCAACGTGACTATCGACAAGATTTCTGAATAAATTGTGAAGCGCAGGATCTCCGGTACCAAGCACTATAAACGAAGCATCGATTCCTTGTTCATGGCAGCGCGTTATAAGATCTGGTATCAAATCAGCGCCCTTTTCCCGTACCAACCGCCCGATAAATGCAAATAAAGGGCGATCCGAGGGAACGGAAAATTGGTCACAGAGCGCATGTTTATTTATATCTTTTCCTTTTTCTACCGACCGTGCCGTATAATTTTTTTCAAGCAGCGGGTCTGTTTTTGGATTCCAAACATTTACATCGATTCCATTTATAATTCCGACGGTTTTTTGTTCTTCATCTCTTAAAAGATACTCGAGGCCATTGCAATACTCGAGTAATTCTTCCATGTAGCCTTCAGAGACGGTTGTTACCCTCCAGGCTGTTTTTATTCCTGCAGCAAGGCAGTTTACCTGGTTATCCCATTCCAGAATACCAAGATTCTCGAGGTTAAAGGCCGGAAGTTTTTCGTATACATCAATTGGATACCTCCCTTGATATTCTCCGTTATGAATCGTTAGTACGGAGGGAATTTCTTTAAATTTGTCAAAACGAAAACACTCCTTCATCAGGAATGGTATAAGACCGGTATGATGATCATGGCAATGTATGATATCCGGTTTCTCCTGCCTGTTATTGAGCCATTCCAAAGCAGCTATCTGAAAAGAGAAAAAACGCTCCATTTCGTCCCAATAAGGATGGCCCGACCAGGGATCGATGTAAATTCCCGGACGATCGAACCGACCGGGGATGTTTATCAGGTAAAGCTCAAAACCAAGCACCTCTTTTGCGACACGATGCACTGAAAATTTCAGGCTTTTTCCTTCAAATGGAAATGATCCCTCAAAAATAAAATCTGTCTCTACGTCTTTCAGCCAATCTGTTTGATAATGTGGTAAAATGACCGTCGCCTCATGGTCGGTCTCATTCAGATATTTCGGCAACGCACCTACTACATCACCCAAACCACCAGCTTTCGCAGCAGGATAGCATTCAGCAGAAATATGTGTAATATTCATTGATGATGAATCTTAATGAAAAATAAATGCGTAATTAAGCTTGTTTTTTTTTAACCTCTACAGCTAATTAACATATTCAATCTACAAAAAGAGATTGTGAAATAAATTTCGAATTTTAGATTCTTTATTAAGACAGCAAAAATAGAGCATTTTCAAAAAAGCTGATAGAAGACTATCAGAAAAAGACAGTTAAATCTCTACTATGACAGACCAACATTACACAATAAAAGTCGATAACCTGAGTAAGACCTTTGGTCAAACTAAAGCTGTACAAAACGTCTCTTTTAATGTGCAAAAAGGCCGGATTACAGGATTACTTGGACCGAATGGCGCTGGAAAAACCACTACGATCCGGATGATCAATTACATTATTCCGGTTGATGAGGGGTCAATATTAATAAATGATCAAAAAGTAAGTGCAGACACTCAGCGCCTGATTGGTTATATGCCGGAAGAGCGCGGGCTTTATAAAAAGATGAAAGTGGGCGAGCAGCTCATATATCTTGCACAGCTTAAAGGCATGAGTGTTTCAGATGCAAAAACTCAAATAAGATACTGGCTGAATAGATTTGGGGCGGCTGACTGGCATTTAAAGACAGTAGGTGAACTTAGTAAAGGAATGAGCCAGAAAATTCAGTTTATTGCAACGATAGTTCACGATCCTTCTATTTATATTTTCGATGAACCTTTCAGTGGCCTCGACCCCATAAACAGTGAACTTCTGAAAGAGATTATCATTGAACTGAGAGAGAAAGGTAAAACAGTGCTCTTTTCAACCCACAGAATGGAGCAGGTTGAGCAGATGTGCGACGATATTTGCCTGTTCAACAATGGAAAGATGGTACTCGATGGTAACCTCAGACAGATAAAGAAAGACTTTGGAAAAAACACAGTACTCATTGAGTTTCAAGGTGATGGGAGTTTTATCGATAATCTATCGAATGTACGGGTAAACAATCGGTCAACGAATTTTGCTGAGATTCGTATCCTTGATGATCAGGATCCGCAACAAATTTTGAAATCAGCTATAGAACATGCTGATATTCATAAATTTCAACTGGTGGAACCCTCTCTTAATGAAATATTCATCTCAACCGTAGGCGAAGACAATATCAAAACCGAAAAAGAGGCGACTATATGAACTGGCGACAAGTATCACTTGTGTTAAAACGCGAATATTTAACCCGGGTTAAGAGCAAAGGATTTATCGCAGCCACGCTGCTGGTCCCAATAGGAATTATTGCCATTTATGGAATAGGATTTTTAGTAATCATCTGGGAAAGTGATGTATCCTATGAAGTTGGTATTGCAGACAGAACGGGTTCAGTTGTAAATCAGCTGATTGAACGCAGCCCTGACAGCTATCTGGATGTAACCAACTTGCCTGTAGACTCCCTTCGCTCAATGATACAAAGCGGCGATTTGACAGGCTATATAGAGATAAACGAAGAGAATATTGAAAATAACAAATCACTGGAACTCATTTACAGTGGGTCTGGCGGACTTCAGCTTCTTTCAACCGTCAGGTCGGATATGCGAGACGTGATCAGAGAAGAAAAACTGCGGAGAGCTGACGTTTCCGATAATATCCAACAGATTTTCGAGACACGAATTGGCGTGGAGTCCCGACGGCTCACCGAAACCGGTGAGGAGGAGAAGGATGATACGGCTTTCATGTCGGGTCTTGGATTTGCAATGGGCCTCATAATATTTGTCGCTATCTTCAGCTATGGGGGCTACATCATGCGGGGTGTAATCGAGGAAAAATCAAACAGGATTATTGAGGTGATTACCTCCTCTGTAAAACCCATTGAATTGCTAACCGGAAAGATGCTCGGGGTGGCAATGCTCGCACTCACACAAATTGGTATATGGGCTATTACCATAGTTGGTTTAGGCCTACTGGCTGCGCCACTGCTTGGAACCTTTTTGAATGATCAAAATACGCAAGAAATGGTAGGTCAGGCCGCGGCTCAAGCCGACATTCCCATCCTATCTGAAATTCCGGCTATTGATACATCAATAGTTATTTACTTTATCATATTCTTTTTCCTTGGGTATTTCCTCTACAGTTCACTATTTGCTGCCGTTGGGTCTGCAGCCGATTCAGAAACTGATACACAGCAGCTGATGCTTCCGATTATGGCGCCTATTTTCATTGCATACTTTATCATGTTCCAGGCGGTCCGAAATCCTGAGGGAATCATTGCTGTTATTGGCTCACTCGTTCCCTTCTTCTCTCCTATTGTTATGATTACCCGAATTGCCATAAGCGAAGTTCCCTTCTGGGAAATTGCACTTGCTATATTTTTGATGATTATCACGTTTATAGGGACGATGTGGCTGAGTGCAAAAATCTATAAGGTGGGAATTTTGAGTTACGGCAGTTCAGCTGGATTCAAGGATATCTATAAGTGGATCAGGCAGTAGGTTGAGGTTTGGGTGGTTGAAACGAAGAGTCTTAACGTATAGTAACATTGTCATTGACGAAATTTTTATTGCCTATTCGGAAAAGGTTGAGGCTGAGGGATACGGAAACTCAAAACCTCCGCCTTTAGTAATTCTGTCGATGTTGCGGGGCATGGATACCATTACGGAGAAGGTTGAGGCTGAGGGATACGGAAACTCAGAACCCCAGCCTTTAGTAATTCTGTCGATGTTGCGGGGCATGGATACCATTACGGAGAAGGTTGAGGTTGAGGGATACGGAAACTCAGAACCTCTGCCTTTAGTAATTCTGTCGATGTTGCGGGGCAAGGATGCCATTGCAGAAAAGGTTGAGGCTGAGGGATACGGAAACTCAAAACCTCCGCCTTTAGTAATTCTGTCGATGTTGCGGGGCATGGATACCATTACGGAGAAGGTTGAG
>Ga0209936_1000118_pt1 | contig 49630 bp, 46 predicted proteins | sample SalPonR1_A_D1_MG_FD_185694 | JGI IMG/M metagenome (GOLD analysis project Ga0209936, IMG submission 185694) | Salt pond soil microbial communities from South San Francisco under conditions of wetland restoration - Salt Pond MetaG R1_A_D1_MG... ...
AAGCTTCTTTCCAGCTTTCAAGAAGATCCTCAAGCAAAGATATTACACTTAAGATCTTTTCCTGGTCTTTATTAAGATTAGCTGTGACCAGCTGGTTGTACATAAAGTCATAAAGTCTGTTCAGTTCATTAGTTAGATCTTCTGCTTTTTCCGGCCTCAGGGCAAATTGAAGTTCCCGGAGAGCTCTCTGGGCTATCTGTATCCGGGAGTTTGCCTCTTCGGCGTCTTGCTCTTCTATTGCGTTGACTGCCTTCTTGCATGAGCCTATTGCTATATCATAAGTTATAAGAAGGAGTTTTTCTCTGGAAGCAGTCAGGATCTCCTGATTCAGATATCTGAAACGTACGTCATTATCCATGTTTGCCAATTTATTTTTCTCCTTTCAAAATTCCTAAGCTATCCAGTGAAGCATCCCCGATCCCAGATCTATCCTTGCCAGTAGTGGTATTTCTTCCTCAAAACCGTCAAGGTCCGGTCCTGAAAATGCCGCTGTATGATCCTGATATCCCCTGTTCCTGGAATAGCCATCCCTGTCATCTCCGCCTACATCAACTGACAGGTCACCCATGGAAAGCCCCTGTTTTTTCAGTGATTCCCTTAGCAGATCTTCTGATCCCCTGATCAGGTCTACAGCTTCAGGTTTTTCAACTGTAAGATGGACATGGATCCGGTCCTCCATGGATTCTACGGAAATATTGACCTTCCCGAGTTCCGGAGGGTCCACTCTCACGATGCCTTTTTTGTTCCCTTTATCGTTCCTGATAACCTGTATTACGTTTGCAAGACCTCTGCTCAAAGTCTGGATCCTGGAACCCTCTTCTGGAAAGTTGCCATTCAGGTTGATGACACTCTCTTTCTTTTGCATTTCTGCAGGATCAATATTTCCGGGAAAAAGGTCGCTTCCTTTCCCCTGTTTAATATCTATGTGTTCTGGATCTGAAGTTTTTTTGTCAAAGAAATGTTTTACTGAACTCAGATCATCATCTTCATTTACATTGTAAATAGCCTTCCCGGCGGGCAGCCCCTGATCATTTTTTATATGTTTGACGTCTTGCTCTGACGGTGTACTGAAAATCTGTGGTTTATTTCCTTTCCCGTTCTTTTCACCGGAAAAATGGGGGTTTTCCTTCATGTGGAGATCTTTATTTTCCCCCGTTTTAATAAGAGGCACGGATCCATCATTTTCAGTCAATCTCACAACTGATTTTCCATCTTTTGTCTCAGACGCAGTCTGAGAGGTCATTTCAGGTCTTGACACAGTTTCCGGAATAGTCCCAAAAACAGAAACAAGATCCGCATTTTCATTTTGATCTTTTTCTGAAGGTACAGAATTAGACAGGGGTGTTTCAATATCAGTGACCATAATATCTTCATCATCTTTTTCAAATTTGCCGGTGTTTTCTTTTATAAGGGGTACAGGTCCTACTCCGGGACCTCCTTCCCGAAATGAAGAATCGTCCATCCCAGGTTTTACCAACTCATTTCGAAGTTCTACGAGATCGCTGGATAAAATAAACTGGTCTTCCTTTTGTGGATCATTTGATCGGTATGTCGATATAATATGGATCGGATCACTTGATGAATTTTGCTGACCTTGTAGAAAGTTGCGAAAAAGACAATTTTCTTCAGGTGAAATTGTTTCGTCCGGGTTTTTATTTTTTACGGATATGTTATCCAGGTCTGATAAGAGTTGCTTAAGAAGCGCATCTGGTCCTGTTTCTACAACCTCACTGTTTCGATTGAGATCAGCAGGGGTTTTCCCAGCAAGGTTCTGGGAAGCACTTTGCTCGATCATGCTTTCAAAGTTTCTGATCTTGCGGGCACTATCCCCTGATGAACTTTTACCGGTCGACTGTTTCTGTTTTAATTCACTGACTTCTACAACTTGCATTAAATTTAGAGAGTCCAGTATAAGTCCCCCTTAAGCAGCAGATAAAATATCGAATAATCCTCTTTACTTTTTCGGTAATCTGATCCGTTCCTGACAGGTTGGAATGATTTTCAAGGTAAAAACTATTTCAACCTGGTCAGATCTTTCAGTTATTGTTACGCGAGAAGTTCATGCTGGCAAAATCTGTTATATAAGAGGCTTCCTGGTTCATTTCAGCAATGTTGGCCTCCATGTTGGCGTAGATGGCTTCCAGCGAAGCTTTTTCCATGGCCAGCCTTGCGTTGAGCTGGCTTATTCTGTCGCTTATATCTTCTGCCTGTCTTTCAAGAGTATCAATACGATTAGTTATTGCCCCTTCCTTTACCGAGGCGGTACCAACATTTACAGTTGAAGTGGAGACCATGCTTTCAGTGAAGTTCTTCATTTCTGAGGCGAATGACTGCATCAGATCTTTGATCGAGCCGGGATCCTTGAGCATTCCTTCCATAAAGGCGGATTCGTCGAAATCCAGTTTTCCGCTCTTTCCGTAGTCGACGGACTCCGTTGCTATTCCTATAGAGGATAGGGTCTTATATTCGCCGGACATATCATAACGGGGCTTGCTGACCTGATGTCTCATGTCCTCCTTGGCGCTCCAGAGCATGGTGTCCCCTTTAAGGAGCCCCCATCTTTCCTCAATGTCTGACTGTGGGTCTTCTGCGGGTTTTTCGGAAAGACGGATATTGACCCAGTCCATAGTTGCGTTATATGCCTCTACCATACTTTTGATCGAGGTAACGGCACTCTCAGCGTCCATTACAATATCTAAAGAAGCAGTTCCCTGACCGTTGATGTCAAGTGTTATGCCCTCGAGAAGGTCATCAATGGAGTTGGATGGACGGGAAACCAGGAGTCCGTCGATCTTCAGGTTTGAATCTCTTGCAGTCTGAAGTTCTCTTGAATATTCTCCCGAACCGTTCAGGACTCCAAGTCCGAGAAGGACTCCGTCAGTATCTGTAGCCTCAATGGCATAAGCCTCTCCTGTTTTAGAGCTGGAGAGGATCAGGGTGTTGTCCATTATCTCCGCGGCAAAGGGTATCTCGATATTTTCTGAGGATGCCTTGTCAGATACAGCCTTGTTGATGGCTGCAGCGGCATCACTGAGGTTGTTTTCCTCAGACAGTGTCACATCTGCCTCGAAAGAACCTGTAGAAAGAGTAAAGGTTCCCTCCTGACCCAGGGCGGAAGTTATATCATCTACCCTGTCTGCGGCCACTCTATGGTTCTGTGCAGTAGTCAAAACCTCTATATCGTGTCGTGCGATATCTGCCTCTGCAGACGGAGTAACGCTAATAAAGGATTCTGAGCCCGCCTGAATATTGATCTCTGCTGATCTGTTCTGAAAAGTAGAATCCTCTTCCAGGGGGGTCATGCTGTTTTCAAGATCCCCAAGGTAATTATCAAGTTCCTTATATAGTGTGATCTTATCTTTAAGTTCATCCTGTTCCGAGGTCCATTGCTCCTCTACTGCTTTTTTGCTGTCTATCATGCTATCTATTATGTTTCCCCAGTCTATACCGGATGAAAGCCCTGTTATTTGAAAATCTGACAAAATAGATCTCTCCTTTTTTAGAGGGTTAACTTAAAAGGTTTTTCTTATTTCTATTGATGGGCTGATCTCCCATCGGGTAAAAGGCTCAAAGGTTTTGATTTTTTCTTAACCATCTGCCTTGCTATTTCGTACTGCGAAAGCCGAGTCAGTTATACGAATATCATTCTTTTCACAATTCTTCTGAAGGTATTACGTCAACAATACTTGCACAAAGATTACCTTTTCTGGAGGTACCGAAAACGATCGAAAATTTTGGAATAGGACCTACCTTCATCAGGCCGGGTTCGTTGATATTAGTTTCCATGCATATTACATCCCCCAGAGAAAGCCTGTTTAGCTCAGCGAGTGTGAGGCTGGTACTGCTCAATTGAGCTGTCAGATCGACCTTTACGTCCTTGATCGTATTCTGTAACTTTGCCCGTTCGTCCTCAGAGAGATATTTGTCTTTTGATACAAACCATTCCTGGGGATTGAATTTGTCTATTACAGGTTCAAGAGTATGAAAGGGAAGGCAGAGATTCATTCTGCTCTCCACGGCCCCTACCTGTGCCTTTATGTTAACGAGCAGCACCATCTCGGCCTTGGGAACGATCTGAACGAAAAAGGGGTTGCTTTCTTTTCCAAAGAGGGTGAAATGAATATCTTCATTTATGGTTTTCCAGCTCTGGTCAAGTTCCTTGAAAATATTCAGAAGTATACGGTCCACGATCACTTTTTCAAGATCGGTAAATTCTCTTGAGGGGTCAAGAGGTTCCCCTTTTCCGCCAAGCATACGGTCGATGAGGGAGAACATAAGTATCTGGTTTACCTCAAGGATACCCTTACCGTTCAGGGGCTCCATATCAAGTATAGCCAGTGTAGTCGGCGACATGACAGATCGGACGAATTCTTCGTATGGTACTTGTTCCACGTTGGATATCTCGACAGAGACCATTGATCTTGTCATGGTCGAAAGTGTACTTGTCAGATGTCGTGCAAAACTTTCATGGAGCATCTGTACAGCTCGAAACTGATCCCTGTTGAATTTATTAGGTCTCCTGAAATTGTATGTCTTTACATGTTTTTCTGCCTTATCAGGTGCAGATGAGACTTCTCCCGAGGCAAGAGATCCAAGGAGCTTATCGATCTCAGCCTGATTCAGTACGTCAGCCAAAAATGATCATCCTTTACTGCAACACGAAGGATCGAAGAAATATCCTTCGTACGGGGTTTGATATTTTAGGAAATGATGGGCCGACACTGTTAAGACGTTCGGTAATATCTTCTGACAACCTTAGGAGCCCTTCGGGGCTCTTAAGGGAAGCTTGTCCCTGGCTCATGGATTCTGTAATTACTTCGTTCCTGAAAAGAGCTTCCCAGTAAGCTTCAGTGTTTAATTTTTCCAGGACTTTTTCACTTTCAAGTTCAAGGACAAGTTCAAAGCTTACTAATGCAGGATCAGTGAACTCTCCTCCGCTTAGAGAAAGTTTAAATTCCCCCAATTCATAGATAGGATATGCTTTAACCTGCTCTACTTCAGGGGTTTCTTCTCCCATGCCTGCAGCAACGTTGCTGAAAAATATACCTCCTGCAAAGCCTGTTGTGAATATTATTAAAAGAAAGAAGGCAGTGAGGCCGATTTTCTTGAAATTCATTTTCAACATATAATCCCCTTCCTGAAAATAGAACCGTCTTTTACCGATACTCCTACTATAAGAATCGGTTCTCAGGAAGGACTTTATTAGTTTTCCTGAGGATATTTTTTCGTTCAAAGGAGATAGATCCAATTTTGTTTAAAAAAAGACATATATCCATCCTGACAATTGGTATTGTTCTTTTGTGCTTTTCCATTTCCTCATGCGGGGGTTATGAAAGTCTGGAGAAAGAGAGAAAAAACCCATGTTTCAACATTGCCATTTTTATTTCTGATGATCAGAGGGATATCTCTCTGGCGAGTCTGACAGAGGAGCTTTTTCAGTTATCCAGTCCGGGGGAAGAAAAAGCGAATATACAACCCTTCATTGTAAGGGTCGATCTTTTTAAGGACGAAGGGGACATCAGGGAAATTCTTGCTGGTCTGAGAAAAAATAATATAAATGTTGGAATTGCCGTGATGAAAGGTCCAATTCTCTCACTGCTTTGTAAATCCGCCCAAAAGGAAAAATTTCCTCTTATTGCCGGCTGGTCTGAAAGGATCAGGTTCCTTTCTGAAAGTGACAAGAGAGCATCTTTTCTTTTTGGGATTGATCTGCATGAGTCTTTCAGACCTCACGCTATCGCCCTTTGGGCAGATCGGGAGCAGGAAGATAACTGGACAGTATTCATAGATAAACTTGATGAGAGATCCAATACGCTTGGAAATCTGTCAAACCTTTTATTGTCAGAATTGGGGTTGAACAACCGTTGCCTTCATTTTACGAGAAACCGTCAGGGTCCGTTCCTGAACCCGCTGAAGGATTGCGTTCAGAGCAGATCTAAAAATCTTCTTTCATGGCTTGCTCCTTCAGATTCTCTAAGGCTCCAGGAGAGTCTTTATATACTTGGGTATCCCGAGGAAAGCCTTATATATGGAGGGGAAGCACAAAATATGCTTCTTGGCGTGAAAGGTATCAGTGTTTTCAGTCAGGATCCGTTCCCCTCCAGAGAGACTGTCAAAATTTCACCTGAAATATATTCCTGCGCGTCAAAGAACGCAGTTACCCCATCTGAAGTTCTCAAGATCAAGGCCATGGTATCCTGGCTTTCACGGTCTTTAAAGACAGTAAAAGACTGTAACTTTTCAACGGAGGACATAATTTCTTCTCTGGAAAGTATAAGAACTATTTCTTTTCCGGGTTATTTCATTGATTTATCGAAAAAAAGACATCGGCCATCTCGAAAAAGTATATTTATTCTAAGTTCCTGCTCGGGAAAGTGGGTTAAAAGGGATAGTTTTGTCATTGAACATTCCTCAAACGGTGAATACTCTATCCTCCACTGAAAAGAGGGAACATTTCAAGAAAGATCTCAATTCCCTGTGGAAGCAGCTGTTTTACCATTGCAACAGCCATAAGAGAGAGAAGGATCAGTGCAAGAAGTATTTTTATAGGAAAGCCCAGCATGAAAATATTCATCTGGGGTACCATCCTGGCCATAAAGCCAAGGCCTATTTCAGTTAGAAGCAATACTCCGAAATAGGGAAGTATAACTTTGATGGCAAGGACAAAAAGACCGCTGATCCAGGCTGTGATACCTTCCAGAGTAAAAAAGGAGATAACAGGAGATCCTATTGGGATAAGTATCAGACTCTCTACTACAGCTTTTATCATGAGAAGATGTCCTCCCATGTAAAACCAGAACCAGGTGCCCAGAAGATATTTCATCTGACCGATCACAGCTACTTTCTGTTCCGAAAAAGGATCAAGGATCTCTGCCATGGCAAAACCCATTTGCTGGCTTATGAAACGGCCTGCCATATGAAGTGCATAGAGAGGGCTTGAAGCAAGAATGCCCAGGAGTACACCGAGAAATATTTCTTTTGCGGAACAGAGAAGGAACCCAGTAGTCGTGAGAATAACAGTTATATCTATCTGTACATTCTCCAGGGCTGACAGGGAAGACAGGGCGAGAACAAGAGATAACCAGAACTTGACCGGAATAGGTATCGAGGTTTCAGAGAAGAAGATCAATGAGGATAAAAGTCCCAGAAATCTCAGGGATGTAAGAAAAAGTATCAGCATGAAAGGTAGAAGATCATTGGGGAAAGTCATGATCTTTACTTTACAAAAGAGTCGAGATTACCAAATACATTTACAGCTAATCTCCATATGGATCGAAAAAGAGATGGGCCCAGAAAAAGGGTCGTAAGTAAAACTACCAGTATCTTTGGGACAAAGGACAGTGTCTGCTCCTGAATGGATGTTGCTGTTTGAAGTATGCCTACTGCCAGTCCAACTATCATTGCCGCCAGAAGTATAGGAAAAGCGGACCATATAGCTGTCCAGACCGCATTACTGAATAAAGCAGCTAAAGAACCGTCCATTTGAAAATCCCCTCTCAAGCGAAACTCTTTACAAGGCTGACAACAACAAGGTCCCATCCGTTTGCAAGGACAAAAAGAAGCACCTTGAATGGCAGAGAAACCAGCATGGGTGGAAGCATGATCATACCCATTGACATAAGAATGCTGGAAACTATCATATCAATGACGAGAAAAGGAACAAAAAGGACCACGCCCATTTGGAAAGCTGTTTTCAGCTCGCTCAACATGAAAGCAGGAAGAAGGACAAGAGTTGAGACATCCTCCGGAGTTTCAGGTCTTTCGCTGTCAGACAGGGAGATCATCAGAGAAAGTTCTTCGTCCCTTGCCTGGCTGAGCATGAAGCCCCTTACGGGAACAATAGCCCTCTCCATGGCTTGACTGGTAGTAATGGCCCCCTCCTGAAGTGGTTTGTAAGCTTCAATGTAGACTTCTTCCAGGACGGGTCTCATAACAAAAAGTGTGAGAAAAAGAGCCAGAGTTACAATTACCTGGTTGGGTGGTAATTGTTGAATGCCCATTGCGTTCCGGAGGAAACCCAGAACCACCAGAATGCGGGTAAAACTGGTAACCATTAGAACCATTGCAGGAGCGAGGCTCAATACAGTTATCAGAAGCAGTATCTGAAGTGTCAGAGAGATCTGTTGGGGACTTCCTGCCTGGCCAGGATCAATACTCAGGCTCGGGAGTCCGCTTAGAGGACCCTCAACAGCATATGCTTCAGTTGTGAAAAAAAAGAACACAAAGAACAGTAAGAGAAACAGAAGCCAGTTCTTTATAGGAACCAAATCCTCTATAAACAATATTAGTTATAACATTGTTTATAATATAGCAAAAGACACTTTTTGTATATATATTGGATCTTTCTCTTACTGAAAACCCAGAACTATAAATATGTTGTTATTTTCCCCTTCTCCCTTAAGAGAAATGGTGAAGTATTTTATGCCTGGATAGTCGGCAGGTACAGAACGAAGGTTATCACCGGCAAAAAGCTGAGGGGGGGTAATGTCTATCTTTCCCTCGCTTTTTGTCCCCAATTCCTTTAAAGCAGAACCGCAGATCATATTTGCAAGTTCTCCGAGGGCGCTCATGGACATTGGATCATCTGTTCTCGGTTCCTGGATCATCCCTCCAGACATGGTAGTGATTATTTCCGTGAAAGCCTTCTGGCCAGGCATAAGAGTAACTGAACCTTTAATTTCATCGCCTATCACTCCTATGAGCGCGGCAGAACAGCTTGAGGTTGCCTTCATACCGGGACCTACCCCACTCTTGTCCACTCTCAGTGTTAGCCCGAGTCTTTTACCCACATCTACAGTTGCACTTGTAAAAGCCTGAGCCATAGAAGTTAAACTCTGCAGAGAAGCCATTTTAAACACTCCTGTCTCTTATCTGATATTAGTTGAATACTTCTTATCTATAGTAAGAACCTTAAAAATTTAGATCTGAAAATATATCATAAAAGTTTCTTAGGATACGGTAAAACTTTTGGCGTTAATTTTAAAGATACATTATAATTGGAACGTTTGTTAAATCATTCCCTTCTGGAGGTATCACTTTGGCAACAATAACTGTCAAGATCAAAACCTCGGAACTGAAACCCGGCCAGAAGCTCGCAGAAGATGTACTGGACCTTCATGGCAGAACCCTGCTATATGGCGGAGCTATCCTGACATCTCATGCCATAAAAGGCCTGATCCTACGAGATTATATAGAATATGTCAAGATAAGTGTTTCTTGTGAAGATGCCCCTGAGGGATTTATCCGACCGGAAGAGACCGTTCCGGGTATATCAAGTGCGGTCTCAAGAAAGATCGGAAATTTTTTTGAACGTGCCCGTACCTTCGATCAACTTGATTCAGAAGTATTGAAAGATCTGACCCATGATGTAATGCCCGTAATAGATAAGATATTTGATTCCGAACCCCTGATACTTGACAGCCTACAACTTCTTTCAGGGCATGATGATCAGACACATCAGCATTCCTGGATGGTAATGCTGCTAACCCTTTCGCTTCTGAGGGCCAGCGAGCTGAAAAATATCCTTAAACCTGATCGTCAGACCAAACTTGATGCTGCTCTCGGGGCTCTTCTCCATGACATTGGCAAGACCAAGATCCCACTGGAAATACTCTTGAAACCCGGTAAACTTACCGACGAAGAGTTTGCTCTGATACGAAAGCATCCGACCTTTGGATATCGAATGGTCAAGAATACCCCAAATCTTATGCCTGTTCCTAAAGCGATTGTTGCCCATCACCATCGCTGTCTTGATGGAAGTGGATATAGCGCTGAGGGATTACCTCCCCTTGAGAGAATACCTGACCTGATAAGGATCGTTACCATTGTTGATATTTATGATGCCATTGTTTCAGAAAGACCCTATCATGTGGCGGCTCTGCCCTATCATGCGCTTAAGATCCTTTCAAATGGCAGCGGAACAAAATATGATGAGCGTTTCATAAACCTGCTTCATGAGATCGTCGCACCATTTCCAGTTGGCTGTTTTCTACTTTTTTCAGAAGGGATCCTCTGTCAGATCGAAAAAGTGGACCCAAAAGAAAAAAATGATCCTTTTCTGAAGGTCATCGGCTCTTTCACCAAAGACTCCAGCAGATTGATAGGCAGAAGCTTTAAACTTCTCGAAGGATCTTTCGGTCTTCCAGGTGAGAAGGACCTTATCCTTGGTGCGTATTCCCCGCAGAGCCTGTCAGTGAAGCTGAAAGCTGCCATGGATCTTGGAAAAAGTCTCGAAGAAATAATTGGTTCTAAAGATGAATTCTATGTTTCTGCAACCTCCATGTTTGAGGAAGTTATTTACGAAAATTTCTCAGTTTTTCATGAAAAAGTTCCTCAGAATGAATAAAGTCAGTCCTGGTAAAGTTAGTGCTTTTGTTATGCAAGCGCCTTATTGATAGCCTCAAGAACTCTTTCGGGCTGAAAGGGTTTTACTACAAAATCTTTTGCACCCGACTTTATTGCCTGTACTACAATATCCTGTTGTCCCATAGCGCTTACCATAATAACCTTAACGTCGGGGGCCAGTTTTTTTAATGCCAGTAGAGCGTTAAGTCCATCAAGTTCTGGCATGGTGATATCAAGGGTCACAAGATCCGGTTTAAGCCGGCCGTATTCCTGGATGCATTGTTTTCCATCCTCTGCTTCTCCTACAACTTCGTGATCTCCCTTGACAAGAATATCCTTCATCATCATCCTCATAAAGGCAGCATCGTCCACGACAAGAATTTTCGCCACTTTTATTCCTCCCCTGCAGTAACTACTGGTTGTATTCTCCGTATTTCAGAAGAAAGTATAAGAGTTATATCTCAGCTAAAACTTCAAAATTACCGGCTTTACGGATTATCCGCCGCAGATCGAGAGTTAAAACTGAAAATACCTTCCCCCTCAAGTTTACGAGTTCGTGCGAGCTGAAAAAATGGACGGCACTTCCCAGAGCAGGATCCTTTTTTGCAGCATATGATAAAAAAACCTGCTTTTTTCTCGATCCTTTTCATTCTGAAACAGGTCATGCTTTCTTCCGTATTTCCAGTGATAAGATAGACCACCATTTCCTTATTGAAATCAACGTTGAAATTATTTTCTTTCCCAAACATATTAATTGTTAATTCTTTCATTTCGACTTCGTTACGGATCGTTCCCCATTCTGGTATATGCGCTGTCTTTAGAGAGCCTTCACAGAGTTTTTCAAGTTGAAAAACTTCCTGTTCGCTGCCCGCCATTATCAGCAGAAATACAAACATAACGAACATGGGCATGGAAAGGGCTAAAAGCCTGAATCTTTTCACTTTACGCATATAGTCTGATCAACTTTTTTTAAGACCTTCTCTTGCAAGTTTTGCCGACGCTTTTCTTATGGAGTCTGCGTCTCCTCTGGAAAAGGATTCAAGCATATTCAGAAGAATTTCTTCTTCAATACGCAGTCTGGACATTATCTGGCTATATTTCTTTATCAGGAGAGGTTCGTCTTTTTGAGGCCTTGCTACTTCCTGTCTGAGGTTAAGATAGTGATCTTCAATTCGTTGTCTTAGATCTGATTTTCTCGAGGGATCCCTCAGACACACGGCCATCTCTGCGGCACTGGGCAGGGCTGTTCTTTTATTTTCATATAGCATATCAGCAGATCACTCCCAAAATTATGCTTTCCCCATCATCTGGATCTCAAACGTTTGAACATATTGCCTATCATCTTCTCCATGGTTCCCTGACAGGCATCCTCAGGGCTTTCTGACCGTTCTTTTTCCGAGGAAAAAGAAGTAGAAGGATCGAAAAGGATCTTTGATGTCATTTTTTCGATCTTCCTCACAGTGCTGCAGTTAGGGTAAAGTCTGGATAGAGGGCATTTTGCCTTTACCGCTTTTGAGAACCTTATGTCGTAGGGAAGAAAACCCAGAATATTAAGATCCAGATCGAGGAAATGTTTACAGGCATTTACAAGTTTTTCCGAGCAGTCAAGAGCTTCCTTTTTGGAAAAGGCCATATTGACTACAAGATAGAGCCTTTTTTCTTTCATGACATTTGATCCATATCTGTAGAAAAGACTTTTGATCATGCCGTAGGCGTCTTTAACAGCAGTATGTTCAGGTGTTGATACCAGAATGAGGGTATCAGCAGAAATGGCGAATTCCTGAACGGAGGAATGGATGCCTGCTCCTGTGTCGATAATTATGTAATCGACCATATTATCCAGGGATAAAATTTCAGGAAGAAGTTTTGCCTGTGTTTCAGATCCCATTTGAGCCAGTTCTGATATTCCGTTCCCTCCTGGAACCAGTAATACTCCATCCGAAACAGGAACGGTGATTTCTTTCATAGTAAGCTCTCCCCGGAGGACATGATTAAGATTAAGCCTTGTATCAAGTCCCAGGAGGACATCAATATTGGCCATACCGAGATCTGCATCAATTATGGCGGAAGTTTTTTTGAACCTGCTTCCTGTCATAAGTGCAAGGTTCAGAGCAAAGTTGCTTTTTCCTACACCGCCCTTGCCGCTCATGACTGAAATGGATCTTTTGCTTTCTTTTACAGTCTGGACTTTTTGAGTTTCAGATATATTTTTCTTGAGTTCCTGTATCTGAAGTGAATTGAACTGATAATCTTCCACTTTAGAGGGAAATCTATCTTCTGTGTTTGAAAGTATTTTCCCGAATTTCATCCTTTTGTTCCTCCGTCCAGAATATACTGTGCCAGCAGACCAGCATCAGCATATCCAATGTCCCTTGGAACGTTCTGTCCAGTGGTTACAAACGAAAGACGGATACCTGTCTTCATAGGTATCGACAGAAGGCTTCCGGGGCATAGTGTTTCATCAACTTTGGTAAGGATCAGTCTTGAAACAGGTAAAACCTTTTTGAGTGTTTCGATGGAATTCAGCATATCCCTTGTCCTTGCAGTAGCGGAAATGGCCATGTGAACCTGATCCGGATGAAAGTTATTGTGAATATCAATTATCTGGGTGATCCTGTCCTTTTCAGTAAAACCATGTCCCGCGGTATCCATCAGTATAAGCGTATCACTTGAATATTTATTCAATCGCTCAGGCAGTTCAGAACCAGCGTTCACAACTTCAAGGGGCAGGTTCAAGACCCTGGCAAATGTCCTTATTTGTTCTACAGCTGAAACCCTGTAGTTATCGGAAGTAAAAAGAGCTGTTTTTCTTCCCTGCTGCACTGCTATAGCTGCAATTTTTGCTATGGTGGTGGTTTTGCCCACTCCTGTAGCCCCTACTAACATTATTCTGTTTCCGCCGAGAGCACTGGATATCAGATCCCCTCCAGGTATAAAGCAGTAATCGGCTGTCTTGATACTCAGCCATTCCTGGAAAGACAGATCATTTGTCTCTGAAGAGCGGTATTCTTCCAATAGTTGTTTTGCATTTTCCTCTTCCATATCATTTTCAAGCATTATTTCCAATTCAGGCGGTATCAGCTCTTCAGCTTTATTTGAACATGGCTCAGCAGGTTGACCATTTGCGTATGTACCTGATCCTGCATTAAAAGCAGTTCCGGTGTTTCCTTTGATATCGATCTCATCCTTTATCTGTTCTACCAGTTTTTCCTGGCTGGTTTTATTCTGTTTTATGTCTTTCATGCTGCGTTTATGTTCCAGCAATGCCTTGAAGACCTCAACCTGTTTTTTTTCAAGTTCGGGATCTGTGGTTTTCTGCACAAATTTTTTTTCTTCTTCAAGGATACCTGCTCTTATCACGAGCATCTTCTTACCAAGAAATGGTATCCAGGAAGCAGTTCTAATAGACTGGATAGACAGAATTACACCATCTGGGCCCAGTCTTTCCCTTGCTTTCTGGTAGGCTTCATTTTCTGTTTTAGCCTGGAATTCGATTTCTTTTACAAGTTTCAATTATTCCACCACCTGAATTTGATCTGACTCTTCAAATATATGGGATCCAAAAATACTTTGCCCGAGAATGTTGTCCTGGAAATTGTTACTATCTGGTTCTCTTAAGATCCGTCTGAAACGGAGTATGGTTTTCGATATAAAAAGGACCCGGCAGCCTCAAAGCCGATCTGCCTGTATCTGAATATTTGTTCAGTTGTCCCGACCATTAGATATCCTCCATCAGACATGCAGTGGTAGAAGTAGCTGTAAAGTTTTTCCTTTGTTTCGGATGAAAAATATATTACAACGTTCCTGCAGAGTATCAGGTGCTGATTCTCTGGCAATTTGTCTGTCAGAAGATCGAATTTTTTGAATTTGACCTTTTTTTTAATTCTGTTATCTATCTCGAATTGACCATTTCCGTAAGGTTTGAAATATTCATTTTTCAGGTTTTGGGGTATAGTGCAGAGTTGTTCTGCTTTATAAATTCCATTTTCTGCTTTTTCAAGTACACCATCATCAACGTCAAAAGCAAGGATCCTGAAGGAAAGACCGCATTCCATTGCAAGAATGGCCAGAGAATAAGCTTCCTGACCATATGAACAGCCAGCGCTCAGTATATTCAAGGTTGGTGAGCTCATACTTTTGATATCCGGAAAGACCTTTTCCCTTAAGGTCTGCCATCTTTCGGGATTACGGAAAAAATCTGTGACATTTATTGTTATGTAGTCAAGAAATTCACGACGTTTCTGCTGATCATTTTTTATAACATCGAAGTATTCCTGATATCCGCTTAAACCCCAGTTTTTCATGAGCGTGTGGACACGACGGTGTATCTGGTATTTGTAAATTTCCAGATCAATATTTGTAAGTTTTCTGATGTCTTTTTTAAATTCTTCATAGCCAGCTTCTGCAGGATAGATCTTTTCACTCATGAGAAATCTCCTCTGGATTTAAGAGCCAATCTTATATTCCTGCCTTTTTCACGCTTTTGTTTACAAGTTCCGTAACTCTTATCCCGAAATTCTCATCAATAACGACGACTTCTCCCTTGAGTATCAATCTATCGTTTGCCATTATCTCTACAGGTTCTCCCACAAGCTTGTCCAACTCCACGACTGTTCCCTGTTCCATTGAAAGTACTTCTCCTATTGTCATATGAGCCCTCCCTAGAACTACTGATATCCTTACAGGGATATCCATAAGGAGATCCATTCTTGAAACATCGTAGTTATTCTGAGGGTCTGAAACATTAGCTTCATTGATAGGTGGAAAACTTGCGGGTTTCGCTTCAACATTAGATTTATTAGAAGATGAGGGAGTCTCAAAATTGAATCCCGAAGTTTCTTTGACATTTGCAATGAGATCATCTATTGAAGAAAAAGAATCATTTCCCTGCTCAGTTGTTTCCCCCATTTTTTCCAGATCCGGGATATCGGGAATGTCATCGCTCACAAAGTCAAGCCCCTCAAGACCTTTGGACAATGCTTCAGCTTCTTCCGAGCTTATACCCGAATCCGTTTCTTTATCATTATTTTCTACGGTTTCATTGCCTTTTTCAGCATTTCTTATATCCTTCTGGGCATCTGTTTCTTTTTTCTGATCCTCCAGATCGTTTACTTGAGAGGTCTCCTCATTATTGAACTTTTCTTCTGACATAATTCAGGATATCTGTATTAATACAGGTATCCGTCACCTTCCTTTCCTTGACCTCTGATGAAGTTATGAGCCAAAAACCCTGATCATCGAACTGGCAGTTTCGGCTTCTGTCTCAAAAGCCTTTGAGGCTGCTTCATATGCACGGTTTGCCTCGATCATTCTGGTCATTTCCTCAACAATATTCACATTCGATCCTTCAATGGCTTTTGGTTCCAGCTGTATATCTTCCTCGTTCAGAGGGATCGGAGCGCCAGAGGCCCCTGTCTCAGCAAGAAGAGACGAACCTCTTCTTAAAAGCAGGGAAGGTTCCTGAAAACGGAAAACGGCGATCTTTCCGATCTCCTCGCCATCTGCAAAAACTGACCCATCTTTTCTAATTTCTACGGAAGATGCTTCACCTGCAGCAAGGGGACCTCCATTACCCTGAAGATTCAGACCTGAAGGAGTTACGATCTGTCCTTCGGAGTCCAGCGAGAAACTGCCTGCCCTCGTGTAAAAATTATCATTTCCGTCTGTAACTTGAAAATAACCTTCATCCATGATGGCACAATCAAGAGGATTCCCGGTAGAATGAATTGTTCCCGGTGAGGTGTCCACAGCTGTCTCAGACAGGACAACTCCAAGGCAGGAAGTTCCGATAGAAGTACTTTTTTGCTGTCCCTGAGGATCATGGTCGTTGCGTACCAGCGGGACTTCGCCAAAAACTTCTGCTACTGCCTGGCTTTTGGAGAAACCGGATGTATTGGCGTTGGCAAGATTATTGGATGATACATCGACGGCTTTTTCCTGAACAAGCATTGCGGAAATTGTCCCATATATACCTCTGAACAAAGGGATCATCCTCTCTTGGTAATTATTCTAATATTCCTCTATCAAGATAGAGGAAAAGATGTCAACCCTTGATTATTTCAGTCGCGGCTTCCCACATTGTCCGGACAGTTGATACAACTTCAAGGTTTGCTTCATAAGCTCTGCTTGCTGACATCATATCGGCCATCTCCCTAACAACTGAAACATTTGGATAGGCAACATATCCTCCAGGGTCAGCATCAGGATGGCCTGGATCGTAGACCATTCGGGGAGGTGAATCGTCCAGTGCTATTTCCTTGACCTCAACTCCGGTCATCTGGCCGGGATCTTTCCCGGCTTCTTCCAGCATTGCCTCAAAGACGGGAATTTTTCTCTGGTAAGGTCCTCCATCAGCTGTCCTTGTAGTGTTTGAGTTTGCAAGATTTTCCGAGATGGTATCCATCATTACTCTGTGAGCTGTCAGAGAACTTCCTGCAGTTTCGATAGATTTGAAAAGACTCATTAAAAATTAACCCCCGTTCATGGCTGTTCTGATCATTTCTACTCTTCTTGCCATAATCTTCATTATTCCCTGGTAGGCCATTCTTGTCTCAGCGAGTTTTGCCATTTCAATTTCCGGGTCTACATTATTTCCATCAAGGCGATATGAACTATCTTCAACGGTACTTTCATTTACCTGAAAATTTTCGAGGCTGTTATTCCCGGAATTTCCAAAATGATTCTTTTCTGTAGTTTCCATTTCCAGTTTATTTGAGGTTTTTCTGGTACCAATGGCTGACCGGAGATCCTCCTCAAATGTTACCTCCTGTCTTTTATAGCCTGGTGTATTAACGTTGGCGATATTATTGGCAACAGCATCAAACCTTTTGGCCAAAGCAGAAGAACCAGCCTTACCTGCTATCCAGACTTTATCGTTGAACATTGCTCCACCTCCAGGGGAAATTTTTCGCAGATTGCTGACTTTCATCAAGTTTTACTGGTTTTCAGAATTCTTTTGAGCTTTAAAACTTGCAAACCTTACGATCTTTGCTGCCTGGTCAGGTTGCATTTTTTCGAGTAATTCAGATCTCTGCTCCGAATCCATTTTCTTGAGTATTGATGCAGTCTCCTCAAGTGGTAAAAGTGATATTATCCTGGCTGCTTTTCCTGCAGGCATATCGGTGAAACTTTCTGAAACAAGATCAAATAGCCCTTTATTTGAGCTATTTTCGGAGTTTTCCTCATGTTCTTTCCGTTTTGCCTGAGTCTTCAGTTCCTTTTCAAGAAGTTCTTTCCTTTTACTAAGGGATCTCTTTTCCTTTTCAAGGTCTTCTGTTTGTTTTTTAAGCAGATCAGCCTTTTGTTCAATGAACTTTTCTTTTTGATCCAGCTCCATCATGCGGCGTTGATATCCTGTCAAAGGCGGAGAGATCCTTTCAAGAAGAGGAAAAACCTTGCCTCCTATCCACGGCAGTCCTTCAGCCCAGGGTGATATCCTGTCTGCGATAACGTAGATCCCGCCGCCGGCTAAAAGCCCGGTAGTTAACCCTGAAAGAAGAACAAGGACAATAAAACCGGTTTTAATGACTTTTCGTGTTTTACTGAATCGTTTTTTCTTTTCCCTGGATGAATTATCTTTTTTGCTCATTCACTTCTCCGTTAAAATTCAATAGATCTCTGTCCGCATTATTCTGCAGATGTATTTTCTGCTGGTACTAAGGAATAGTTCATAAATTCTGCCTTCACTGTCGGATTCCGAATAACAGCTTATCCAGTCTGTTCTTATAAGATCGCTGTCCAGCATTATTTCCCTTGCCCGTTCAAAATTTCTGCAGGCAAAAATTCCCAGGTTTATCAATGGCTGGTCGTCCAGAGACAGTTCCTGTTTTATCTTTTCGTTTTCCCTCTCCTCTTCTTCAGCGCAAAAGGGGCAATCATTGAGAGGGATCGGTAGTTCTATGAATTCCAAAGAGTTGGATTCCAACTCGAAGAATTGGATCAGATAGCAAGTTTCCCTGTAATACATTTTTTTTCTCCCTGGTTTCCGGTAATATCCATATTTATTCAGAATGCTGAAGTTATTACTCAGGAGATCTTCCACATATTGTTACCGGAATTGTCCATGGGTACAGTTTCAACTGAATAGTTACTTAAAATTTTGAGTAAACCGTTATTCAACAAAGATAGTTTATTCAGATCCGGAGTAAAAGGATCAATGTCAAGAAAAACCTGGCTGACGAGTTTGATCTTTCCGGAAAGATCCCTTTCAATATTTGAAAAATTTTTTCCTTCTGCGAGAACCAGTGCTATTTGAAGAACATGGGATATGTCTGGTTTGATCTCGCCATTGATCAGCCAGTTATCGATCATATCCATTTTTTTACGAACTTCTTTTTTTCCTGTATCAGGACATTTTTCAATAATTACAGCATCAGCGAACCATACTCTTGAAATACAGAAAACAGGCCAAAGATGATCTTGAAAAACCTTCTGGGGCATTTTTTCCGGACCTTCAACAATGATAGCTGAAAAGAGAGGATCAATATTTTCAGCAAGAAATGCATGACTTAAGCATTTCAGGAGCTGGTAATTCCTGCTGGAGTTCTTGCCACCCAGGTAAAAAAGATGTTTCTTTGATGAAACATCAAATGAAACCTCATAGGTTTCTGAATCTGTTTCTATAGTTTCGATGGGCCAGGATATCCTTTTTTTCAGATCATTGAGACATTTTTCCATAATGAGCACCTCATTCCATATAAACAAAAAGGACTTCCTTTATAGGTTCGGTAATTTCAGACCTGGAAAATAGTGTCTTTAAACCTAATTCTGAAGTTTTTTGCTTAGCCCCTTATTTGCATACTTATTATCAGGATCTGTATAGATCTCTCAGGATGGTTTTTTCAGGGAGGAATCTTAATGGATATTCTGGCTGTACTTAGCCTAATTGCTACTTTAGGCCTGGTAATTGGTGGCATTATATTGGGAGGATCGCCGGAGGCTTTTGTGAGCATTCCTTCAATTTTTATAGCATTAGGCGGGCCTTTAGGGGCAATTACTTTTGCAACTCCAAGGAAGGAGCTTCGTAAAGTTCCTGAAAGTTTAAAAAAGGTTTTTTCCAGACAGGAAAGTCTTGACGTACCCAATATCATGAAAATGATGATGTCCATGGCAAAGAAAGCGAGATCAGAAGGACTTTTAGCGCTGGAAGAAGAAGTGATAACTATAGATGACAAATTTGTACAAAAATCTGCCCAGCTGGTCATCGACGGGACTCCTCCTGAACTTGTACAGTCAATTATGGAAGCAGAGATCGATCTGGTGGAGAGGCGTTTTGATTCTTCAAGAAAAATATTTGATCTTATGGGGGAACTGGCTCCTGCCTTCGGGATGCTGGGGACCCTCATAGGGCTTATTCAGATGTTGAGAAATCTGGACACTCCGGAAGCACTGGGACCAGGAATGGCTGTGGCTCTAATAACTACTTTCTATGGTTCTTTCATTGCTAATGTTTTTGCCATTCCTGTCTCGAAAAAACTGGGGGCAATAAAGCTTGAAACTGTAACAGGAATGGAGATCGTTGTTGAGGGTATTTTATCGATACAGGCGGGTGAAAACCCGAAACTCATTGAGGAAAAACTTAAAGTCTTTCTTTTACCGGAAGACAGGGACAGGCTTGAAGAAAAGGAAAGTCAGCCAAAAACTCGGACAGACCCATCTCTACAAGTCGCAGAAGAAACTGCGGGTTAAAAGACATGAAAAATTACAGATCGAGAAAAGCATTCCAGAAAGGTATGCGGCCTTTGATCTTTGTTTTTCCGTCCCTTCCTGTTACAAAAAGCCCTCCTGCATTTGGGCTGCCGGGGAGTTCCAGTTGGGAATTTTTATTTATACGCAGGCTGTAAGAAGGTGTTTGGGAAATGGCAAGGATATCATTTCGCGAAAAGATGATCCTTCCCCCTGTTATTTCGGCAAGCCGGACATGATATAGCTCAGGGAAGCCATTTTTAACAAGAACATGAATAACTATTCCATTAGAGATGGCAAAACCTGCGATATTCTTTAAGCTTTCCAGGTTGTCGGGCAATGATGCTGAATCAATAACTAACTGAGCAGTGGAAGATGGCAGGGATTCAAGAGATTTTATTCCTGCTTCTGCATAAAGTTCAGACAACTTGCCGTCAAGGATTTTATTCCCGATCTTAACATCAACCAGATTGTTGCTCAGTATACCCTGGAATATCCTTTCTCCCCTTTCCCTGCTGTCAAGAGGAGTAATTATCCTGCTCCTGATCTCAAGAAGACCTTTCTTCCTTCCTGTTCTTTTTCCTGGTTGAGAGATCTTCATTGCCAGAAAACCTTTGTCAACTTCTGCTTTAATGCAAATGCTTCTGTAAAATCGCGTATCAGTTACAACGATACCTCTTCCCTTATCTTTAAATAGAAACCAGGCTTCAGAAAAAGTATGGGCAAATTTTTTACAGGATCGATCTTTCATTGAAATTTCATAGAGATCTCCGTTTTCAGTGAGTACAACCGCTTTTTCAGAACTCAGCCATTCAACAGATCGGGGATTCCCATTGATAGAAAAGACCTGTTTTTCTTTTCCCTTTACAATGTCAATTATAAATAATCGTTTACCCTGTCTGTCTGCTACAGCTGCAAGTGTTCCGATGCAGGCAATAGATACCGGTTCAAAATTCGCCTCTCTGGGTTTCCAGGAGTATACTGTTGTTTTATTTTCCAGATTTACGAGAGATACCTGTCCCATTATCCTGTCAGAGACCAGGAGCTGTTTTGAAGCTGCAAGTACAGCATCAGAGACAGAAGAAGCCTCATGGTTTTTGTATTCGTCAATTATATCAAGATGTTCATCAATAATATGAGCTCGGGAGATCTTCCCGTTGGAGAATACGAGAAGTACCTGATCTTTTTCAATTGGAATTACACGTATGATCTTTCCAGCAACATCACCGGAAAAATATTTTCCCCATTGTCCTTCAGAATATCTGTAAATGTAGATCTTTTCAGTGAGGGAATCACCAAAGGCCAGCATATTTCCTTTTTTGGCCGGTCTTACGGGCATCCTTAAAAAGACTGTATCAAATAACTCTAAGCCTGATTCTTTCATGAGACCAGAGGAGTTTTCTGCATATGCATGGCTTTCTATTCCGGCAGAAAAGCTCGTCTCAAGAAATCTGATCTTTTCATCCAGCTCCTGAAGAAACCCTTTTGCAAAAGGATCATTGCTCTTTACTTCAAGATATGCTTCTATGTTACTTTTTGCCTGCTCGTAATCGCCGAGAAGATACATGCAGTACCCTTTCATGAGATAGTAGGAAACCAGATAGGGATCCCAGCGAAGAGCTTCATCGAGAATGGATAGAGACTCCCTGACCTGTCCTTTAATTGCCATCCGGTATGCGGAAGCAAAGAGAGTTTCACCGTAGATCCTCTCAGAAGTCGGCAGGGAAAGTTGATCTTCAGAAGCTTCTGCCATTAAAGGGCTCAGGGCCAGAAGTATAGTCAAAATAGTTAGAATTAAATTTCTCTTCAAAAAGGTTCCTCCAAATCTTCCCATTCGAAGAAAGTTCACATGATCTTCTTTATTCTTCTTAACAAACCTCTTCAACTGCAGCAGGATCGATTATAAGGGCAACGCTTCCATCTCCAAGGATTGTTCCTCCAGAAAACCATGGTATCTTGATCTTTCCCCTGTTACCAAGGTTCTTAATTACAATTTCCTGTTGCCCGATAAAATCGTCAACGATAAAACCTACTTGCCGGAATCCTGTTTTTATTACCACAACAGCAAGATCATTTTTCTGATCCCTTTCGGCAAGTCCGTAAAATGTCCTGGAATCAACGAGATTAAGAATGGCCCCTCTCAACATGGTTACTAAACTGCCATTTACAATATTCACCTTTTCCCTGTCTACCCGCAGAGTTTCATCAACGCTTTCAAGGGGTATTGCATAAACTTTTTCATCGATCCTCACAAGGAGCGCGAGTACTATCGCGAGGGTTATGGGAAGTTTAACTTTTACAGATGTTCCTTTGTCTGGTTCGGATTCGACAGAAATGCGACCTCCAAGAGACTCAACCTTGTTTTTTACAGCATCAAGACCTACTCCTCTTCCTGATACGTCTGATATTTCTTCAGATGTACTGAAACCAGGGACGAAGAGGAACTGAAATGCCTCGAGGTCGGTTATATTATCAGCCTGTTCCTTCTTTATCATTTCTTTCTGGATTGCTTTTTCCAGGACTTTCTTCCTGTCTATTCCCTTGCCGTCATCCTCTACGGCCACAACGACACTGCTTCCATCCTGATAAGCTCTGACCTTGAGGATACCCGTTTCTTTTTTCCCCTTTTTTAGCCGTTCTTCAGGACATTCGAGCCCATGATCAAGGCTATTCCGTATGAGGTGTACCATAGGGTCACCTATCTCATCTATTACTGACCGGTCAAGTTCGGTTTCTCTTCCTTCAACCTGCAGGGTAACCTTTTTTTCCAATGAATGGGAAAGATCCCTTACGAGTCGAGGGAAGCGGTCGAAGATAAAACTGATAGGAAGCATTCGCAGTTTTGTGACCAATTCCTGAATTTCTTTTGATATCCTGCCAAGTTGAAGAATAGGTTCTTCAAATTCCTTAAAATCACTCTCATTTGCAAGCCTTTCGATCCTGGATCTTCCAATTACGAGCTCTCCGACCAGATTGAGGAGCTTATCCAGTTTCTGAACATCCACCCTTACAGTCTGGCTTGTTCTGTTACTGGCAGATCTGACTGATCCTTTGGTTCCTGAGGTAATATTTTTCTTATTTTCCTCTTTTTGTTCGGGGACAGATATATTCTCGATTCTTTCCTGCTGATCTTTTTTCTCGATAGTACACTCGAGGATCTCGCTCACTTTTTTGACTGTTTCCCTGATCTGTTCATCGGAACTCTGTGTTTCAATAAAGAGAGTGAATTGGGTTCCATCGAATCTGCCCTCAATTAATTTTTCCGATGGGGGATCAGACGAAACCAGCTGTCCAACAGAAGAAATTTCCTCAAGTACCATAAAGGCTCTCGCACCCTTAAGCATGCAGTTTTCCTGAAGTTTAACAGTTACCTTCCTCATGTTCTGGTCCATGGTAATTCTTTTTTCTGAGGAGGCAATATCCCCTGCAGACCCTTCGTCAGATCTTTCAAACTCAAGGATCTTTTTCAGATTGGCCGTGATCTCGGAAATATCTACTGAGCTATCGTCTTTACCCTCCTTTATCTCATCAAGGAATAAATTAAGAATATCAAGACATTCAAACATCAAAGAAATATCTTCTTCTCTTCGAAGATGAAGTTTTCCATTTCTGACGCCGTCCAGGACGTCCTCCATGACGTGAGTCAAAGCAGCCATGTTCTTGAATCCCATTGTTGCGGACATCCCTTTCAGAGTATGAGCTACCCTGAAAATATCCTTTATTACATCCTGGTTCCCTTCTTCGAAGGCCAGAAGAAATTCGTTCAGTTTCTGGAGGTTCTCATTGGTTTCGTCGATAAAAACACCTGTGTAGTTGTTCAGATCCATAATGTGATCCGCTCCTTTATTCGGTTGAACTGAAACATTCATTCATGAGTTGAAAATAATCTTAATCTTTTCCTTTTGAATGCCTTTCATTCAGAAACATTCCTCCAGAGTTTCTGGAAGTATCTTTTCTTCTGCTCATATCCTTCAGTTCTGATTCAAACTCTCTTGCGAGAGATCGTCTGGAATCTGGATTACCAAAAGAATATCCTTCCTGTTCAAGGAGGCCTTCCTCGATGATTATCTGAATATAGATGGGGTCGACATTAAGCCTGTCGGACAGATTAAAACTATCAATAGTCTCGCCGGGAGAGGATTTACGGACCTCATCACGTGCCAGGAAATATATTCTTTCAAGTTCTTCTCTGCATGTTTCACAGAGTAATGGACCTGTTATATGCAAAAAGACCTTTCCACAGATCCTGCAGTTATTTATAGAATTAGCGGTCAATTCCAACCCCTCCAGTTCAGGTGAGATAAGTTACTGTTAAAAGTATATGAGAAGTTAAGGGTATAAAAATAAAAGTGACGTCCTGTTATTCCAGGAAATAGTCTGCTCATGACATGATCACAATATCTACTCTTCTGTTCATCTGACGGTGGAAATCGTTATCGTTAGGCATGATAGGTCTTGAATCTCCAAAACCGACAGATTTGAGCCTTCTCGGTGGAATGTTCAGAGATTCGGAAAGAAAAGCTATTATCCTTGATGCCCGAAGGGCGGAAAGGTCCCAGTTATCTTTCACAAATCCTGTTTTTCTTACAGGTATATTGTCAGTATGACCCTCAGCTGAAATATTATTCGGTATTTCTTTTAATATTCCACCGACAAGAGAGAGGACCTTTTTCCCTCCAGGGAGAAGTTCATACTGGCCAGTAGAAAACAGAAGTCCTTCAGAAATTGAAACGACAACTCCCCGTTTGCTGACTGCAACCTTTACTTTTTTTTCAAGCCCCTTTTCTTTTATCATTGACTGGATCTTCTGACTGACTTTCATAATATCAATGTCCGGTTTTCTTATACTTGCCATTTCCTGTATATTCCTGCTGGAAAAAGAGCTGTCGTCCTCCTCAAAAGTTCTTCCGCCATCTATGACACCAATAGCTCCCCTGAATGAAAAAAGCATCTTTTTAAATTTCATTACATCAATTGTAGAGAAAGAATACAGGAGAATAAAAAAAGTCAGAATGAGAGTCATCATGTCACCAAAAGTCGTAAGCCAGCTCCCCCCACCCTCTTCTTCATCTTTCCTGCGTTTTTTTCTAACCAATATTCTTCCTCCTTTCTTTGAATTTACTCTACGATCCCAACAGTCTTTATTTTTGTGTCACCAGGCAGTTCGTTATAGCCTATAACTGCAACATTGGGGAATGTCCTTTCGATTATTTTTCTTACAAATAACCTTACCTCGGGATGAACAAGAATAACCTGGGGAAGTCCTTTGCGAAGAAGCTCTTCTGTTGCTTTCCCGACATTGCGGACAAGGTCCTGAATTTCCACGGGAGCCATCTTGATCCTCCAACCCTCAACAAGGTTGCCCTCTACTGATTCCCTGATATTCTTTTCCCATTCAGGTGAGAGTGTCAATGCTGTCATTTCACCTGTTTCCTCTTCAGAATAAAGGGACACTATAACCTTTCCAAGAGATTCCCTTGATTTTTCAGATAAAAAATCCGGGCTCTGGGTTGATTTTCCATAGTCTGAGAGAGTTTCGAATATACCCGCAAGGTCCCGAATGGGCACTTTCTCAACCACAAGGTTCTGAAGGACCTTCTGAACATCGCCAAGGCTGAGATATCTCAGCATTTCATCTACTACCGCCGGTGCACTTTCTTTGACCATTTCAACCATATTCTGGACCGTCTGTCTTGTAAGGAGTTCCGATGCATTGCCTCTTATAATTTCTGAAAGGTGTGTCGCCAGGACTGACGGAGCATCTACAACGGTGTATCCAAGTTCCTCGGCCTTTGCTCTCAGTTCGCTTGTTATCCAGAAAGCTTCAAGGCCGAAAGTGGGTTCCTTTGTAGGGATACCCACGATTTCTCCCTTTTTTTCTCCTGTATCTATGGCCATGAAATGGTCGGGCATCAATTCAGTAGCTTTTTCCGGAACTCCCCGAACTTTTATGATATAGGAAGTAGGTTTAAGCTGGAGGTTATCTTTTATGCGGACGGGGGGAGTTACAACCCCAAGTTCCATAGCCAGTTGTCTTCTAAGTGTCTGGATCCTGTCAAGCAGGTCTCCTCCTCTGGTTGGTTCTATCATCGGTATCAGAGCATATCCGACCTCAAGTTCCAGAGGGTCTACAGCCAGAAGTTTCATTACATTATCAAAACTTCCGCTGTCGTTTTTGGATTGATCTTCCCCCTTTTGCGGTGGAGTTGCATTCTGGTCTTTCGTTACCTTATTTTCAGAGGAAGAGGGATCCTTGGACTGTTTCTGTCCCTTGAATACCCAGAAGCCCAGTAAACCAAGGAAACTTCCCAGAAGCAGAAATGGGATTTTAGGAAATCCTGGAACAACGGTCAGAGAAAGAAGGAGGAAGGATCCTACCAGAAGTGGTCTGTAATTATTTATAAGTGACCTTGTTATATCTCTTCCGAGGTTCTCTTCTCCAGCGGATCTTGTTACAAGGATACCTGTTGCTGTGGAAATGATCAGGGCAGGTATCTGTGCGACAAGCCCGTCACCAACAGTCAGAAGGCTGAATTTCTGTGCAGCCTGTCCAAGAGTTAGACTTTGCTGAAAAACACCGATACAGATTCCTCCGATGATATTTATGGTCGTAATTATGAGACCTGCAATAGCATCTCCCTTTACGAACTTTGAAGCACCGTCCATGGCTCCGAAAAAATCGGCTTCCCGCTCAACGTTCTTTCTCCGTTCCCTGGCGGTTTTCTCGTCTATCAGTCCATTTCCAAGATCTGCATCTATAGCCATCTGTTTTCCCGGCATGCCATCAAGCTGGAAACGTGCCTGTACTTCTGCTACCCGTTCTGCACCTTTTGTTATAACCAGGAACTGTATGAGGACAAGTATCAGGAAAACTATTCCACCGACAAGATAGTTACCTCCTACAACAAAATTACCAAATGCACTTATAAGTTTTCCCGCATAGCCATGAAGAAGAATAAGACGTGTTGTGGAGACATTTAACGAAAGCCTGAACAGGGTTGCCACAAGAAGTATAGATGGGAAGGCAGATATCTCCAGTGGCTGGTTAATGTAGAAAGTTGTCAGAAGAATGATCACGGCAAAGGTTACGTTCAGGGAAAGAAAAATGTCAAGGATCATTGTCGGAAGGGGGATGACCATCATGGCAACAATGAGAACAACCATGAATGTTATTCCCATGTCAGAATAATTCATCATCTTTTCAAGGGGAGTCATTTTAACATTCTTTGTCTTAGCCTGAGCCATTCAGTTCAATCCTTCCTGAAGACAGCTCCGGCCACCTTTGACAAGAGCTTTGATAAGGTTCATAGAGATTATAGGGAGATGATCTTTACTGAACCATCTTCGGAAATAAAACATACTTTCTCGAGCACATCTCTAACAATAAAAGTTTCTTTTCGTATTGTGACCTTTACTCCCGGGTAGCATATGCCTCTGACTTTGACCCTACCCCTTTTCTTTGCTGCATCGATAACTTTTTCGATTTCATTAATATAGCTTTCGATCTTTTCAATTTTTCCAAATAATTGGGAATGCAGTTTTCCGTATTCATTTGCAAGAAGTTTTTGTTTTTCAGTGAGACCTGTATCTTTCATTATTTTTGAAAGATACACCAGATTCTTCTCAAGGGTTTTGTTCCTGCCCTTTAATTTTTCCAAGTTCTGGATAAGATCAACTTTTTTTTTGGTAAGTTCAGGTGATAAACCCACTTGAAGAGAAGTTTTCGTTCCCATTTTCGTCCCCAGGACAGAGCATTCTATTTCTGTTCCTGCCTTTAGATTTCCTCCAGCGATTACGCCTTTACCACCCTCTACAAGTTTTATTGCTCCCTCTGTTTCTATGTCGCAATGCATTAATCCTCTTTTGAAGAACAGATCTCTTTTTACAATTGTATTGCACTGATCCATGTATTCGACATGCAGATCTCCGCCGCATTTTATAAAGCCTTTACCCATACCCCTGACTCCTGATTTAATTACCATATCTTTTCCAGAAGAAAGATGGGCACCTTCAACTACACCTGATATCTCAAGCTTTTCATTTGCATTTACGGAGAAGTCTTCCTTTACGGAGCCTGAAATAGTTATACTGCCGAGGAAATCAAGGTTTCCAGTGCCGTAGTCTATATCCCCATTTACAGAAAAAAGTTCTTCTACGGAAAATTTATTTTTATCCCTTAATAGCTGGCCATTTGCTGTGGCGAAAAGTTCCAGTCCATCTTCTGAAAGTTCAGTGTTGGTACCTGGTTTGATCAGAATATCCTTTGCTTTTTTTGCTTTTAATGTTTTGCCCATAACATCGAATCCATCTATGCCTTCTTTTAGAGGGATTTTTTTTGCGATAATGCTGCCTTTTTGAATGTTGTGTATTATCCCGAGATTTTTAAGATCCACCTGGGCTGCAGTATCAGAATTTAAAGGTCCCCGCTGTTCTGTGGCTACCGATATTTCCAGACTTGCATCAATGCCGTCCACGGGAGCTTTTCCTGAGGCGATAACTATCCACTCAGAGGTTTTTCCAGTTGAAATATCTGTTGATCTTTCGAGAATTTCAGAATTAATTCCCTTCACTACCCCTGCTTTTTCAAGCTTTGTCTTTATTTTGTCATGTGTTTCTGGATCAGGTGGATCAGAAGAATTGAATTTTATTTCAGTCTTCATCCTGTCGATTGATATTCTAATCTCTATTTCATCCGGATCACGTTCTGTTAATTGTATCCATTCCCCGGCGCCGGATTTAATAAGGTTTTCCACCTGTTGAAAAGACACTGAAAAACCTTCTTTACCGAGAGACTCAAGTATGAAATGAGGATTGACGCTGTCACTGAAGATCTTTATTAGTGTCTGATTTCCGTCCTTTTTCAATTCATAGGGTTTATCATTGCTGTTCATAACATTCCCCCCTTAAACATCTCAAAAAGTCAGTTCTCTTATCTGCCTCCTCTTTCTGCCAGAGAAAGGACTGTTTTTACGTAATGCTTAACTATTGGATAAGGCGGGATACCTCCGTATTGATCTACCCTGGATGGTCCCGAATGATAAGCAGCCAGGGCAAGTTTTTCTTTACCTTTATACCTGTTAAGAAGTTTTTTTATATACCGTATTCCGCCATCAAGATTCTGGTCGGGATCAAAAGAATCCTCAACTCCGAGCATTTTTGCTGTGGATGGCATCAACTGCATAAGCCCTCTTGCCCCTGCCTTTGAGACTGCATCAGGGTTTCCTCCTGATTCCATCTTTATCATTGACCTTACAAGATGTTCATCCACGCCATATTTAATGCATTTTTCTCTGACGAGATGATCGATATCCAGGGATCGTTCCACCGGGTCTCTGTTTTCCGAACCAGAGGAGGAAGCTATCTTTCCAGGCAAAGGATCCAATGTACTTTTATCCTTATGTTTCCCTGCTGAACTTTCAAGTACGTCAATGAATCTCGGTTTTTTTTTGTCCTCTTCGCAGTTTGTAAAACGTTTTCGTATCTGATCGACCCTTGTTTGAACTTCCCGAAAACTGGAAAAGTCGGGACCAACAGGAGCTCCCAAGAAGATCACCTCTTTATTTGACAAATGATAATAAAGTGAATTCGTCCAGTTCCCTCTGTTCATTCTTTAGATCCTGCTGTTTTTGTTCCATATTCCTCTTATCAAGGAATATCCCGGTAATTTTTACATCTACATGTTTATCCTTAAGATCGTCCTTGAGGCAGACCACGCTCTGGTTGATCTCATCTATAAGGATGTCAAGTTGTTCAATGTCTTTTTCCAGATCGTCGATCCCGTCTCTCATCCATAATAATTCTTCTGGCGAGATCTCTCCGTTAATGCATTTTTCTTTGAATAGGAACACTGCGTCTTCACGTTTGATATCAAGATCGCCGGATCTCTCCTCAAGGGCTCTTTTTTTTTCCTCAGTATCTTTGAGCCTTATTCTGACATCATCCCTTTTTTTCTCCCTTATATCCTTAAGACGTTCAAGCTTTTTTATCTTCTTCTTTATGGTCATCTGTCCTATCCTCCCAGAGCGGTAATGCAAGTAGTCCTTTTCTGGTTTCCTCAAATGAACTACGTTCATCCACAAGTTGTTTTAGAAATCCATCAATACTGTTTTTTACTTTTACAGCAAAATCCAGCCTGGGGCTGCTTCCAGCCTTATATGCTCCCAGATTGATCAGTTCCTCTGCTTCCCTGGCAACAGCAAGGATCTCCTTTAACCTCCCGGCAGCCTCAATATGTTCAACTGATACAATATCTTTCATTATTCTGCTGATACTCTGGAGAACATCTATTGCAGGATAATGGTTCCTGACAGTAAGATCTCTTGAAAGGACCACATGACCATCAAGGATACCTCTTACTGCATCAGAAACTGGTTCATTCATGTCGTCTCCCTCAACGAGGACGGTGTAAATGCCTGTTATGCTGCCTTTTTCGCTTGTTCCGGCCCTTTCAAGCAGTCGAGGGAGGAAGGCAAAAACGGAAGGAGTGTAACCTCTTGTAGCCGGCGGTTCTCCTATTGCAAGGCCAACATCTCTTTGAGCCAGTGCGAGTCTTGTAATTGAGTCCATCATTAACAAAACATTTTTACCCATATCCCTGAAATATTCGGCAATAGCAGTTGCGGTCATTGCGGCCTTTAGTCTGACCAGTGGAGGCTGGTCAGAGGTTGCGACTATAACCACTGAATGTTTCATTCCCTCTTCCTTCAGATCTTTATTGAGGAAATCCTGAACTTCCCTTCCGCGTTCTCCTACCAGTGCAATTACGTTGACATCAGCTTCGGTATTACGTGCCATCATGCCAAGCAGTGTACTTTTCCCCACACCTGAACCTGAAAAAATACCTATTCGCTGGCCCTGTCCCAGAGAGAGCAAACCGTCAATTGTTCTTATTCCAACTGGGAGGGGCGTATCCACCGGCTTTCTTCTTAATGGGTGTGGAGGGTCAGCCTGAAGTGGATAGTAACCAGTTCCCTTAACAGGTCCCTTGTCATCAAGAGGTTCTCCCAGTCCGTTCAGGACCCTTCCAAGAAGGTCTATGCCTACACGGACTCCAAGTGATCTGCCTGTTGAAAAAACATCGCTCCCCGGACCGATCCTGTTTAGATCTCCAAGAGGCATCAATAAAACTCTTTCTCCCCTGAAACCTACTACTTCACAGGGCAGAGGGGATGTATCCCGGTTTCGAAATCGTACCTCGCACAGGTCCCCGATCTGAACATCCGGCCCTTTTGCTTCAATGACTATGCCTGTAACTTCAACTACTTTTCCATTCACGGGTATGAGTTCTATCTGTTCAAGCCTTTGATCGATGGTTTCAAAAAAATCCTTAATTCCGGGGATTGCCATCTGTATAGGCCTCCCGGATGAGATTGTCTATTTCTTTATCAATGGCCTCAAACTGGGATTTCCATCTTGCGTCATAAACACCCAGGTTGGTCTCCAGAAGGCAGCTTCCCTTTTCAATATTTTCATCACTGATTATCTCGAAAATATCAGCTACTCTTTTTATTTCGGCAATTTCGTTACTTCTGCTTAGGAAGAGTTCTCTGTCCACAGGGTTCAGGAAAAGTCTGATCCTGCTCCAGTCGCTGACCCTGTGAATGATCTCTCGAAATATCCTGAGGACAGTTTCTTCATCCTGAAGGACTTCTCTCCTTAGAAGCCTTTCAAGCATTATCTGCCATATCCTTACCATTTTTGGGGAAACAGAAGTTATATCCTTTTCAATGGTTATTTGCATCTCTTCAAGGATCTTTTTCCCAAGGTTTTCCTGTTGCTGGAATCTGTTTTTATATTCTGTTTTTATCTTTTTTTCCAATTCATCTCTTCCGGTTTCCAGTCCACTTTTATAACCCTCTTCATATCCTTTAGCTGTCTCGGACTTCCGGATCTCTATGTTTTCTTCAAGTGTTCGTTTTTCAAGCTTTTTTTTCTCTTCATCAAGTAAAGACTGCTGTTTTTGCCAATTTTCCTTAATATCCGATAATTCCTCTTTGAGATCTTTTTCCCTCTCAAGAAGGACCTCGATCCTTCTGTGAAGTTCCTGTATTTCCGCAGAAGCAAGAAGATAAGGATCTATCTGTTTTCCTCCTTCAGGGAATATGGACATTCTGTTTTCAGGGAGTACTATCTTCTCTTCAGACATAGAGACACCTCTGAGGACTTTTCCCTTTGGGTGATCAGATGACAACGTCCTCACCGCTCCCTGCAAGAATTATCTCCCCGGCTTCTTCAAGTGCACGGATCTTGTTGACGATCTTTTGTTGTGATTCCTCAACATCGCGAATCTTTACAGGCCCCATATATTCCATTTCTTCTTTAAGCATTTCTGTAGCACGTTCAGACATGTTGTTGAAAAACTTCTCGCGAAGATCATTCCCGACACCCTTAAGTGCCATGGCGAGTTCCTTTGTATCAACTTCCCTGAGAAGTTTTTGAAGTGATCGATCATCCACAAGGATGATATCTTCGAAGGTAAAGAGTTTTTTACGGATATCTTCAGCAAGTTCAGGATCTTTTTCGTCAAGAATTTCCAGAATTATCTTTTCGGTTTTTCTTCCCGCTTTATTTATTATTCCGACAACAGAATCTATGCCTCCGGCAAGAGAGAAATCCCTTCCTACTACGGAGCTGATCTTTTTCTCCAGCACTTTTTCAGTGTCTCTGAGTATTTCAGGTGCCACTCTGTCCATTTTTGCTATTCTGACCGCTACTTCTGCCTGAAGTTCCCTTTCTAAACCTCCAAGTACAGGTGCCGCTTTGTCTTCTGGCAGAAATGAAAGGACAAGGGCTATCATCTGCGGATGTTCCCCCTGAATAAAAGAAAGCAGCTGCACAGGGTCGGAAGACCTGAGGAAGTCAAAGGGTTTGGACTGGAGATTGGAGGTAAGTTTTCTAAGCAGGTCTTCTGCCTTTTCCGGACCCATGGATTGTTCAAGAAGGTCTCGGGCATAAGAAACACCTCCGCTTCCAAGGAATTCTTTAGCCATGATAATTTCCTGTGTTTCTCTCAAGATCGATTCTCTCTGTGATTTATCAACATTTCTGAGGGAAGCTATCTCCAGGGTCAACAGTTCAATAGTCGATTCATCAAGATGTGTATAGATCCGAGATGCGTTTTTTTGTCCAAGCAGGACCATTAAAATGGCTGCTTTTTTCCTGCCTTTGATATCTTTCGATGATGTCATGATCAGGATTCCTCCAGCCATTTTTTGATTATTCCGGCTACTTCGTCCGGGTATGTTTCTGCATAAAGTTCAACCTGTTCTTCAAGGATCTGCATCTCGTCTTTGGGTACGTCCCAGAGTTTCGCTACATCCTCTGGATCCTGATCGAGCTTTTCTTCAGAGTCACTTGAGTCCCTATTCTTTTTGAAGTGTCTGGCCAGAAATATAATGATAAGAGTTAAAAAGGCTACTATTAGAATTGATGGAACGAGAGATCTTTCAAAAAAAGTTCTTTCTTCGAAGCCCTGTGGCAGTGTCCCGGATCTATCAGGTGAAGCAAAGGGCATAAAAGAGAGTGAAAGAATGTCTCCTCGTTCTTTGTTTATTCCTATTGCCGCTGAAAGGGAGGCCAGAAGCTCTTCTTTATGGATGGAGCTTTCTTTCGCATTTATTACAACAGATGCTGTTATTCTTTTGATCGTGCCTGGGGACTTTTCTTCCTCCAGTTCCATGGAGGATATTTCATAATTTATTACTTCGTCCGTTTTGTTATATTCACCATTATTTGATCCGGAAGTCTTTACAGCATAACCGGGAATATTTGAAGCAGTTCCTACACCCTGGTCTGATTGTGTCGATCCGGTATAACTCTCTTCGTTATTCTGAACGCTCCTTACAATTCCTTTTCCTTTTGACTGAGGAATGTATTCATGTTTTTTACTGCTTGATCTTGTAAAATCAAGTTCGACATTAATTCTTACTACAGTGTTACCCTGGCCGAAGATAGCGGAAAGCATATTCTGGATCTTTTTCTGTACCTCTATCTCATGATGTCTTTCCAGTTCACGCTGCACTGAAGATACGCTGCCGGAGGATCCTGAATGAATAAGATATCCGTCCCCCGCAAGTTCCGAAAGAAGGCGCCCGGATGTATCTACCAGGGAGACATTTTCAGGTTTTAGTCCCTCTATACTTGATGCGACCAGTTTCATAACAGCTTTTACCTGATCGACTTTCATTTGTCTTCCGGGGCGGAGCTTTACAAGAACGGAGGCGGTAGCTGGTTCCTGTTCTTTCAGAAAAAGTTTCTGTTTGGGCAGGACTACGCTGACCCTTGCAGATTCAATTACCTCGAGTCTGCTTATGGTCCGCGCAAGTTCACCCTCCAGAGCCCTTACGTAAGCTACCTGCTGCTGGAAATCTGTCATTCCCATCTTTGTGTCATCGAATATCTCGTAACCCACAGTGCCATTCCGAGGAAGTCCCGAAGATGCCATTGTCAGCCTCAGGTTATATACAGAACTTTCAGGTACGAGGATCGCAGATGAGGAGGGAGCAAGTTTGTAATCGACTCCTTTTTCCTTCAAAAGTTCCACTATAGCCGCCTGGTCATTTAGCTCAAGACCTGAGAAAAGAGGAGTATAGCTGTCTTTCCCGGCAAAGAAAAGAAATGAGGAAAAGGACAGAAGCAATACGACAGTTACTGCGGCTATTACCCAACGTTGAGTTATGCCCAGCTTTTTCCAGAGATCCTTAATTTTATAAAATAAATTTTTGACTGCTTCCATCTAACCACGTTCTTTCCAATCGTAAGCCCGGTTCAAACCGAGATTCTGATAAGCTGGTTATATGCATCCAGCAGCTTATCTCTGACCTGGATAGCGAACCGTAGGGAAAGGTCAGCCTCTGAGACGGCAGCCGCAACTTCTGAGATATCATCAACATCTCCCGTTACCATAGCTTCCATGGAATTTTCTGCATTGATTTGAAGATCATTAACTTTCTGGAGACCCTTCTGCAATGAATCTTCGAAAGATGATACGATCTTTTTCTTCTGCGGGTCTTCCTCATTTTTTTCAATATCTAAGGGCTTGATCTCAATGTTTCTGCCATATGCTGAACGCATATTTTTAAGAGTTGTCAGATTAACAGGGGAAGAGCTCAAACTTGTTGCACCTCCTGGTCAAATTATTTTTTATCCTGCTCAAGATCGTATAATCAGGTCTTGTTAAATATCTGCTCCAAGTATCTCAGCTAATTTTTGCTTCAGTTTGTTTAAAACTTTTTTATGAAGTTGGGATATTCTGGATTCGGAAAGGTCGAATTCCTTTGCTATTTCACTAAAGTTGCAGAATCGAAAATAGTATAGGAAAATAAGCCGTTTTTCTCTTTCTGTCAGCTCCGAAATGGCACCATAAAGTTTTTCGACTTCGTCTCTGCATTCCGTAACTTCTTCTGGTCCTGGAATGTCTCCTGCAAGGACGCCACTTTTTTTCACATCAGAATCCTCAAGAAACATTTCTTCATCCAGGAAACCCATATGGCTTCTGTTGGCTATCTCAAGGATCTCCATGAATTGTTTTGAATTCATTCCCATTCTTTCCCTGAGTTTTGTGTTCGTGACCTCTCCACTTTCCTGAAGTTCCTGTTCTGTCGCTCTTTCAAGAGCGCTGATCTTCTCTCTTCCAGTTCGCGAGATCCAGTCAAATCGTCTAAGCTCATCAAGAACGGTACCCCTGATCCTTGAAGCTGCGTAGGTCTGAAAAGCGAATCCAAGGGAGGGATCAAAACGATCTATGGCATCGAGCAAACCAATGTTGCCGTAGCTGAGGAGATCCTCATAATCAAGTTCTCTTGGTGGACAGAGATTCATTCTGCGGATAACGAACTTGACAAGATACTGGTATTTCTTCACCAGGTCCTGCTGGATAAGCTTTCTTTCAAGGCTCCTGTGGGAAGTTTCACCATATCTTGCCCATAAATTTTTTTCTGATAACTTATCTCTTTCAGATTCAGCTGTCGTTATCCTTCGCTGCATTATTCTACCTCCAAGGATTAGTATAAGTATTATAAATAATGCAATAAATAACACTTGTACAAATGGAAGTATATATTAACGTTTATAATAATGCAAATTAGAACTGATAAGAAATTCAGGGTCGGTCTTTTTCATCTTCATTTCTGAGGGAGTATACATATGCAAGTACTTCGGCTACTGCAATATACAGGTCTTCTGGTATTTCCTGTCCTATATCCGAATTTCTGTAAAGGGTTCTTGCTATCTTTTTATCCTCTACCAGCGGTACACCTGATTCTCTTGCCACATCTTTGATCTTCATGGCAATGTAGCCTGCTCCCTTTGCTGTTACTGTGGGGGCATTCATCTGATCTCTGTCATATTTCAGTGCAATTGCAAAGTGAGTGGGGTTGGTTACTACTACATCAGCCTCGGGTACCTGGCTCATCATCCTTGACCTACTCAATTCAGACTGTTTGCCTCTGATCCTCTGGCGAACCATGGGATCACCTTCAGTCTGTTTGAATTCATCTTTTACTTCCTGTTTGGTCATCTTGATAGATCTGGAGAATTCCCATTTCTGGAACCCGAAGTCAAGGATCCCCAGACAAAGTAGTGCCAGGCCAAGTTTCAGTGATAATCGTAAAAAAACATGTAGGACAAGAGAAAGTCCTGATGCCGGGTCTGTCTGAGAAACCCTGTAAAACAGAGTAATTTCATTTTTTATTCCAAAGTAAAGTATTACGAATAGAAAACCTGCTTTGAGAATAGCCTTTAATGCTTCAACCAGTGATTTCAGGGAAAACATCTTTTTCAGCCCTTTGGCAGGATCGAATCTGTCCATTTTAGGTATCAGGGGTTTTGAGCTTATCTTGAGACCAGCCTGGGAGGCTGTTACAAAAAAGGATAAACCCATTACTATTGCTGCCATGGGCAGCCACATACGCAGAAATAGAAAACTGCTTTTCCTTGCGAGGACGGAGGACCATTCGGCCTGATCCATTGCTATGGAGGGAAGCCAGGCTGTACACCATTGGAGGAACTCAACATATGAATACCACATGAAACCTGACAAAAAAAAGAGACTTCCGATCCCTGACAGAATTGTTATCGCAGCTGAAAGATCCTTGCTCTGTGCGATCCTTCCTTCTTCCCGTTCCTTACGTCTTTTGCGTGGTGTGGGTTCCTCTGTTTTTTCCTGGGCAAAGATCTGAAGATCAAAAAGCAGAGTCCCCGACCGCTGATCCAACCGGGGACTATAAGATCCTTTTTGAAGGCAAGTTTCATAGGAGGAAGTTAGAGAATGGTACAAAAGCTTCACCGACCATTTTAGTCTATTATAAACAACATATATAGTTATTATAAAGCCTTATTCTCAGGCAAGATAATCCACCAGAGTAGGCTGTATTACCTTCGCTATAGTCGCGAGGGTTGCCTGGTAAACAGTCTGGGATGTCTGAAATTCCATTGCTGCTTCTGCCATATCCACATCCATGATATTGCTCTCAAGATCAGTGAGGGAAATATTGTTCTCACTGAGTCTCATGCCTGCTGTTTCATACCTTCTCTGCAGAGCGCCGCAGTATGATCGTGACCTCAATATTTCGTCCATGGCCTGATCCAGCTTCGGGAGAAAGCTTTCCGAGAGAGATTCCCCGGCACCCTGCTCTATTGCTATTGTAAGGTCATCCAGAAGGTCAAAAAGATCTACCTCTTCAACATTGGAACCGCTCCGAACCACCAGGTTCTGGCTGGAAGGTCCGGTGGAACCGTTTGCGCCTCTCTGTTCAGTGGTTAAGGGTGGAGCTGGATCCATCCCTGCATTAGCTAATAAGGTAATATCTTTACCCACAGGAGAGTAAAGAATCAATTCATCAGTGCCTCCATTATCCACAACCTGTGCATGAACATCTTCTTCACTGAACCTGGCATTAACCAGGTCTTCCATTTCCTGCAGGGTAAAGGGATCTGGGAGATCCATTTCATGGGTATATCCGTCAACTTCGATGGAAAAAAGACCTCCCCCAGTCCAGCCACCTGCCTGGACTCTAACATCAGTATTCAGTTCGAGATCTCTTGCGGCGGAGCCGCTTTCATCGAAGACGTTCACGGGGCTGCCGTCTTTCGGGGATAATGCCAGTCTGTAGTTGCCCGCTCCATCCTCTGCCAGGGATACGTCAAGCCAGCTTCCGGCCATATCCTCTATTCTTGATGCTATGGTATCAAGGGTTTCTCCATCTGATACGGAAAGGGAAATTTCTTTGCTGCCCGAGATAATTGTAAAGGTGCCACCACTACCTGCCGGGACTGGACCAACCGAATTGCTTGTGATACCGGACTGGAGACCCGTGGTCATGGCCAGCCCGGAGGTGATGTCCTTATAAGCGGGATCACTGTAGGGAAGGTCCACCATCCTAAGAGGGTCTCCTTCTGAAGAATAAAGGGCTAATGCTTTTCCCGATCTTATCAGGTCAAAACCAATGTTTTCGGGTCCCACCTGTTCCTTTATCTGAAGGGCTAATTTCTCAGGATCCAGTTTACCTGAAGGATCTGTAATTTCATCCTTGTAAAGTTTAACCTCGTGGATCTGCCCCCCAAAATCCACTCCGATTTTTGCGGGTACTCCATCTCCTGCAGTATCGGGGAAATTCATGTTTGTGATGTCTTTTGTAGAAAGAGCGGTCTGGATACCTAACCTGGAGGCCCAACTGTTTTTTTTGTCATAGATATTGAGTTCGCTGCCGTCCCTGGTACTTATCATTAGCCTGCAGGTGGAACTTTCAAGGTCAGATGCTGAAGTATCGGTGGGGTTACTGACGGCTGAATCCTGCTGATATATCACTTCAAGCCAGTCACCGCCGGCTGCTTTGATACGATCTGCCAGTTGTTTCGGGGTAAGGTTTCCATTTTGTATATCAAGTTCCATTACTCTTTCTCCGGATCTGAAGATCATGTCCACGGGTTCAGCGGATAGATCAAAAGTTGTTGAAGGATCCCACTCTGTGGATGTAACAGCTGTGGACAATCCAAGAAAGGAGGACAGCCCTGTGTGGCTCATCTCCATGGGAGTTTCCACCGGTTCGGAGGTCATTGTAGAGTTGATTAGTTCTGTGGCTCCGCCGCTTGCACTGACGGAAAAGGGATCCATGGAATTCTCCGCCACCATGGTAATGGAACCATCATTCCTTTCTCCTGCCCATATTCCATCAAGAGCAGAGAGGGACTCTGCCACGTCAGAAAGGCTTTCTCCAGCGCTGATATCAATTGTAAAGGTTTTGTCAGTTCCCATTTCCAGGTTGATCTTCCCGTCGGACCCCGCTGTCCATCCGGACGGGGTGATATCTGAACAGAGGTAATGCCCTTTTTCCTGATTCTCCTCCCAGTGAAGGGAGCTCACCTGGAGTTCCTCCCCGCTGAGGCTCTTTACCTCTATGTTCTGGGTACCGGAAAGGGAGTCTGACTTAACAGCGGCGTGTACCAGTCTGCCTGCTCCTTCACTGCTGTTTATGAGTTCGGCCACCTCTGTTAGGGAATATCCCCTTATTTCCTCTCCGGGTGATATAAATCCGTCATGATCCGAGGGATCAGCGCTGCTCAGGGTGTCGCTGTCTGTCCACCGCTGAGGCAGGAGAACTCTTTCTGTTTTATCCCCTACTGATATTTGAAGAACTTCGGATCCACCCTTCCACTTGAAGTCCAGAGGTACTTCTATACTTTTCACACTTCTGCTGGTAAAGGATGTGGGGAATACATCTCTTCCGTTAAGTGAAATAGATCCTGTTACGTTCTCCTCAAGTTCAAATGACAGATGCTCGAGATCTCCTATATAGCTTATTTCACCGTTTTCATCCTTGATGAAAGGTTTTTCAGATGTCTGGAGGCCCGCAAGAAGATACCGCCCTTCTACGTTAAAATTCGCAGTCTGCATCAGCTCATCCCTCATAGCCGCTATATCTTTAGCTATGGCATCTTTATCGACATCCGAAAGTGCTCCATTACCCGCGTAGATGGTTTGCTCTCTGACAGAAGAGACTATATCCGTGATCTGTCCCATGGCTGTTTCAGTGTTTGAAAGCCATGTAACAGCGTCATCCAGATTTCTCTGATACTGTTCATTTCTGGATATACTCGTTTTTACAGTCATGCCTCTCGAGACTTCTGATGGATTATCAGATGGTTTAGAATATAGCTGCTGACTGGACATCTGTTTTTCAACATCCATAAGCCTGTTGAGACTGTCATGCATATCCTTAAGGAACATACTGGACATCATGGAGTTGGATATACGCTGCAAAAAAAACACCTCACAAAAGCTTTATTCTGCTTTACAGTTCTGAAAGCTTTAACTATCTCTTCAGGTTCATGAGCTCCTCGAGTACTTCATCACTGGTAGTTATGACTCTGGCAGAAGCCTGAAATCCTCTCTGGGCCTTGATAAGATCGACAAATTCTGAAGTCAGGTCCACATTCGATGCTTCCAGGCTACTTCCGGCTATACTCCCGGATCCGCCTTCCATTGGTTTTAGTATCTGGGGGATCCCGGAATTGGCCGTATCCCTGTATGCCCCATTGCCCATTTTTTCCAATCCGCTGGAATTTGAAAAGACAGCAAGAGAAACAGTATAAAGATTTTCGGTCTGTCCGTTGTCATAGACTCCGCGTATAACTCCATCTCCACCAACGGAATAATCCTTGAGAACTCCCATTTCATAGCCATCCTGATAATATTCCTTTGTAGTAAAAGCAGATCCAAACTGTGTTACAGCCTCAATATCATCTGTACCGAGGATATTACCGGTGAAATCGAGCTGGATCTCCGAGTCTTCAGCGCCGAGGGATGCAAAGTTAACGCCAATAGTGCTTGCTTCGGCTCCCGTGGAATCGGTCACACGTTCAACAAGTCCCTCGGGTGAAAATTCCAGAAGGCCTGTATTGTTCTCCATGCCGATCCCGGACATGTCGGGGAGCCATGTCCGCCAGCGCCAGGTATTGTTATCTACTTTTTCCCAGCTTGTTTCCAGGGTATGAGCGTTGCCCTGTGAATCAAAAATATCGTATTTTGTCGTATGAATACTTGAAGTCTGAAGATCGAAAGATTTAATTACGGTACCATTCTGTGAGAGAGCAACTCCCATTCCTGAGGGAGTTGCCTGTACATCTACAGCATTACCAGCCACAGTTATCTGGGTGCCGGAGGGTATATTGAAGGAACCGTCGTCATTTGAATCAAGATCTATGGAGTAATGTTCCATATTACCTGATCCATCATCTCCCCAGAGATTCAATATTCTTCCGCCATCAGGCGCATCATTGAATTCGGTGAGATAAGGAATGGATGTTCCGCCAATATCATTGATTACCGAATAATCAAGTCCTACACCAATATCTCCGGTCCAGAGAGTTGAGGCTCCGGAACTATCCAGGACCTTGATCTGTCCTGTAGTGTCGTCAAAAGTAATTATCTCGTCACCAGCAACACCATCAAGATCAAGAGTCCCATTTGCCAGTATTGGCAATCCTGTTTCTGAATTTATGTTATTCAACTCAAGATGTACCTCCTGGGAGGTACCGTCACTCTGGGTAAAAGTCATTGTCAGGAATTCTGCAACAGTATTGCCTTCACTGAATGTAATATTTGGATACTCAGTATTTCCTATGGTACCGCCGAGTACAAGATCCTGAGAACTTAACCCCATCTGCAGAACATTTTCTGACCTTGAGTCAAGATTGCACCGAAATCCTGCTGTAGTTGTGGCTTTTGATGGGAGTTTCTGTCCAACGGGTATGTTGATATCCTGCAGGTCCGTTCCTACTATCTTGGTTCCCGGGTTCAGAGGATCATCATACATTTCAAAACCCTGAAGTCTGAACCCTGTGCTGCTCTGGATCAGATCCCCATTACCGTCAAGGATAAAACTACCGGCACGGCTGTATACCTTGCTCGTTCCATCTTCAACGACGAAAAAACCGTCTCCTTCAATGGCCATATCGCTTTTTGAGCCGGTGTAATTTATATTACCCTGAGTCTGATCAACTACAACGCTTCCCACTGTCATTCCAAGGCCTATCTGTTTAGGATTGGTCCCGCCCTTTTCATTACTCGGAGCTGTTGCAGCTTCTTCTGTCTGGCTCATTAGTTCCTGGAACTGAACGCTGGATTTTTTGAATCCAGTGGTATTAGCATTGGAAATGTTATCGCCAACTACATCAAGAAGGGTCTGGTGACCCTTGACGCCGCTGACACCTGACATTAAAGACCTGAGCATGGTTCTTTAGCCTCCTTTAAAAATTACCAGAATGCTTCTTGCGTCCATGGCCGCCATCCTTTGCGGCTCTCAATATTTACAATAAGCCAGTGATCCTGTCGGCAGATATCTCTAATCCACTGTCCAGTCTCACCTTTGTTTCATCAGCTTCAAAGATAACCGATCTGACGGTTCCTGTTTTTTCGACAAGATCTTCCTCGTCAGCATAGGAGATATTACTGTTTATAAGAGAAGATGAAGAAAACTTCATATACTGGCCCAGGGATTCAAGCCTGTCTTCCATGTTTGCAGTTTGTTCAACCTGTGTGAACTGAGCCATTTGGGAAATAAATTCCGACTGGTCAAGTGGTTCCAGCGGGTCCTGATTTGCAAGCTGTGTCACAAGGATCTTTAAAAAGGCATCCTTGTCGAGAAGACTGTTTTTAGCAGCGTTGGTAGTGGTATTTTCGTTATTAAAAACCGAGGAACCCGCTGATTCAATTGATGCACTACTCATAGAAATGCTCCTTTCAAGTGCTATCTCTGTTTATTTATCGGCGAAGGGAAGGACCAGATTAAGTTTTTTCTTTCTTCGGTATTACACTTAAGTAAAACATCCTGTTGAACGATCTATTGTGCTTGACTTCAGGTATTAAAAAGAATGGGGTTTATGAAAAAAAAGGTCCACTTTTTCAATTTGAAAAAGTGGACGCAATATTTAAATGTGAAAGGAACTATTGGAAAGTGAGTTCTATACTGCTTTATCGGGAGCTTCTTCAGTTGCATTTATGGCCTGAACATTGAACTTTTTCCCAAAGACTTTTTTAAAATATTTCTGATGTTTTTCAATGGACCATAATTCTATTTCGTGTCCTTCCTGTGCTTTTACTTCCAGGACGGGCTTTTCCTGTTGTCTGCTCATTGATACGCTCTCTATGAGCTGATGATGGCTTCGGTCCAGACTCTCGGCAATGCTCAGGAAAATACTCAGTATCTTTACGATGTACACAGAATCTTTATCCAGTATCTTGAGCTGGGTGTCTTTCTTCCGGGGATATTTTTTACTGTGATAATAGGCTGTGGCAGCCATTATAGCTGTTTCCTGAGTATTGAAACCGAGCAACTCGGCATTGTTTATTATGTAAAATGTGTGGGAATGGTGGTTGCTGAAAGAAAGAAAGATCCCAACGTCATGAAGCATAGCGGCATAATAGAGTAATTCTCTTTCACTGTTGCCCAGTCTATGCAGTTTTGCCTTTCTGGCCGTATCAAAAAGCTGTACTGAAAGAGTTGCGACATGCCTTGAGTGGGTTTCGTTAAAACCGCAGGAGCGTCCAAGCTGAAGGACGCTTTGTTCTCTAACGGAAAGATAAGCCTCGGATTTCAGGTAGCCGTATCTTCCTCTTATCAGGTAGTCATGAAGGAGGCCGTTTTTCAGACTTCTCCTGCTTATGTATATCTCCCCGATCTCTGCTTCTTCCATAAGTGTTTGAAGGATAGCTCCACCGGGAATAATTATGTCTGCTCTGCGGGGGTTCATTCCATTTACCTTTTCCCTTTCATTCAGATCCATCTTGCGCAGAGCGGATAAAACTTTTTTAACATGCCCAAGTTCCAGGATCTCATCTTCCTTTTCTGTTTCCTTGTCGCTGGCGTAATTCTTCTGGTAGATGTCATATAAGGTTTCAATAGTTCCGGAGCTTCCGAAGCTGATATCAAGTTCTGTTTCCCGGATCCTCTGGATGCTCCTGAGAGAATGATTTTTGACATATTGTCTGATCAGGGCATAATTCTCATCCGTTACAATACCCTCGTCGTCCTCGAGAAAAAACATGTTCTTTAGGCGGATAGCACCAAGCCGAATTGAATCAAGGTAGAAAAATTCCATCTGATTGCCGGTTATTATCTCTGTACTGCCTCCTCCAATATCGATAAACAGGGCATGCTTATCCATCAGATGTACGCCGCTTGAAACCCCCAGATATATCAGGCGAGCTTCTTCCAGGCCTGTTATTATCTTAAGGTCAAGTTTAACTTCCCTTTTGACCCTGTCGATAAAACACTGCCTGTTTTCGGCGTCCCTGGTAGCTGATGTAGAAACTGCCCAGAAATCATCAGCTCCAAGATTGGATGCCATTTCAACAAATCTCTTCAGAACAAGGATTGTCCTGTCAATGGCATCACTTTGAAGTTTTCCTGTTGAGAATTCGCCATCTCCAAGTCTTACCATGACCTTGTACTGGTTAAGAATGGTATAAGACCTGTTAGGGTTGAGCCTTACCACCATTAGTCTGGCGGAGTTAGTCCCCACATCTATCAGGCCTACGACGTGTCCTGAATGGTCTGTCATGCCTGGTACCATTTGACACCAACCTTTCTCTTGAAGACCTTCTCAAAAAGTGTGCTTTTATTATAGATCTTTTCCTTTTCCTCTGTTGATGGAGAATCTGAAAAACAGCTTATTGTAATATCGGAGCCCTTTGTTTCACAAAGAACTTTTCTGACGTTATCCACATGATCCCAGTCAAGGGCATCAGCTACACGAAGGATAGCAGAAAGCATGTCCACCATTTTCCTGTCACTTTCCGCCAGCATTCCATAGTGTTTGTGATGTTTACCTGGGAAAGATCTGCGATGATATCTTGCTACTGAAGCTACGAGATTTCTCTCTCGCGGATCAGGGAAGATATCCTGCATTTTGTGTATCATTGAAAGAGATGTCTTATGGTGACCTTTTGGCCCGTAGATCCATCCAATATCATGAAGATGAGCGGCACATTCAAGAATGTGCCTGGCCTGATCACCGAGTCTATGAAGAAAAAGAAGCTGATCAAAAAGCTGAAGGCTTATACCTGCCACATGCCGGCAATGATGAGCGTGAAGAGGGGCAGTTGTCCCCATTTGTTCCATGGCTTTCTGAATAGTCATGATCCTGTGGTCTTTACGCGGATCTGATCTTTCCTCCCCGGCATGAGGGTCAGGTTCATCCTTTTGTTTCTGAGGATCGGCATCATCAAGTTTCAGTCCCTTCATGAACATAACACAGAATTGTCCGGGAAGTCCTTTTTCCCGAATTGCTGATACAGTGGCCTTGATATCGTAATCTATCCTGTAATGACTGAGATCAAAGGTGCCGTACCGGATATCAAGGAGGGCATAGGATCCTCGGGGGTCTCCATCATCAGGTCTGCCGACACTTCCCGGGTTTATGAACCTGGTATTTGATATCTCCCTGTCAAAGGGGCTGTGAGAGTGTCCTGTTATCACAAAGTCAGAACAGGAATTATCGGCTATTTCCTGGAGCCGTTCTTCCGGAGTCTCAGCACTGATGTGTTCGCTTATCCTTGCCGGGCTTCCGTGGGTCAGCAGAAACTTTTTGCCTGATATCTCGAAACGGCATATTTCCGGCAGAGAAGCCAGGTAGAGCCTGTTCTTCATGGAAAGATTATCGTATGCCCATTTGAAGGCCTGCCATTTTTCCATACGCTTTGTTTTTTCCCATTTTGCCAGCTTTTTATAGACCCTGAGTACCTTGTTGTCATAATTTCCACGTACAGAAGCTATCTCCAGATCTTTTGCCATTTCTATGGTTTCATCCGGGAAGGGTCCATACCCTGAATAATCTCCGGTGTTAATGAAGATATCTGCTCCTCTTGAGCGGGCATCCTTTGCTACGGCCTCAAGGGCTGGCAGATTTGCGTGAATATCCCCTATAATGGCTATCTTCAATAAAACATCTCCTCGATGCTGCAGATAAGAGATCTTTTTTCATTCATTTTTTTCCTTTAGAAGGGCCTCCTGCATATTTTCCCAGAAATGATCCTCAGCAAGTTTATCCCATGTAGTAAGAAATTCCTTAAAAAGTCGTTTCCTTTCGGTCTGTCTGTTTTCAAGAAGGAAGATTACACCTTTCTTTATCCGGCCCAGGGGTCTGCTATGCCCAAAATAATTCACTGTCAATTCCTTTTCGGATTCAATAAAATCGGGAAGAAAGGATATCCATACATCACAGTCATGGATCTCTCCGAGCAGGGTATGTATTGTTTTAACGCTGTTAATATAGTCTTTAAGTTCTCCATCATAGGCAGGATCAAAGATCTCCAGGGTGTAACGCAGTCTTTTGTTTGATTTTCTCAGTTCATGAAGTTGTTCCACGTTGGAAGGATTACGGATAAATACGTCAAAACTCAGGACATCTGCAACTTTATCCCTGATCTGTTCCCTTGCAGTTACAAAAAGAAGAGGAGATCGCCCTGGTGTGTTCTGCAGCCTGACCTTCCCCATTATCTCCCGTATTCTTGAGATAACTGAAGTTTCAATATCCCCTGAAATAAAACTGTCGATAGCCTTTTCAACAGATCTCTGAAATGTATTTCTCTTCTGTCCGATACGCAGTATCAGTCTCTCTATCCCCGGAAGATATTTTCTTTCTGGAAGCTCCGTCATGAATTTCTTTAAAAAATCTATCTGGACATCAGCGTCCCTTGCATCTCCGAGAGCACGAGTCAGCTTCTTTATCTCACGCTTCCAGTTCTTCATGTCATCCTGGGGAAAACATGAGCTGAAAAGAGGCAAAGTGCTTCTTAATCTTCTGGTGGCGATCCTCATCCGGTGAAGGTGTTCTGTATCTTCAGCCGATCTGTACCTGACGCCTTCCTTCGCATCAGAAAGTCTTTCCAGGTGCTTAAGGATAGTTTTTGCTCCATAGGCACAGTAACTCAGCTCTGTCCTTTCGATCATTTATCAGATCTCCTCTCCGGTATAGTGCCAGCCTCCTTCATATTCCATCATAAGTTTCTGGGCGTCAACAGGTATACTTTTTTCCATGAGTACCCTTTCGTATTTCCCGTCACTTTTGAGGCGTCTTGCTTTCTGGTTATCGTTAAGGTGGATAAGAAGGATATCATTATAGATAATTGACCTGAGTTCCTTATCAAGGACGGGTACCAGGACCTCTATCCTCCTGTCAAGATTACGAGGCATAAGGTCTGCGCTTCCAATTAGTATCTCCTGCTCTCCTCCATTGTGAAAATAAAATATTCTGCTGTGTTCGAGGAAACGTCCCACGATGGAGGTTACTTCAATATTCTCGCTTATTCCATCCAGTCCGGGAACAAGGCAGCATATTCCTCTGACCTGAAGACGTATCTTCACCCCTGCTCTTGATGCTTCATAAAGAGCTTCGATACAGTCTGTATCTACAAGCTGGTTCATTTTGAAAGCAAGATATCCGTCTCCGTGATCTTTATGTCTATCGGTCTCTCTTTTGATCCTTTTTAGTATCCCCTCTCTGGTATTGTGAGGGGATACTATCAGTTTTCGGTAATTGGTTTTATATGAATATCCTGTCATTGCGTTAAAAAGGTCAGTGACATCTGAACATATTTCATCATTACAGGTGAATATTCCCATATCGGTGTAGATTTTTGCAGTTGAAGGGTTGTAATTTCCGGTTCCTATATGAACATATCTCTTTATTCCGTTATTTTCTTTCCTCAGGACCATACATAGCTTTGCATGGATCTTGTAACCCACGAGTCCATAGACAACATGAACACCTGCTTCTTCAAGGGCCTTTGCCCAGGTAATATTCTGTTCCTCGTCAAAACGGGCTTTGAGTTCGATCATAGCTGTCACCTGTTTCCCGTTTTTTCGTGCTTCCATAAGTGCCTTGACTACGGGAGAATTACTGCCAACCCTGTACAGTGTCTGTTTGATGGCAAGTACCTTCTTATCAGTTGAAGCCTGACGAATAAAATCAAGCACAGGTCCAAAACTGTCGTAAGGATGGAAAACAAGTTTATCGGATTTCCGAATAACAGGAAAAACTGATGCCCCATCTACAAAAGGAAAGGGCTGTTTTGGATTAAAGGGTTCATATTTCAGATCAGGTCGATCTACATCGTACAACTTGAGGAAATCCGAAAACCCTAAAGGTATCCTGCTTTTGTACACCTGATAAGGGGAGATGTGGAGTTTTCCGACAAGGAATCTGTACATGTCAGAGGGGGTTCCGCTTTTAATTTCAAGCCGGATTATCTCACCGAACTGTTGCCGGTCAACGTATGCAGTTACAGCTTCGAGCAGGTCGTGGGCTTCATCCTCCTCTATTTCAATATCTGTATTCCTTGTTACCCTGAAAGTAGATGTCGCAACAACTTCAAGCCCGGGGAAAAGATAACCGATATTTTCCCGGATAATGTCCTCTATCATTATGACAGCGTTTCCCCTTACATTAGCAGAAAAACCCAGCGTACTGTATGTCTTTGCCTCTTTATTGCGGGGAACAAAAACAAATCTCTGCATATTCTTGGGGACCTTCAGACGTGCGAATTTTATACCTGTCTCCGGATCCCTGAGTTTGACCAGAAAATTAAGGCTCAAACCTGAAATAAGCGGAAAGGGTCTTCCCGGGTCTATGGCCTGCGGTGTCAGAATTGGGTATATGGTATCCTCAAAATATTTTTTAAGAAAAGATCTGTTCATATCAGTCAGTTTTCGGTAATGAACAAGGGAGATATCATTATGTAAAAGAGCCGGCTTCAGGTTTTGCTTCCAGAAGTCATAGGCCATCGCCAGCTGTGGCAAAAGGTTTTTACGTATTAGGTTCAGTTGTTTTGCTGGTGAGAAACCATCCGGGGGAGTTGAAGCAATGCCTGTTTTGTATTGACGTATAAGTCCTGCGACCCTTACCATGAAAAATTCATCAAGGTTGTCGAAATAGATCCCCATAAACTTGAGTTTTTCAAGGAGGGGGTTGTTTTCATCCATGGCTTCCTCGAGAACCTTGCAGTTGAACTCTAGCCAGTTAACTTCCCTGTTTAGAAAAAGAGATGGATCATTGTGTATTGAGATTTTGTTATTAAACAGTTTTTCTTCCGAGTCCTCTTTTGATGCCAAGGTACCTCACTCCTCACGCTCTATTGTTATGCTATTCTAAATAGATAAACCATCTTTCGAGTATAAATTTTAACATTCTTTCATATCAGTGTTAATACCATTTACAGAAGAACCTTTTTTCTGGTCTTATCAAGCTGTTTTTTCTGTTTTTTCAGGGTGTTTTTCAGTTTGTGCCCTGTATACTCTTTTTTCTCTGCCTGGTTCAAATTCACCAGGTCTTCTGTATATAAGGTCGCCCTTTGGGGTTATTGCAGGAAGCCCCTCTCTTTCCTCGCCATACCAGCGGATCACCTCAAAAGATCCGTCAAAATGTTCCACCAGTGCCGAGCAGCTTTCGACCCAGTCACCTGTGTTGCAGTATGTAATGTCCCCGACTTTCCTGAGTCCGGGTTTATGTATGTGACCGCATATAATTCCATCTACACCATGTTTTTCAGCAGCCTTGATGAGGTGTCCCTCGTAGGTTCCGATAAATTTGACTGCATCCTTTACGC
>Ga0209936_1000119_pt1 | contig 49274 bp, 30 predicted proteins | sample SalPonR1_A_D1_MG_FD_185694 | JGI IMG/M metagenome (GOLD analysis project Ga0209936, IMG submission 185694) | Salt pond soil microbial communities from South San Francisco under conditions of wetland restoration - Salt Pond MetaG R1_A_D1_MG... ...
TTATCAAGTATTTCACGAGTAATGATTTCATCATCTTTGCCCCGAAGAAAACGAGTGAAACCGGGTGTAGCCTGTACTACAAGCGAGCATTCCTGGTCGAATGACTTTTTAGTCGCTTCATTGGAAATAAACTCGAGCGCCGTATTTTTGCATATCACTCCTTCCCATGATGGCAGTTCACGATCACCATAACCAGCCATCAACGAGTAACTTGGAGTATAATACACATCGTCAATTTCACGAATGATTTTGAGCGAATTGACCTCGTCAGTTGCTGTTTGAAGTATTCCATATGCCTGCGGTGCCGGAGTGGCAATGATAACAGCATCTGCTTCGAAAGTACTGCCGCCCGTAAGGTTGATCATCCACGAGCGTTTCTTTCGGCGATGAGAGCCAATATAAGTGAGGCCGCCCGCTTTGGTTTCAGTTTTTACATCAACCCAACGGCTCAGATATTTGCCAATAGTGTTCATCCCTTTTACCGCTGTAAAGGATGCCACGTTGGGATTATTTGGATTCTTTGTGTAGAACCTTTCACCATCGTAAAGGGCAATTTTATCGCCCCAACGCTTCACCAGGCCTTTTTCCATAAGCTCAGCTGTAAACTTCTGAAAATAAGTTGACTCAGGAGTAAAATAAGACAGGCCGTGATCCATTTTAGCGGATTGATTTTCCCCCGCATAGCGTGTGGCCATCCGCCCGCCAAATCCTTTGCTCTTCTCGAGTATTGTCACTTCATGCCCCTGCTTAGCAAGGTATCGGCCGGCGGTCAATCCGGCTAGTCCCGCACCAATAATTCCAATAACCATAAACTCAGTATTCTCTATTTCCAGAAATCATGTACCCAAAGGTAATGAACTCATACCTATGCTGCCTAACCTTTTTGAGTTAAAATACGTGATGTTAGCTTTCGTAAATTGTGACTACAGGCTCAGCAGCGTCTTTATCCAGTAGAGCCGGCCAGTAAGCAACTACATCACTCGCTTTTGGTCTGCCACCGGCAAAACCGGTAACACCACTGGGGCCTGTAAGGATAAGTGGGGCAATTTCTTTTCCAAATCTGTTTAGCTGGTCTTTTGATTTTCCGTGGACAGAAATCCGAAGCTGCACCTCGTTGATTTCATCGGCGGATCGGTTGATATCAGAGGGATCTTCACTACAGGCATTCAATCCGACCAGTTCTGTATTCGTCTCGGTAAATTTAATTCCAAGATTTTCAGCTCGCTTAAACAAAATATCGGCTGCCGTTTTAGCTTTTTTTACCGCATCCGGCCAGCTGTAAACAAGTGTAGACGAGAGCTTGTAACCGTCATTATAGCTGGCAGATACTTTGTAAGTAGGTGTGGCTTCGCGCCCTTTTATTCCAAAAACTTTCACGCGATTATTGCCATCTTGTTCAAGCTGTACAGACGTAAAGTCAGCAATGCAGTCCGGCGTAATATATTCAGCAGGATTACCTATTTCATACATTAGCTGCTCTTTAACCGTCATTTCGGACACAAGCCCCCCTGTTCCCTCATGTTTTGTAACATGAAACGATCCATCCGGCCTTGCTTCTATAATAGGGAATCCGATATTAACCAGGTCAGGCACCATCTCCCAATCGGTAAAGTTTCCACCTGATACTTGTCCCCCACATTCAATAATGTGCCCGGCAATGGTTCCTGCCGACATCTTATTATAATCATTTGGGTCCCACTCAAATTCATAGATCATAGGGGCAAGCGTAAGGCCGGTATCTGTTACACGACCGGTGATAACCACATCGGCACCCTCACGAAGTGCTTCTACAATCGGTGCTGATCCAAAATAAATATTGGCACTCAGCAGATCATCTTTTACCGAAGAGATTGGTTCCCCGGTTTCCATATTATCCAGACTGTGACCGCCTGATATCAAATTATCCAATGTGGGAAGGATATCATCGCCATCAACCACAGCAATCTTGAGTCCCTCCACCCCATTCTCTTTCGCGAGTTTAAGGATGGCGTCTTTACAGGCTCTTGGATTCACTCCGCCTGCATTTGAAATGACTTTCACGCCCCGTTCTTTAATATCTGTAAATATGGCCCCCACCACATCTACAAAATCCCGGGCGTATCCGTAATTTTCATTTCGCATTCTCTGTTTTTGCATGATTGACATGGTTACCTCCGCCAGGTAATCCATAACGAGGTAATCAATGTGTCCCTGCTTTACCTGTCGAACCGGAGCTTCCGGTAAATCTCCCCAAAATCCCTGGCCCGATGCAATTCTGATCTGTTTTTTCACGATAATATATAATTCTGTTTATTCTTCTATTTTATTAAAATACCCTTTTCAAATATCTATACTCAAATTTTATACCTGCATCACACCTGTTTTAAACTCACCAATATCCGGGTTATGATTAGCATCAGTAATCGCCCTGGAGATTTTCATGCGCGTATCTGCCGGATTTATGATCCCATCAACCCAGAGCCTGGCAGCCGCATAACGAACATCCGTTTGTTTATCATAGCGGCTTTTGATTTTTTCCAGGAGGTCATTTCTGTCTTCATCACTTATTTCCTTCCCTTTCTTTTCAAGCGATGACACTTTAATCTGAGTGAGAACTTTGGCTGCCTGAGTTCCGCCCATCACCGCGATTTGCGCCGTTGGCCATGCATAAATAAATCGGGGATCATAGGCTTTCCCGCACATGGCATAATTACCTGCTCCATAGCTGTTACCGGTAATGATTGTAATTTTTGGCACCGTGGAATTTGCAACAGCATTTACCATCTTCGCCCCATCTTTAATGATACCACCATGTTCGCTGCGTTTGCCAATCATGAATCCGGTAACATCCTGAAGAAAAATAATCGGGATTTTCTTCTGATTACAGTTCATAATAAAGCGCGCTGCCTTATCTGCACTGTCTGAGTAAATCACCCCGCCGATTTGCATCTCACCCTGCTTGCTTTTAACTACCGTGCGCTGATTTGCTACGATGCCTACACTCCATCCATCAATTCGTGCATACCCTGTAACGATCGTCTGACCATACCCTTTCTTATACTCCACGAAAGTTTCTGCATCTATCAGTCCTTTAATAACATTGTGCACATCATAAGGACGATTTCTATCCTTCGGGAAATCCTTCACCATTTCTTCTGTGTCAAGTTCAGGCTCAATAGAATCATGCCGGGTGAAACCTGCCGTTTCAGATGGGCCAAGATTTTTCACAAGACGACGGATCGTCTGAAGGCACTCGGTATCATCTTTCATCTTATAGTCTGTAACCCCGCTTATCTCAGAATGAGTGGTTGCCCCGCCAAGTGTTTCGTTGTCCACTTCTTCACCAATAGCGGCCTTCACAAGGTAGCTGCCGGCCAGAAAAACGCTTCCAGTGCCATCTACAATCAAAGCTTCATCACTCATAATAGGCAGATATGCACCGCCCGCCACACAGCTTCCCATAATTGCGGCAATTTGCGGTATTCCTTTTGCACTGATAACCGCATTATTTCTGAATATACGTCCAAAGTGTTCTTTATCTGGAAAAATTTCATCCTGCATGGGCAAATAGACACCAGCTGAATCAACCAGGTATATAATCGGCAGATGATTCTCTATAGCTATTTCCTGAGCACGCAGATTCTTCTTGGCTGTCATGGGAAACCAGGCTCCGGCTTTTACCGTGGCGTCGTTGGCGACAAGCATACACCGGCGCCCCTGAACAAATCCAATTCCGGCAACTACTCCTGCTGACGGACATCCGCCCTCTTTTTCATACATCTGGTAGGCAGCCCAAAGTCCGATTTCATCAAAATCAGTGTCTTCGTCCAGCAAAAAGTCGACTCGCTCCCTTGCGGTCATCTTTCCTTTTTTATGTTCTTTTTCAATCCGCGCCGAACCACCGCCAAGTTTTATCTCTGCCTCAGTCTTGCGCATTGAATCCATCAAACTGCTATGCCAATTATTGCTCATTCCGATTTATTTATACTTAATTTAGGTTCTTTAATAATACCTGATAAATTTCAGACGTTTGAAGATACAACAATGATCGATCTTCATTAAATCAAAAACTACTGATTAAGTCATTCATTACAAATGAAACATCTACAGATTGCAATTGCTGTCATTCTAATGCTCATTCCCATGTTGTCAGAAGCCCAGAGACAAGCTACCCCCTATGAGGCTTTAATTCAGCGAAGTGACCAGCCAAACGCCTATATAACAGACGTATTGCTCCCGACTGAGGACGGTGCAGTAGTAGGCGCACTTTTTCGTCTCGACTACGATCTGATCCCATTTCTCAGGATTCGGCCCGATATGGAAGACACTCCGGAGGGAGCTCAATATTTTGCCCCGGTTGAAATGGGCATCGAAATTTACGAAGGCAGTGTAAACACATCCCGCCGTAACCAGCCAAATAATATGACGTCCGTTTTCAGAGACAGCTATCTTGATACGGTTTATGTGTCGTCTTTTGAGCAAACCCGGTCCAGGCTGCAGCATGTACAGGGAGTTTTGAGTGCAGAGCTCGACCCCGGCAGTTACAATTATGAACTTCAGCTGACTCGCGCGCAGTCAACTCAAAATCAATCGTCAACGCGCCGAAACATTCAAGTTTCTGAATACGATTCACTTTCGTCAGCCAGCATTTTACTGTTGAGTGATCACACCATAAATAACTCCGTCATATCAGGCACATTTTTGAACTACGGGGAAAACGTTCTTTATGGATCTGATTACAACTTGATGGTTACTCTTCCAAATGACGGTTCTGATGATTATTCCGTTGAAATTTATCGTATGCAAAGCGGCCGATCAGATGAAACTGTATCTGAATCCACTTTTGAACAAACAATCGACGCCGGCAGTATCGTAACGGGTAGCGACTATAACCTCATGCGTGATGAATCAGGAATAGTATTTTCAATGAACCGGTCGGATGCCGGCACTCGGTTTGGGTTTATATCCGTCCCGAATGCAGGTTTTGAAAATGCCAGATACCAGATCCAGGTAAAAGATTCAGAAGGCGAATTAATTGGTGAAAAAACAGTGAACTCCCGCTGGCTTGATATGCCTGTAAGCCTGCTTAATATTGACGTTGCTATCAACATGATGCGTTTTATTGTCAGCGAAAGTAAACTCGACCAGCTTCAGAGAGGATCATCTGCTGAAAAAGAGCAAAAGTTCCGGGAATATTGGGGACAGCGTGATCCTACACCCGATACCGAATTCAATGAGCTGATGACTGAGTATTATGAGCGCATTGACTATGCTTACAGAAACTTTACAACACCTCAAACACCCGGATACGAATCTGACCAGGGTCAGGCGTACATTCTTTATGGTCAGCCCGACAATATCGAACGCAGACTACCGACTGATCAGCCAACACAGGAAATTTGGGAGTATCCCAACCGAACTCTCGTTTTTGAAGCAACATCAGGCTTTGGTGATTTCGTATTGGTATCAGAGCGACAATAGATTTGCAGTGAAAGTTTAGATGAGTATTTTAGTCTTATGCCAGAAAAAATTGCCATAAGTATGGGGGATCCCAATGGGATTGGCCCCGAAATCATACTGAAAACTTTGTTAAGGTCCGATCTTACAGATACTATCCCGGTTATCTACGGACGTGATGATATATTTCAGGAGACACTCTCGGTTCTTAACGATACCCGGTCACTAAAAGTAATTGACTCAGCACTAGATGCCAGACCCGGGCACATAAACCTGGTACCCTGTATTGATTCCTCAGGCTCTAATCTGTCTGTGGGGTCAATTTCTGCCGAAGGCGGACTTGCATCAATGAAAGCTGTTGAAGCAGGAATTGACGCATGCCTTTCCGGAGAAGCATCCGCACTGGTAACTGCCCCTATTTCCAAAGAGGCTATTACATTAGCTGGATACGATGTGCCCGGCCATACAGAATTTCTAATGGAAAAGACGTCATCAAACCAGGTTTTAATGATGCTTGTAAGTGATGCTTTCAGGGTGGCTCTTGCAACGATTCACATCCCTGTTCGGGAAATCGCGGGCACACTCACAAATGATTTACTTACCACCCGGCTTTCTCTACTTCAACAGTCGCTGAGACAGGATTTTGGTATATCAAAGCCGAAAATTGCCGTACTTGGACTTAACCCCCATGGAGGAGATGGTGGTGTCATTGGTCGCGAAGAGATCGAACTGATACAGCCAGTCATTAAACAAATGAATGAACATTCTTCCAATCTCCATGGTCCATTTGCTGCAGATGCTTTTTTTGGAAAATCAATGCAGGATGAATTTGACGCTGTTTTTGCAATGTATCACGACCAGGGGTTAATCCCTTTTAAAGCACTCACATTTGGACGCGGAGTCAATGTTACTGCAGGCCTTCCAATAATCAGAACATCACCTGATCATGGAACTGCTTTTGATATTGCCGGTAAGAACAAGGCGGATTCCGGGTCATTTGCCGCTGCATACCGGCTTGCTTCCAGTCTTGCTGACCGAAAAAAATCACAGACAACCAGCCATTGAATAATTCACAACCCCATACAAAAGTTAGCCGATCCTACTCTGTTCTCGCTGAGATTTATGATGCTGTAATGAAAGACGTAGATTACGAGGCATGGACCGATTATATCGATGAGATCATCATGATGCATCATCATGAAGCACGGGATGTTCTCGAACTTGCTTGTGGAACCGGAACAATGGCTCTATCCATGGAAGAGCTGGGATATTATAATATTACCGCTACTGATCTATCTCCGGATATGATTCAAAAAGCCAAAATTAAAGCCAAAAAAGCTGATTCCGATGTTCATTTTCAGACTCTTGATTTTTTGGACATTGACCTGAACAAATCGTTTGACGCTGTGTTTATGGTTTTTGACAGCCTGAATTATCTTCACAGCAAAGAAGATATTGCAACACTGCATGCACAGGTTTATGATATACTCAATCCCGGCGGTATATTTATATACGATTTTACCACACCACGAAACTCAAAGAAAGCAATCCGGTATCTAAATGATGAGCAGGATACTATTGAAAATAGTTATACATATTACCGCTCAAGTCAGTATGATGAAAAAAACCGTATTCATACCAATACATTCGACATTAAAAAAATAAATGAACCAGCTTCTTCAGCACCTTCCGTGTTCAGGGAAGAGCATCAACAGAAAATTTATACCATGAACGATATTATGCCGATTGTTAAGGAATCCCCTTTCAGATTGTTAAAAGCATACGACGGGTTTGAACTCAAGCCTGCACATAAACGAAGCCTGCGAATTACAATGGTGTTAAGATGACCGGAAACAGTGTAATTGAACTCCATAATGTATCGGTAGGATTTAACGGGGCTAATGTTCTTGAAGGTGTGAATTTTTCACTTGATGTGGGCGAGTTTTGTTATGTGATTGGGAAAACAGGTGCAGGTAAAAGTTCATTTCTTAAACTGCTATACAGAGATCTGCTCCCGAACAAAGGTGTTGTACAAGTTGCCAATTACAATGTATCGGAACTCAAAGATAAAAAAGTCCCCTTTCTAAGGCGGCGTTTGGGTATCGTATTCCAGGATTTTCAGCTGCTGCCCGATCGTGATGTATACGAAAATGTAGCCTTTGCCTTACGCGTAACCGGCCAGAAGAAACGATATATAAAAAAGAGAGTTCTTGAGGTACTGGGGCTTGTAGGATTAAGCCACAAACGCAAAGCGATGCCCGATGACCTTTCAGGAGGAGAACAGCAACGTGTGGTGATTGCCCGTGCCCTGGCCAACGAACCCCGTATTCTTCTTGCAGATGAACCAACAGGAAATCTCGACCCTGATGTGAGCGCTGAAATTATGGAACTGCTGAAAACAATCAACAACCGGGGCATGTCGGTGCTGATGGTGACACACGATTACGAGGTTGTGCGACGGTTTCCTTTCCGTACGGTTCAAATTAAAGACGGGAAGCTTGAAGATATAAAAGTTGTGTAGTAAAAAATTGAGATGGGCAAACAGGCATTATAATTCCTGAATATTTTCACAACTATCTATAAAAAAGCAAGAGGCCCGGCTTTCAACCGGACCTCTCTAACTACGTTGGCTTTCGGGGTACAACTCTTATCGAGTTATAACATTTGATCTAACGAATAGATCTCTAATTTGTTCCATGCAAATTGAGAAATTTTTCGATTTCACTCGATGCTTTTGACACCAGTAGGTTACGGATCAATGCTTCCATCAAAAAGTCTAAATATCTTTTCTTACTTGTTGATTTGAACCCTTTTGGATCAAAACAACTTTCAAACCAAGTAGGTAGAACGAGCCTTTAAGATTGAGCTTTCAACTTGTTTGTTCTCAGCATAAAGGTCATATTTAGAATCTACGTTTTATCTACATTCTAAAATTATAACAGATAGAGCCCATGCCTTCAGATCAACGTCATCTGGATCTTTCAAATCTGCAAAAAACTATTCTTGGATGGCTAAAAAAAAGGTTAGACACCGATAATTTTGAAAGGTTAAATAGTTCCTTTGAATCTATCAGGCAGGATGCACAAGACTGGGAAGTCTTTTCGTCCTTCAGCCTTGCATCACGTTATTCAGGTAAAGAACCGCTTGATCTCTCAGATGATGAAGAATCGAATGCTGAATCTCTCCGGACAGGATGGAGTCCTTCTTATTGGTCAATGGATCAGCTTGCAAGGACTCTTTTGCTGCTTGGACTAGCTGAAAGAGATAAACAGGAGTTCCTTGACAAGCTGGATAAGCTTTTTGTATCTGCCGATCTTGGGGAAAACATCGCACTCTACAAATCCCTGCCGGTTCTGCCCTACCCCGATAACCTGGCCGATCGTGCAGCGGAAGGTATTCGAACAAACATCACAGATGTTTTTAACGCAGTTGCGCTTCGCAATCCTTTTCCTGCCGACTTTTTTGATGAAGATGCCTGGAACCAGGTTATTCTCAAGTCGCTGTTTATTGGCAGTCCGGTCTATCTTATTCAGGGGGTTGATAAACGTCGCAATGAGTCTCTTGCCCGCATGCTCGTTGAATATGCGCACGAACGGTGGTCAGCCGGCCGTGAAGTGTCACCTGAACTTTGGCGATCTGTGGGTCCGTTTATCGATGAAGCCATCGTTATCGATATTGAAAAAGAACTAACCCATTCTGACAAACTTCACCGCCATGCTGCCGTACTTTCACTCATGGAGTCGCCATCAGAAGCAGCTTCAAAGAAACTGAAAAACTATTCTGATTTGGTTAAAGAAGTCGAATCCTCTGGTATCGGTTGGCAATATATTGGCGAGGCCGTTTATGAAGCATGATGATATCTTTTCATATTAAGAATTAATACTTACATCTTTTTCAGAAATATTATCCAATAATAACATATTAAAAATCAGTTATGAGCTTTGATGACATGATATTTATTGACCCGCACGTTCACATGATTTCCCGAACCACAGATGATTATAAGGCGATGCATAATGCCGGTGTAGTTGCTGTAATAGAACCTGCTTTCTGGATTGGTCAGCCAAGGACAAGTGCAGGCGCTATGCTCGACTATTTTAGTATGATCGTTGGCTGGGAACGCTTCAGAGCCAGTCAGTTTGGCGTTCAGCACTACTGTACGATCGGGTTAAACTCTAAAGAAGCAAATAATCAAGCTCTTGCCGAAGCAACAATGGATCTCATACCAAGATATGCAAGCAAAGAAGGTGTTGTAGCCATTGGTGAGATCGGTTTTGATGATATGACAGAACTAGAGGAAAAGTACTTTAATCTGCAGCTCGACCTGGCCAAGAAGCTCGAAATGCTGGTTTTGGTTCATACACCTCACAGGAATAAGAAAGAAGGCACGCTGAGAAGCATGGATATCTGTGAAGAGCATGGCCTCGATCCTTCAAAAGTGATTATTGATCATAATAACGAAGAAACCGTAAAGGATGTCCTCGACCGCGGTTACTGGACCGCTTTTACCATTTATCCTGGCACAAAGATGGGAAATGAGCGAATGGTGGATATAGTGAAGCAATATGGTACGAAACGTATTTTCATTGACAGTGCCGCTGACTGGGGACATAGCGATCCACTGGGCGTACCTAAAACAGCCAAACTGATGCTTCAGCGCGGGATCTCAGAGGAAGATGTGAAAAAAGTCTGCTATCAAAATGCGCTTGATGCTTACAAACAGAGCGGACAGATTAAAGAAGATGACTGGCTTAAAAGGCCGAAAATTGATCAGCGTCAGACGTTCAGTGGAAACACCGTCCTCAGGGGAGGTCATAAACCATTTGTGGAGGGCAAAGACTTTGCTGATGATGATATTATTATTGAATAAGTTTGAAATCACACAACTTGACAGCACCTACCGGATCTGTCAGCGTTGCGGCAAGCATATTATAAGCGTGATATGTATCAAGCATCAAAAGCCTTAAACCCAGACGCTTACAGAACACGGAAAAGCACCGTGATGCTGTCAGGTCTGAATCAAACAACACATTGAAATCTAATTTATCCGTTACTATACGTGCATCTCTTGAATTGATGCGGCCCGCAAATATCGTTACTGCTTTTGCGGATATTTTAGCGGGGGCATCTGCTGCAGCCGGGACAATAATGGTTTTTGATGAGATCGGTTTTTTAACACAGCCTTCTCTCTACTGGCTTCTAATATCTACATTTGGATTGTACGGCGGGGGCATTGTTTTCAATGACGTATTTGATGCCGACCTTGACAAAAAAGAACGTCCCGAACGGGCCATACCCAGCGGACGTGTTTCGAAACTGTACGCTTCAATACTTGGTATACTTCTGTTTTGCATTGGCATTATTTCAGCATTTTGGGTTAATACAACTGCAGGATTGCTGGCAACAGGAATTACTTTTGGGGCATTGGTATACGATTCTTTTGCCAAGCATCACATAGCGTTTGGCCCATTGGTGATGGGGAGCTGCCGTGGTGGAAATTTACTTTTAGGGGCAGCCATCATTCCGGCATCTCTTTCCTATCTTTGGCCGCTTGCGTTCTTACCAGTTGTTTATATTGCATCCATTACCCTGATAAGTCGAGGTGAAGTTCATGGTGGTTCTAAGAGAACCGGTATTCTTGCCACGTCTTTTGTCGGGTTGGTGACCTCCGTACTGCTGCTTCTTTCTTTTTTAGATGTATATACATTAGTAACCGCACTGCCATTTGCTATTTTATTTGGGGTGATGGTACTTCCTGCGTTTGTTTCAGCAGCATCTGACCCGGTTTCTGGTAAAATTATGACGGCCGTTAAACGTGGCGTTATATCACTGATCATTCTGAATAGTGCACTTGCAGCGGGCTTTGCCGGTCTCATTCCGGGGCTAATTGTTTTAGCTTTACTGCCTCTCTCCTTTTTGTTTTCAAAGGTATTTGCGGTTACTTGATAATGCACAGCCACAGACTTCCCCTAATCATCTGAGTTGTTTCAGCGCAATTACTATATTGAATTGGTCAGCATAATTTTCAGTGAAACCGAAACTCTAACCGTCAACCGCAGATCTATGACATCAATCAAATGGGGTATTTTGAGTACTGCAAAAATCGGTAGAAGCCAACTGATTCCTGCCATACAGTCCAGCAAGAATGGAGTCGTTCACGCCATTGCATCAAGAGATTCTGACAAAGCTCGTAAAATTGCTGAAGAGTTAGATATTCCAGTTTCCTATGGAAGCTATGAGAAGCTGTTGGAAGATGACTCAATCGATGTAATCTATAATCCGCTGCCCAATCATTTACACGTGCCCTGGACGATAAAAGCCATGGAAGCAGGAAAACATGTGCTCTGTGAAAAGCCAATTGCACTGGATGCGGATGAAGCCAGCGCTTTACTTGAAAAAACTGAGGCATTTCCCGACATCAAAGTGATGGAGGCATTCATGTACCGTTTTCATCCCCAATGGATTCAGGCAAAAGAGTGGGTAGATCAGCAGGAGATCGGTACTTTACAATCTATTCAGTCACTATTCTCCTACTATAATGACGATCCTGATAACATCAGAAACCGCCCCAATATGGGAGGTGGCGGCCTGATGGATATTGGATGCTATTGCATTTCACTATCGAGGTTCCTGTTAAGTAATGAACCGGATACCGTCTTCGGAGAGATTGATATTGATCCGGATTTTGGTGTCGACAGAAAAGCTTCCGGCATTCTGACCTTCGGTGACGTGACCTCCACCTTCACCTGTTCTACCCGGATGCAAAACTATCAGAAAGTGCTCATATTTGGAACTGACGGTTTGATTGAGATCGAAATTCCGTTTAATGCACCGGCCAACAAACCAGTCAATCTATACCTGACTAAAAACGGTGATCGTGAATCAGTCTCAATTCCTGCCGCAGATCAGTATCAGCTTCAGGTAGATTCCTTTTGCAAAGCGATACTAAATGATACGCCAGTACCTACTCCACTTGAAGATGCTGTTGCCAATATGAAGGTAATTGACGCTATATTTGAAAGCGGGAATAATCAAGCTGTAATAAAACTATAAGTAAAGAAGCTGAATCCGGCAGACTGCAAGCTGTTTATAATTAAACCAATTAGTTAAGGTCTAAAAAATGGAACCCCTAGCCGTAGTCAACCGGCACAATTTTTAAACATGTTTTGGAGTAAAAAATGCGTATCAGTGACTTTCTATTTCGGCCTCACCCTCATCATCCGTTGATCCCTCAAGCGAAACCATAAACTCAACCAGATCCCGAAGTTGTCGTCTGGTCAGTAAATCACCCATTGCCGGCATAGACGAAGGGCTGGTTTCAGCTGATGTTATCATGGATTTCTGAATCCTTTGATTATCTCCATCTACTGAAAGCACATAGTAAGCGTCCGTCTCCCCTAAAATTGCTCCACGTACAGTATCACCAGACGATAATGTAACAGTTAGCACTCCATAACCGGGGGCTATACGAGCTGACGGTGCGACCATCGACTCAAGAAGTGTCTCACGCGTGAGCCGGCTACCAATTGACGTTAGCTCAGGGCCAATTTCTCCCCCGCTTCCGTCAACAGCATGGCATCGAATACATTGTGCTGCTGCGTTATTATAAAAGATTCTTGCACCTTCACCGGCATTTCCGCCTCTCAGAGCAGATCGGTATTCAGCAAGAGCCCCGTCAGACGATTTTGAATCCACATATTCATTCAGTTGTTCTTTTAATCGATCTGATCCAGATTTTTCGACTGTTTCAATCAGTTCTACATGGACGCCCAAAGGCAGGTCGCCATCCGCCATTTTCGAAATTTGTTCGCCTAAAAAGCGTTGGGCTGATTCACTTTCCAGATTAGCAAATGCAGCTATGGCTGACTGTCTTTCCTGTAAAGATTCGCCATTGAATGCATCAATCAAAAGAGTAGCTGCGGTATTGTCGCTGATTGCAAGATCCGGGATCATTCCAATTGCGGTCATTCTAACGGTTTCATTATAATCAGAAAGCGCAATTTCAACGGCATCGTCAATATTTTCGTAGCCAAGCGTTTGCAAACCCTCTAAAGCAACAGACCTGACTTCCGGTGAATTTCCCTCACTTACTAAAGCATATATACGATCCACTGTCTCTGTTATTCCCAGTTCAGCAGATGTTTTAATGGCCGCAATTTTAATGTTTGATGAGGGGTCGATAAGCAGTTGATCAGCAACTATCGCCATAGCCTCGCGCGCTTCTGATGCCTCATTTTGAATTTGCCCGCGGTGCCGACCTGTTACTCGGTCAAATATGGATGGGTTTTCCCAATGCATGAGTGTTCTCAAAGCTTCTACTCTCATCTGTTCACTATACTCAGAATCAGCAGAAAAACGAGCCAGTCTTTGTGCTTCATCTGCTGTGCCAACATAGAGATTGGCATTGATGATTCTTCTCATCAACGCTTCGTTTGTAAATGGTGGGTTATCAAGCAGGGAAGCAAGCGGCTGCATGGCATCATCTACAAACGCATCGTCACTTATAGCCCTGGCCGCATTAGTGACGACAAATTCACTATTGTCGTTCAGATAACGAGCCGAACCAGGATGTTCCAGCCTTTTTAACGCAACTACAGCCGCTGTTCTCACAGCTTCAGATGGATGATCTGCCAGCCCGGAAAGCGCTTCCCCATCTTCAAATCTTGAAAGTGCAATAGCGCCCGCATGTCTCAAATATACATCCTCGTCATTGTTCTCTTCAAGCATTTTCACCACCTGATCGAAAGCCTTCCAATAGCTCATGCGCCCAAGAGCCTCTGTTGCAAAGAACCTGACTCTCGGGTGCGAGTCTTTAAGCAGTTCAGAAACAGACTCTGCTGCAGGAGTGTAGCGGACATCACCGAGCCATTTTGCGGCCTGTGAGCGAATTTCATGATCTGGATCGTCCAAAAGTGTTATCAATGGTGCAACTGCATCAGCGTCGCTTCTTCCCATTTGAGCCAATCCCCAAATACCGTGAATCCTGGCCAGTTGCTCATTACCGTCAGCAATCGCTCTTTCCAATGTGGAGGTATCTCCTCGATTTGCAAGCTCAAATTGCGCTTTTTGTCTTATCCTCATATCGTCATGACCAAGATATTCAAATAACTGATCAGAGCTCTGATCAGTGAAAGAGGCTTCAAGAAGTTGCTTCGTCTGGATGCGGGCTTCAGAATCAGTATTTTCGACATCATCAAGTTTCCAAATTCTCCCCTGATTTTTTTGGCCCCAACCTCGTATCCAGTCGGTCATATACAAGGCTCCATCCGGACCAAAATCCAGACCAACTGCCAGGACACCATTCAGAGCTTCCTGATTAGTTGCAAGTTCATATGATGCTCCATTTTCTTCAAGCGTGAAGGCATAAATGTTGGAATACTCGGCGGAGCCTCTGAATGACATCACAAAAAAGTGGTTTTCCCACTGGTCGTTTAGTGCAGTGCCGGGATTGTACGACATACCAGCAGGGCCCGCATAATATTCAGAAAGTGGCGGAAGAACGTGAGCAGCCTGTCCCTCCCATCGCGGCCTGAAGTAATTTTCATCCATCCACACTTTATAATCGTTGTTTTTATCATCCGTGTACTTGCCAAATTGCCAGTTGGTACGCCAGCCACTATCTGATCCATTCACCAGGTAGACAAGCCTCTCAAACTCTCCATCATGATCACCATCGTTGTCAACAGTAATGAGGTTTCCATATTTATCAAATACAAATTCATGGGTGTTTCGTACACCGGCGGCATACACTTCAAAGTTGGTGCCATCGGTTTCTGATCGAAGAATTGCCCCCTGATTTGGATAATGCCAGGTTTTCCCTTCTTTGTCTTTTACACTGAAACCCATATCGCCAATACTCCAATAGATCCGGCCGCCGGGTCCTACCGTGGCTCCCGACATCCCGTGGCCACTAAAACCGACGTGAACATTGTATCCATGGCTGATGGATTCTTTCCAATCACTTATACCATCATTGTCCGTATCAGTTGTTCTCCACATATCCGGCCCAACACCCACAAATACATCTCCATTGTGATTCAATACTGTGCCGGCAACATCCGTTACTTCGTCATTAAAATCCCGAATGTATAGTTCGGCACGATCTGCCATTCCATTACCCGAGGAGTCTTTTAAAACCCATACCTCCTCCTGGATGACTCTTAAATCCCGCCAATCATGCCGGCCGTCATCATTATGGTCCCAAAGCCAATCATTTTCATCACTTTTATTCAAAGCAAACTCCTCCCTTAAAAACTGCCGCCTGTCTTCAACGGTTTCCCAGGTCATAGATGCAGTAAGCCAGCTGCTGTCAACACCTCTGATATCAAATTCTGAATTATTGCTTCTCGAGGTTACCGTCACCCAGGCGTTTCCACTATTATCCATATCAATTCCAATTGGATCCCCCAATAATTCTGTGGTAGCCCAGATGGAAACAGATAAGTCTTCGTGAGGTTTGGCGTCAGAATTCTCAATTGTTTGAGCAGCGGATAAGCTCGCCTGCTTATCAGAAACGCGCTTAATTTCCTGCTGCTGACCTTGCTCTTGACAGCTCGTAAGAATGGTAAAAATTGCCAGTAATATCGCAGTAGATCTCAAAAAGTAAAGATGCATCAGGTTTATGTAATTAAAAAAATGATTGATAAATAATAATAAATTGAAACTGTAATAAATACATAAAACAATGTTTATTCTTTCTCAATTACGTTCGTAATATTACTTGAAAAAAATCAGCTGATTATTCAATTTTACCAAAATTATTAAAGAAAAATTTATCCTGAATCAATGCTTTTGATCTTAGTTGGCTGATCTATTTTTCTTATTCATAAATGATGTAAGTTTATTTAAGTTCAAACAGAGACTCACATTCTATAGTGATATGTTTGAAATACAGGTCTCTTAGAAAGGAAAATGTTATCTGAAAGCGTGCGCATTTACAGGCCTTACTTTCGTGTTGCACTTATTACTTGAACTCAGAATGCAATTTAAATACCGCTTACTCTTATTAGGCTCCATCTGTGTTATTTGTTTGGGCTTATATGGCTGCACGACGACTCGTCAGGTTCCGATTGAACAGGAGATTGTTCGAAAAAAACTCTTTATTGATATCAATGTTCAGAGCCCTTCTATGATCCAATATGACGAGAGATATTATCTCTTTCATTCAGGTTCCGGCATTTCTAATTGGGTTTCACGAGACAGGGTGAATTGGATACGTCTGAGTCCCGTATTTGATACACACCCTAATTGGGCATTACCTTATCTCAGAAGCTCCGATCAGGTAATGACAGCCCCGCGTATATCACGCATCAACAACCAATTGTATCTATTGTATACCGTACATGATTCAGACAGCCTTGGTACTGCTACTGGATTGGCTACCAACATGTCATTGCGTCCATCCGACCCCAATTATAAATGGGTCGATCGCGGAATCATATATCAGGCGCCAGGGGGTCAAGAGTTGCCCGGGATATCAAGTGCATCACTATTTGTCGACGATAGTGGAGTAAACTGGATTACGGCCGGAGTTGATGATCATCTGATAAATATTGCGCGGATTGATGAATTTGAAGACAAATCGATAGCCAAAACAGCTGACTATGACTGGCAAACCATCGCGTCCTCTGTTCCGTTAAGATCCAGTCTATCACAATCAAAATCTGAATTCAATTGTAATGATCTCAATGGAGATGATTCGTTATCAGCACAAACCAAACGGTTAAGTTCTCCGCAGCTATTGTCAAACGGGGATTATTATTACCTCTTTTTTACTCGCTGGTCTTGCGAGGATCAAGGACTTATCACCCCTCTTGTAAATGTTGGACGTTCTGAGAAAGTGAGAGGTCCCTACCGAGATAGCGACGGTCGGTTTTTAACTGACGGCGGGGGAACGGCGGTGATCCGGAATGACAGCCTAAAAAAAGAGATTGGTGAGAGTACTATTCTAACTGCCGAAGATTCTAACTTTCTGGTGAGTGAAACCGTCAGCCATGATAATAGTGAGCGTTCGATACTCGCAATTCTGGAGATATCATGGATAGATGGCTGGCCTGTAATTGATTTAGATCAGTAATTATATCCCTGATCTTATGCTACCCTCGATCTCGATGTCAATGTCGATGTATCAGATACTATCTTTTTTTCGTGGTGATAATAATCGCCCCGCTGCTGGCAGTAAGTCCAAAACGTGCGGAGGCTTCGCTCCCTTTCAATACTTTGATTGACTCAATGAATTCAATCGGGATCAAACTTTCAATACGGTCATAATTATTTCCCGTTCGAACACCGTCAACCACAAATAAAGGGTCTGCATTCGAATTAAACGATGCATTACCTCGAATTCTCACCTGAGTTCTCCCATCGATTTTATGTACGCTTACCCCGCCTGCTCTGCGAAGATAATCTGCGAGGCTTAAAGACGAATCGTAAACCTCTATTACATTTGTATCAGGACTACTGTTGGCAGATGTACCTGATGAAGCACAATTACTCATGAATAAAAGTGTTACCGCAAAAACAGAATAGACTATAATTTTAAAATTCATGATTATCTCCGTTTCTAATTGATATCCCTGCCGTCAATCCAAGTGACTTCTGACATATAATTATATAACGACTTTTATCTGTCCTTTGGTGTAATTATTTCCATGTTGAAGTCAATCAGATGCTTTTCGTCAGAAAAAAATCAAATAAGCTACGGCATTCACTCAGTCTTTCCTGTTGTTTTATTGGCTATTTGTCGGTTGTAGATGATAAAAAGCACCATAACAACGCCCCATTGAACAAAAACGGTGGCAACTGAAAAAGGACTCAACGGATTGTACCAAGTATCGGGGGCATAAACAGCGGCACTTAAATAAATCCACCACGCCAGCAGTGTAACCACCTGAACTGGTACCACATATTTGAGGATAAATGTCCACCATTTACCAAGCTGGAGTCCGGTGTCGTGGGTATTTACAATTGTTTTCCGGAATTTTTCCGGCCCGAATCCAATAACTGCGAACGACATGAAGCCACCTGAGACCATAAGTCCGACACCCCAGACGAAGTCCTGATTGGCAAAAAAATCAAGTGAAATTGCTGATGGAAGGCCAAATATAAATCCGGCCATACAAACCCCAATTGTTGCCCTTTTTCGTGTAACGCCCATATCAACAAATACTTTCGTAGCAAGTTCGATCATCGAAATCAGGGAACTGAACGCTGCGAACGTAAGACCGAGAAAAAACAGAATTGCGAATATCTGTCCGCCCGGCATGGAATCGAATAGCTGTGGCATCCACATAAATGTCAGGCCTGTAGAAGCAGGTCCGGAAGTCTGCATCACCTCAAGGATTTCTCCGTCAGTCATATCGGCTCCCAAAATGCCAAATACTGTGGAAAATATAATGACTGCAGCAACCAGCGAAACCATGTTATTTCCTATACCGGTTTGAAGCGCACTTACTGTGATGTTATCCTGCAGACGCATGTAGGCACCATAAGTGAGAATAAGTCCCCATGCAGCGCCTGTATCCCACGCATTCTGTGTAAGCGCCTCTAGCCAAATTTGTGGTTCACTCAATGTGCTCCAGTCCGGTGTAAACAGGTATGCTACTCCGGCACCGCTGCCCTCGAGTGTAAGTGCACGGATAAGAGAAATGATCAGTACCAAGAGCAATGACGGAATAAGAATCTTGTTCATTCTCTCAATGCTCTTAACCCCTTTCAGGATCACAAGGCCTCCAAGCGTAATCATAATAGCATGAAACAGTGAGGGAAATATCGAGCCCTGAAAACTTGTCCAAACCATATCTGCCTGCTCCACGCTTTGTGGCAGCGTGGAAAAAATTGATTCAATCAGGTAGTAAAGACACCATCCGGCAACTACGCTGTAGTAAAACATAATAGCGGTGGCAACGAACCCGACAAAGGATCCCATCCATGCAAATTTTTCACCGATCATTTTAATAAAAGAGCCGACGACACCATGCCGTCCATGACGCCCTATTCCATACTCTGCTATAATTAGTGGAATAGACCAGATAAACAGAAAGGTGAGCCAGGCAACCAAGAAGGCACCAGCACCATCTTCGGTCCCGTTTTGAGCAGCAATTCTTGGAAATCGCCAGATATTCCCGGTTCCCACCGCAATTCCAAGTACACTTAAAATTAGTCCCCATTTAGTTGCAAAACGTTCGCCAGTAGCTTTTGCCATAAACCCCAATTTTATTAAAAGTTAGTCAGCGCAAAAAAATTGCAAACTTACGATATAACTGATAGCATTCAGTAGTAAGTCTATATGGATTATGGCCTAATTTAAATTAAAAAGTGGCGACCTTCACCTTTTATTCTGATACTCTTGGATAAGCTAACCGGATTATGACTGATATAACTGAATTGATACATATGATTTACATTGCTAAGGCGAATATAAATTGATTTTTTTAGCCAAAGAAAACAATAATGAGTCCGTATTTTAGACTATATCAATATTTCATTCTGTATGCTTACTATCCTGAAAAATCCTATAATGCTGGATATCCTTGAGTCATTTACAGGATTAATTTTAACTTGTTACACTAAACTTGTAAACCTGATTTCGATTCATGAAGTGTCGATTGAGGTGTGCCTAAGGTGTAAGAATGGCGTCATTCCGGATCCCGGCGCCTCGGGACGGGATCTCCCATCCCTACAAAGACATGGGATGCCGGATCCAGGTCTGGCATGACGTTTATAGTAGTTAAATGCCTTAGGTGACGTCTTTTTTAGACAACCTCAAGGTCTTGTTTTGATACTTAGAATCGAACTCAGATTGTACGTAAATTTTTTTATCCAATAGGATAACCCATGGAAAATCAGATCCCCATTATTGCATCATCAATCTGAATCAATTTATCTCACTCTAATTACGACAGTAATATCAAAAGTGCTCCTATGAAACAATTGCCAAAACAACCAGCCAACTCAAAATCCCTCACTCTGCTTTCAGACACATCGGTACCGATGTACAGATTACCACTACTGGCAATTTTCATTATCCTAATCTCGACCATCCCTGTTGAGATAGCTTTTACTTATCAGCTGCCTCAGGATAGTGCAGATATGGCTACTCTTATACAGGTTTTTGATGAAGATGACGATGTATTAAACAGGCGTTACTCTGTACGATATTCTCATGAATATTTCGATCGGTTTGAACTGTTTTATGAGGATTGGCTGAATCGCCTGAATGACATTAATTTTGAAGCACTGAATCACCGTGGAAAAGTGGATTTTCATCTGCTGAGAAATCATATTGAGCGGCGAAATTATTTCATGAACCTGGATCACGAGCAGTTTCTGGCCATCGAAAAGTGGCTGCCGGACACAGAAGAGATTATGTCATTTATTAACACACGGCGGTATGGAACCAAGCCGGATTCAAAATCAATCGCAGGCCGGATGGATTCGTGGACCGAGCAGATTGATTCACTTCAAACAGTTCTGAAGTCGTCTCCTCCTCTGATGAAAAAAGACGCGAATGCTGCCAGCGATGCACTTGAAGATATCATGGATGGTCTTGAAAATGCCTACGAATTTTATAACGGGTACGATATGGAATTTACGTGGTGGGTTGAAGAGCCCTATAAAAATCTTGAAGAATCATGGAGTGCGTATGCTGAAACAATTGATGAATATTTTGATGCAGCCAACGAACAGATTGATGACAGCGGTATTGTTGGAAATCCTATTGGTCGTGAAGAGATAGAGCGCCGACTTGAATTTGAGATGATAAACTACTCACCTCAGGAGCTCATTGATATTGCTGAGCACCAGTTTGCTAAAGCTGAACAAGAAATGTTGAAAGCTTCACAGGACCTTGGGTATGGAGATGACTGGCGTGCTGCCCTTGAATATGTGAAAGAGCAACACGTAAGGCCGGGGCAAAAGCCGGAACTGATCATGCAAATTTATAACGAGTCAATGGATTTTATTGAGTCTCGTGACCTTCTGACCATCCCACCTCTCTCGAAAGAAGTATGGCGTATGGAAATGATGTCACCTGAACGACAGCTTATTGCCCCATTCTTCCTGGGCGGAGAAGTAATACTCATCTCCTATCCGACAAATACAATGGAACACGATGCCAAACTTATGAGCATGAGAGGCAACAACCCTCATTTCAACCGCGCAATTGTCCATCACGAGCTCATTCCCGGTCATCATCTTCAGGGATTCATGAACAGACGTTACAGCACCTACCGCGCCCCATTTCGAACGCCTTTCTGGAGTGAAGGCTGGGCTTTATACTGGGAGCTTTTGCTTTGGGATATGGATTTTTCTGAAACCCCTGAAGACAGGATAGGTATGCTGTTCTGGAGAACTCACCGATATGCACGAATTATATTTTCTTTGAACTATCACCTTGGCAACTGGACGCCTCAGCAGGCTATAGATTACCTTGTTAATCGCGTCGGCCATGAAGTTGCTAATGCCGAAGCTGAGGTTCGTCGCTCGTTTACCGGCAACTACGGTCCTCTTTATCAAATAGCCTATATGATTGGCGGCATGCATTTTTACTCGCTTTATCAGGAACTCGTTGAAAACGGAACCATGACAGCCAGAGAATTTCATGATAAAATTCTTAAAGAAGGAAGTATTCCCGTGCGTATGGTTAAGTCAATTCTGACAGATGAAGAACTCGTGAAAGATGAAATAGATAATTGGCAGTTTTCAGACTATATATACGAAGAATAGATTTACCGGAGACGATATTGAATTCAGAAATATATCGTAACTGATTCTATTACAGATCTTAAAAAGTATTTTAAATCATATAAAAAGATTGAGCTTGCGAGAGTATTGATAATAATTGTCACCTGATATACAGAAAAACTGAGGATTTAATTAACATGAAAAATCATACGTTTTTACTGGGCATTGACCTTGGCAGCTCTTCTATAAAAGTCTCTGCTATTAATGCAGCTTCAGGTAAACTTGCCGGAACCACGATGTCTCCAGAGGAAGAAATGGATATGGCGGCATTCAAACCGGGATGGGCAGAACAGGATCCGGACCTGTGGTGGCACCACGTTAAAAAAGCCATCAAAAAACTTCTTGCCAGAACCAACATATCCAAAGACAGTATCGCCGCTATTGGTATCTCCTACCAGATGCACGGATTGGTATTAGTTGATAAAAACAAACGAGTACTTCGTCCGTCTATCATCTGGTGCGATAGCAGGGCTGCAGAAATTGGCGAAAAAGCATTTAATAAAATAGGTCCTGAAAAATGCCTTGAAGAATTTCTTAATTCACCCGGAAACTTTACGGCTTCCAAACTTCGGTGGGTCATTGAAAATGAGCCGGAAATCTATAGCCAGATCCACAAAGTTATGCTCCCCGGTGATTTTATCGGGATGAAGATGACCGGAAGGATCTGCACTACATATTCCGGGCTTTCTGAAGGCATTATGTGGAACTTCAAAAAAAATGCGCTCGCGGATGAAATTCTTGATACCTATGAAATAGATAAGGAACTGATTCCTGAAACACTCGATAGTTTTGGCGATCACGGTACGCTAACTGCCGAAGCTGCTGAGCAACTCGGACTAAAAGAAGAAACGAAAGTTACATATCGTGCAGGTGATCAACCCAATAATGCATATTCACTCAATGCCCTAAATCCAGGCGAAGTAGCAGCTACTGCTGGTATGTCAGGGGTGATCTACGGTATTACCGATACACCCGATTACGATGAAAAATCCAGGGTGAACACATTCGTGCATGTAAATCATACAGCTGAAGAGAACCGGTATGGTGTTCTGTTATGTGTTAATGGTACAGGTATTATGAATAGCTGGCTAAGAAAACAGTTCAGTATCGAATCACGGCTCAGCTACGGTCAGATGAACGCTTTTGCGGAAAAAGCACCCATTGGATCTGATGAACTAAAGATCCTCCCTTTCGGAAACGGGGCGGAAAGAATATTCGAAAACCGGAATATTGGTGCCCAGGTTCATGGTCTCAACTTTAACCGTCACGACATTTCACATCTCCTACGGGCCGCTCAGGAAGGAATCGTTTTCTCACTCTATTACGGCTTTAAGATCATGCAGGAGATCGGGCTTTCGCCTGATACTGTCCGTGCCGGTAAGGCTAACATGTTTTTGAGCCCGCTATTTCGTGATGCATTTGTAAATTTAACCGGTACTCGTCTTGAGCTTTTCAATACAGATGGATCTCAGGGAGCTGCCCGCGCAGCCGGAGTCGGTGCCGGAATTTACTCAAATCACTCAGAGGCATTCATTGGACTTGACAAACTTGAAATACTTGAACCGGAGCCTGAAAAGCGAAAACTCTATCTCGAGGCTTATCAGGAATGGCTTCATACATTAGAATCTTACCTATAAAAACACTGATATGAGCACTAACGAGTATTTCCCAACCATTGAAAAGATTGAATATGAGGGGCCTGATTCAGATAATCCTCTCTCCTTCAAGTACTATCAGGAAGAAAAGATGGTAGCAGGAAAAACAATGAAAGATCACTTCAGATTTGCAATCGCCTATTGGCATTCGTTCTGTAATGAGAATAGTGATCCCTTTGGAGTAGGTACACGCAATTTTCCATGGGATAAAACAAATCATGCCCTTGAAAACGCAAAATTTCGACTGGATGCCGCTTTTGAGTTTTTCACTAAACTGGGCACTCCTTACTGGTGCTTTCATGACCGGGATCTTGCGCCTGAAGGAGATTCGGTTGAAGGTTCTGAAAAAAATTTGCAAACATTGGTAGATCTGGCTAAAAGCTATCAAAAAGATACCGGTGTTAAATTGCTCTGGGGAACGGCTAATTTGTTTACGCATAAACGTTATATGAACGGGGCATCAACCAATCCCGATTTTGACGTTGTAAAACACGCAGGTGCCCAGGTAAAAGCTGCATTAGACGCAACAGTAGAGCTCGGTGGTGAGAACTATGTATTCTGGGGAGGGCGTGAAGGCTACATGCATCTTTTTAATACCTGCATGCGGCGCGAGCTGGATCATATGGGTACGTTTTTGAGAGCTGCCCGCGACTACGGAAGAAAGATTGGATTTGAGGGTAATTTTCTAATCGAACCTAAGCCCATGGAGCCAATGAAGCATCAGTATGATTATGATGCCGCCACAGTCATAGGATTTCTTCGCGAGCAGGATTTGATGAATGATTTTAAACTTAATATTGAAGCCAACCACGTAACTTTGGCGGGGCATAGTTTTGCACATGATATCGCATTAGCAGCTGAATCGGGAATGCTTGGGAGCATCGATGCTAACGAGGGTGACAATCAAAACGGCTGGGACACAGACTACTTCCCAACCAACCTATATGACGCCATAGAAACGATGATTATCCTTCTGGATAACGGTGGTATTGCACCCGGAGGATTTAATTTTGATGCTAAATTAAGACGTAATTCTATTGACCTTGAAGATTTGTTTCATGCTCATATAGGTGGCATGGACACGTTTGCAAGGGGGCTCATCATCGCTGATGATATTCTTAAAAATTCCAGTTTCAGGGAACTGCGCGAAGGACGCTATACGTCATTCGATTCCGGTGAGGGTAAGAATTTCGAAAATGGCGAAGTCACCATTGAAGAGCTTAGAGAGATGGCAATCAAGACTGGTGAGCCGGCTTCCAGAAGCGGCAAACAGGAACTTCTAAAAAATCTTTTCAATCAGTATATACGTTAAGTAATCAGATCTCGATAACAGAACTCCAAAGGAGTTCAACATGAATAGCCAAGTGTGAAATCCATGGACCTGATGAGTACAGTGAATCAAAAACCCTGAAGGGGTTTAATAAATATTGGTATCCCAATACTCTATCAATTAGATTTACGGTAACAAAATCAAACACATCAAAATCAGGAGAGAAAATGAGTACCTATACACATGTGCTATATCAAATCGTATTTTCGACCCAAAAAAGAAGACCATGCCTGTCTAAAGAAAATCGTGACAAATTGTATAAGCATATATGGGGAACGCTTAATAATAAAAACTGCCATTTATATCGCATCAATGGTATCGAAGATCATTTACATATTATCACTCACCTTCATCCCTCAATTGCTCTTGCAAGTTTGGTGAAAGACATAAAATTGTCAAGCAGCTCTATGATCAAACAAAAACTATTATTTCCGTCATTCAATGGATGGCAAAACGGATACGCAGCATTTACCTACAGCATCTCTGAAAAGAGTCGTTTAATTGAATACGTTAAAAACCAGGAGGTACATCACAAAAAGATGTCATTTAAAGAAGAGTTGATACGTCTGTTAAAAGAGCATGAGATAGAATACGACGAAAAATATCTCCTTTAATTAAGAACAAAACGGAAGATTCAACCCCATTCGGGGTTGCTGTTGCATCCCCGCCTTGCAACCCCGCATGCCATGCGGGGCTATTCATATTTAATCCCTCCGGGATTGGATATTGACTATTTGCCACGTTCATTAAAAAAACAAAGCCAAAGATTATTTAGGACTGAATATCTCAAAATTTTTGCGCGTCAAAATTCAAATATCAGCTATTCACATTCACAGTATAATTAGATCTCAATCCCAGAACCCCGAAGGAGTTCAATATGAATAGCCATGGGTGAAACCCATGGACACAATGAGGCCAATAAACCGAGAACCCTGAAAGGGTTCAACAACCGGAGATTCATTTATCCCCGATCAAACTGAATCTATCTCAAATCCGGTTCAACTTCATTTCGTAATTGCTGGTTGCATACCCTGCCATTTTACCCATGACTATTCAATTGTTAAAATCTCAAGAGTATCATCATATCTTGAGATGAGAATGCGGCGTGTCTTATCAGCCATGACAATCTCTTTAATACTACGAATTTCGCCGTTTGTATTGAACCCACTCAAATACTTATGCCATGACCCGAGTCGCCCATTCCTGTGCCCGATCACCACGCCCCGCGAGGCGTCGTACGGGCCCGCCTGAGGTTTGACATCATACAGGTTCCCGCCAATCAAAATATCATCCGCGCCGTCACCCGTCAGGTCGGCGGTATGTATGCCGTACATCGGCGCCAGCTGAGCACGCATCGGCAGCGGCTCCCCGCGGAATCCGTCCGGCTCGTTCCAGAAGATCATGCTTTCCAGAATCGTGGCACGTGCTTCCAGCGCAGTGTCCAGCTCTGCCCCTGAGAACATCTCCTGCACCGACTGCCCCCCGTAGCTCGCATAGTCCGGGTACCGGCCGGCCAGGCCCGGAATCTCCGCAATCATGTCATGGCGAAGGGCCACCGGGTAATCGGTCCCGTCTTTCGGGTAGCTCAGGATCTGCTGGGTCATCCCATTGCCGGCGATACCCCCCACCCACATGCGCACCGGCTGCCCGGGGCTCGCCCGGAAGATGGAGTTGCGCCCGTGGTTGCCGCCAATCAGGTCGGTGCGCCCGTCGCCATTTACATCGCCGGCGGCTATGACATTCCACCACCCGTGAGTGTCCGACAGCCCAAGCTCGTCTGAGATCTCCTCCAGCCGCTCCCCGGTGTTGGCAAACACCCGCACCGGCATCCACTCGCCCGCGATCACCAGTTCCGTTGATCCGTCGCCCGTCAGGTCCGCCCACACCGCATCGGTGATCATCCCTGCCTCCAGCAGGCCGGGCGCCCACTCATCCGTCACGTCGGCGAAGGTTCCGTCGCCATTGCCTTCCAGCAGGTACCCGCTGGCCGGCAGGCCCACCCCGAACGGCTGCAGCCGCGTGCCTACAAACAGGTCCATCGTCCCATCGCCGGTAAAGTCGTTAGGCGCCACCACCGATCCCGCATCATACCCGCGGATCGTGGGCAGCAGCTGCGGGGATTTACTCAGACCGCCCCCATCGCCGGACAGGTACATCCGGTCGGCCAGCAGCGACGAGCTCGTCGAATAGGAATTGCCCCCGCTTACCACGTACAGGTCATCGGTCCCGTCGCCGGTGGCGTCGAACATCGCGCAGGCAGTATCTTCGCTGCCCGCATCGCCGTCAAACAGCTCTTGTGCGGCTGGCGTGAAGCCTCCATCCGGGCCCTGCACCCACAGGGATCCGGCCTGCCCGCGCGCACCGCCGGTATACACATCCTCCAGCCCGTCGCCGTTCACGTCGCCCGTGCACAGGGCCGGACCTTCCGTGGAGCGCATGTGAAGCAGCAGCCGCTCGCGGTCGAAGTCGCTGTAGGGGTAGCCCTCGTGGCGCCAGCCGGACAGGCCGGGAATGGTTGCCGGTTGAAGCAGCGGACGACCTGACAGCGTGTGCTCAGTTGCACTCCTGTCAGCGTCGGATGGTTCGTCTTCAGACTCCGAACGCTTCAAGGTCTCGCTGCCGCTCCACGCTGTCAGGTCCTCAGCTAGAAAATCTCCCGGCATTCTGGCAGGCGGCGGTGGTGGTGCAGGCTGGTCGGTGGCCGCTGATTGCCGCAGGGTAAGCCGGGACGGGACGTCTACATTCGTCATCCGGCTGGTGCGCCCGTCCGGCCAGCGCAGGACGAGCGAGTCCACGGTGGCAACTTCACCCAGCCCGACATGCAGGCCGGGCTGTACGCTCGACTGGAAGCCTCGCTGCAGGTAGTGCTCGCGGTACCAGTACCCATCACCGCCGGCCCATACCTGCAGGCTGGCGCCAATAGCCTGCGTGTTGGGCGCCTCGCCTTCAAGATCCACACGAAGCCAGCTGCGGTCAGGCAGCAGTTCCGCCGCGCGGTTACGGTAGATACGCGCGGGCCCGTTCACCTGGTTGACCACCAGATCCAGCGCCCCGTCGCCGTCAAGGTCACCCCAGGCCGCGCCGCTCGAAAATCCCGGGGCATCCAGTCCCCAGCTATCCGTGCTGTCGGCAAACTGAAGGCTTCCGTTGTTGGAAAAGATAAAATCAGCAATCGGAACAGTACTCATCTCATCCATCAGGCTCATTATCACATTCTCCTCACCCGACATAATACGCTGTTGAATATTCCTGGGATTGGCAATGATATCAATATAATCCTGATCAAGAAGATCTTTATAGATTCCGTTAGCGACATAAATATCGTTAGTTCCGCTGAGGTCATAATCAGCCATCAAAACAGCCCAGCTCCAGTCTGTAGCATACGCATTTGCGTATCTGCCAATTTCCGAGAACTCAGCTTCCCCCCTGTTAAACTGAAGCGTGTTTCTTGTAAATTTGTGATGAAAACCGCGATCAAACCAATCTTGATATTCTTCCCATGACTGTATCTGCATTTTCGATTTCAGCCTATCTTCAGTTTCCGGTAGCATATCAGACACGTAAATTTCAGGCCAGCCATCGTTGTTCACGTCTGAAATATCCGACCCCATCGAGCTGGAGCTTAAACTTCGTATAGATTCATCAAGCTGTTCAGTGAATGTTCCATCACCATTATTGATATAAAGATAATCCCTTTCTATAAAATCATTTGCCACATATAAGTCAGGATGTCCATCACGATTTATATCTGAAACAGTTGCGCTCAAACCGAACCCAATATCGCTGTTATAAATACCTGCGTCGCGGGTAACATCCGTGAATTTATCGCCGTCATTACGATAAAGTTTGCTAGATCCTTCACTACCCAGCTCACTTCGGATTTCAGATGTCGCACTTCCAAAGCCTGAAATCTCATCAAGTGAATTACTTATCAAATATAAATCAAGTTGTCCATCACTATTGTAATCAAAAAACACCCCGTGAGTTGCCAGACTTTCATCTGCGATACCCCATATTTCAGAAACTTCAGTAAATGTTTTATCTCCATTGTTTAAATAGAGCCGATTGTGTCGTTCGCTATCTGAAGTGGGACGTCCGGATAGAGCTACAAAAATATCGAGGAGTCCGTCCCCATTAACATCACCAAAACTTGCACCGGTTGACCAGTAACCATCTGAATTCAGGCCTGACTCTGTCGTAATATCCTTGAATTTAAATTCGCCCAGATTTTCGTACAGTCGATTTGAAACCATGTTACCGGTAAAGAAAAGGTCTGGAAGACCATCATCTGTAACATCACCAATAGCCACGCCTCCTCCATTATAAAAATTTCTGAAGAGGTACATGTTAAAATCTTCGGTTGGCGAAAGCATATTTTCAAAATGCACGCCTGTTTCTTCAGGGGCAATTTCTCTGAATAGCGAACTATTATTTTCTGTCCCGCCTGAACAGCCGACCAATAGAAAAATTATTCCTGTAAAAAGTGCAGAAGCTAATACTTTCAATTGAGAGTGGTACTTAATTTATATACACAAAGAGCAACGAGATATAAGACGGTTTAATATCTAAAAACCGTTTCTCATACTAAAATAGATTGACATTTACTCTATAACTGGACAAAATAGAAATAAAAAAGCCGGCAAATTGTGCCGGCTTTTTTTAAATACTTTAGAATGATTGACGTGTGTTTTTATTGCCTGATAAATCTAAAATACCATGTAGCTTCAGGGACCCCTGAGTTCCATCCCTGAATCGTAACTTCAAGTATAGTATCATCTTCCGACAGTTCATACTTATAGGTAATAGTGTCATTAACAGGGTCGCCATCTTCGCCACCGTTATGAACCTTGGCAAGACCTAAGAAAAGACCTTCGCCGGTAATAGTAACATTGTTAGATTCATCAATTACCCATGTTCCTATTGTTGATCCATCATGAGGAGCAACTGGAGCGCCACATCCGTCTGCTGCAACGCCTTCTTGCCATGCCTCAACCCAAGTTTGATCTTGTAGTTGATTCTCAAAAGAACCATCTGCGCTGAAAACATATAGGTCGTCATAAAAACAACCCCTTTCTGCTATTTCACTAGATGAGATAGAATACCATTCATAGTTACCAGGAGCCGGGCCAACAGCAAGAGAGCCTGAGGTAGGATCTACAGACCACTCGCCAACAAGTGGGTTAAGATCATCCGGAGGTATAATATCACTTAAAGCCTCTGGAATAAGTACATCATTAATGATATGAATCACTCCATTTGTACTGACTACATCAACAACTTCCACAGTAGCGCTATTATTGATCGTGACGACTCCATCTGATACTTCTATAAGTATTTCTTCACCATCATTCAAGGTAGCCACGGTCTGAGATTCAGTCAATTGGGACGCCTCAACCGCTGAACCAAGTACGTGATAGAGCAGTGTACTTGTCACCTGATCCTCTGTGTAAAGGTCTAGAGTAGTCCTGATTGCTGAAAATGCTGAATTCGTAGGTGCAAAAACAGTAAACTCTGCATCTTCGTCAGCTAATGTTGATACTAATCCTTGATCATCTAACAAACCTACCAATGTTGATAAATCATATCGTTTAGCCGCATTGTCTACAATGGTGCCATATGAATCAGGAAGCAACACTTCGTCAACGGCATGAATGACGCCGTTAGTTGCTGAAAGATCTGCTAAGGCAACTGAAGAAGTTCCATTTATGATGACACTAATTTCAGTATTTCTTATAAAGACCGACTCACCCTGAAGAGTTACAGCTTCTTGTGTTGCACCAATGTCGCCGGTTCCAACAGTCCCACCAATCAAATGATAGGTAATAATTCCTGTAAGCTGTTCATCTGTAAGACTTTCCAACAAGCCCTCTGGGAGTGCTTCAAAGGCTGCATCGGTTGGTGCTAAAACAGTTAGCTCATTGTTTTGCAATGTTTCTGTGAGGCCCAGGTCACTGACTATAGATAATAGTGTGGAGAAATTACCGTAATCTTCGGCTGTTTCTACTAAGTTTAAATCATCGTTTGGGCCTGAAATATTATTGTTATCGTCACTACAAGATGTCACTAAAAAAAGGGTTAGCAACAATGTAAAAACGATAAAACTTACCTTTTTAATGTTGTAATACATTTCTCTATGGATTAGTTTTATGGTTTTTTTAATAATTTAATGTAAAGGCCGCCATCATTAAATGGCAGCCTTTTAGTTACTAACAAGTAATTCGATCAGTAATCAGGATGCTGAGTAAGAGGTTCACCACTTGTAGTTGCAAGAATCTGTGGATCAGGAATCGGCATGATATTCCGATAAGCGGTCGAGTGAGCTGGTTTTTCCCACCATGCATCACCCCAGCGGTCAAATCTGATCATGTCCGTGCGTCTGACTGACTCGATAAACATTTCTTTACCCCTTTCTGCAAAGAATTCTTCTTCAGTGAGTGATCCGACATCATCAAGTCCGGCTCTCTCTCTGAGTTCATTTACAAGAAGTAGAGTTGTTCCATTACTCCAGTTATTGTCTCGTCGAGCCACAGCTTCGGCTTTCATAAGGAGTACATCACCATATCTAAGAAGTGGATAATCGTTATCCATGTTCTGCTGCTGACCAATTTTCGGAGTGAATTTCCCAAGACGTACACCGGCCTGGCGGGCGCCGTTAGGAGCCAACTCATTAATTGCAGGAGTATAATTAATCGCTGCAAGGCTTTCAGTATCACCGGTTTCGGCCTCATTTTCCGGGTTAAATGCTACGTCCAGAATAGGGTTACCGTCCCGATCTGTCTGAGGGCCTGCAATAAAGAAGTTTTCCTTACGCAGATCGTCATCTGAGAATGACAAATAGAATGCTTCCAGAGAGGAATAACCATTCCAGGGCTGTTCAGCTAGATCATACGTTAACTGACTTGGGTAGTGGAGCGTCATCTGTGTAAGATTCATTCCCCCACCGGTGGCCTCATCAAACGGCACGACAAAAATGTGCTCAACGCTTCCTACGTTTGCAGGGCCAAAAGCATCATCGAATGTGGTAGCCAAATCATAAAGACCGGAGTCTATTACTTCATCTGCAGCGTCAATTGCTTCCTGCCAGTATGTAGTTCCTGTTCCGGGTACATATGGATATGGTCGTGTATATACTTCGCCATTCAAATATATACGTGTAAGCAGTGCATTGGCAGCTCCTTTGCTGATTCTTGCATAACCTGCTGACTCATTGAGATCTGGGAGAGATTCTTCAATCTCAGTAACAATAAAGTCAAACACTGCTGGTCTATCCACCTGTGGAGAGTCTACTCCGGGTTCGGTAACGATTTTTATACGACCAAACATGTCCGTCAGTCTCCAATAGAAGTAAGCCCTCAGAGTGCGTAGTTGTGCAGTTTGATTTGCATCAAGTCCACCGTCTGCAAGCAGCTGATTAATCTGACTAACGCCACCATAGTTTGCGGCCCAGGCATTATTCAAACCAGGATTTGTAGGTCTGAAATCATGACGGTGCATGTTCAGCCAGATACCGCCATCAAACCAGTCACCCCCTTTCTGAGTAATAACCACTTGATCGGTTGGTATTTCAGCAACAGAGAAGTATCCGTTGTGTCCCGCCGTGCCACCCAATAGCTGAGAGAATGCCGCATTCAATCCGTCATCGGGAACGGGCTGGTTTACATTTTCACTTTCGCCATATCCAGGATTATTTGGATCAAAGTTGCTTGTAAAGTCTGAGTTAAGAGACTCATTCAGATCGGTGCAGGAAAACCCGACACAGACCAGAGCAAGTATTAATAACTTATTTATGTATTTCATTATGATCTGGGGTTTTTATTAAAATTCGATATTGACGCCGAACGTGAATGTCCGGGATGTGAAATAATTGTTTCGTCTGTCTATACCGGGAGACAGTACATCAGCAAATGGGCTTAAACGACCACCGTTATCAACTGTTCCGCGATCCTGAAGTACAGGTTCGGGATCAATTCCAGTATAGTTCGTAATCGTAAATGCGTTCTGAACAGTTGCATATAGTCTCAGACGGCTCAGGAAATCGATGTTTGAGCTGTCGATATTATAACCCAATGTAATGTTATCAAGTTTCACAAAGTCAGCTTTTTCAACATAAAGCGAGCTGAATTGAGACACTGTAAGCCCATCAACGGCTTTATCGGTAATAACTCTATTATATGAGTTGATGGCCCCTGGATCTATTGGTTCATAGAAAGCACGATAAGTGTTAACTAAACTGTGACCGAACGCACCTCTAAAGAAAAGGTTCAAATCCCAGTTTTTATAGTTCACTCTGTTTGTCCAGCCAATTGAAAAGTCAGGAATACCGCTTCCCAGTTTCTGGAAATCGCCGTTTTCTGCTAAAGCACTACCTTGGTCTGATACTATAATACCATCACCATTCAGGTCCTTCATTATAGGTGTTCCTGCTGACAATGGTCCAGACAGAATTACATTCCCATCTTCATCAAAACCAGTAGGAATCCTTTCTCCACCACTTGCTACTCTATCAATCACGGGGCCCCAGATTTGACCAATCTCTTCACCTGTTGCTACACGTATCATATTTGTGGCATTCTGACCCGGAGCTCCGAGGTTGGCTCGCATCGTTTCATCAGTCAGGAATTCAACAAGCTCTGTATTGTATGTATCAAAGACAAAGCCAGTATTCCAAAGAAGGTCTTCATCTGCAAACACGTCATAACTGATTGAAAATTCGATCCCTTGAGTTTGGAGTTCACCAGCATTCTGGAACTGAGATCCTGACGCAAACTGATCGGTTGGGACCGGTACTTCAAGAATAAAGTCTGATATGTCTCTTTGATAGATATCCAGAGAACCTGTCAGTCGATTTTCGAATAGTCCGTAGTCAAACCCAAGATTATATTCCGTTTTCTCTTCCCACTTAAGTTCGTTGTTTGCATCACGTATGAAATTCACAGTACCGCCGGCAGCAAAGTCATATGCGTAAAGATCCTGTGCCAGACCATTCGGGCCGGGAAGTGCACCGGTTACACCGTAGCCAAATCTTACCTTCAGCTGGTTCACGACGTCAAGGTCAAAGTAGTTCGTCAGCTCGGTTCCGATACTCGCAGCCGGGAACCATCCCCACTGATTTTCTTCACCTAGTTTGGTAGATCCTTCGTGACGAATAGACGCATTAAGAAAAATACCGTTATCAAACGTTGTGTTTAAGCGACCAAAGAAAGCAATAATTTTTTCCTCAGGCGTCGCAAAACTTTCAACAATCACGTTACCCGGGCCACCAATAACACGATCACCGGAGAGCTCGATGTCATAATAGCCATTAACATTAGAAGGGAAGTTACCGAGTTCCAGCGTCAGGCCTTCAGTAAACTGTTCCTGGTATGAATACCCACCCGTCAACGTCATATCAAGATTATTGAAAAACGATTCGGTGTACGCAGCATACGATTCAAAGAGAGTAAAATCTCCATCCTGGAAGTACCGGCGAGCAAGGCCGTTTCTGTTAAGCCCTCTGAAGAAAGAGGTACTTGGATAAAATTCACCATTCGAGAACGAGTTAAACTGCCGTGCGTAATTCGCATGAACTGCGAGATTATCAAGCACATCAAAACGACCCTGGAGGTTATAGTTGATGTCTTTAGACTGACCTTCGTTTACATTCTGGTCAATAATGGCCACAGGATTGAAGTTATCGAAAAGAATAGCCTGAAAAAATTCACCGTTGTCAAATCTAACAGGGGCTGTTGGATTGTAAAGAACGGCATATCGCAAAGCCTCTTCAAATGAGTTTTCTCTGTCGCGCTTTGTTGTAGACGCGGTCAGATTTAAATTCAGACGATTATTGAATGCATTATGGCTGATATTAGCACGAGCGTTAATTTGATCAAATCCAGAATTTTCAAGGACACCCTGAACATTTCTGAGGTTTGTTGATACACGATAATTCGTTGTACGATTACCCCCGGAAACTGCAAGGTTATGAACGTTTGAAACTCCATCACGCGTCACAAGGTCTTGCCAATCGGTTCTTCCACCCAGATCGTTACCGCCTGCTTCTATATATTCTGCAGGAGACATAACAGGCTGATCGTTTGCGACTGTTGCCAGTGAGACATAGCCGTTATAGCTAATCTGAACATTACCGCCATCGGCTCCGGTAACTTGTCCACCAGATTTTGTTGTTACAATAATAACACCTGAGGAACCACGTGTTCCGTAAATCGCTGCAGCAGAACCGTCTTTGAGTACGTTTACTGATTCAATATCGTTTGGATCTACATTATCAAGTGAAGCACCAATCACACCGTCTATTACGACAAGTGGTTCAGTATTGGCACCGACTGTGGAAAGGCCACGAAGCCTGATTGTTGAGCCAGCATTCGGATTTCCGCCCCTGTTACTTACTGTCAGGCCAGGAACTTTACCCTGGAGAAGCTGAGCCGGGTCATTAACATTCCCCTGGTTAAATTCAGCTTCGTCTATTGCTGTCACGGAAGAGGTTATTTCTTTCGTATCCTGTACACCATAACCCACAACAACTATGTCATCCAGAAGCTGAAGATCTTCTTGCATCTGAACATCAATTTGAGTTCTACCATCAATAGAAACTTCTATTCTTTGATATCCGATGTAGGTAAATACAAGAACATTAAGGTCCTCGGGAACATCAATTTCATACGTTCCGTCCATTCCTGTTGTCGTTCCTATTCCAGTTCCTGTTGCTTCCATCGAGCCTTGTACCACAACATTAACACCAGGCAGTGGTGAAGCGTCGGCTGCATCTGTTACAGTACCGGTAACAGTTACCCGATCCTGTGCGATAGAGCTTGTTATACCAATTCCAAGTATCAGAATTGCTGTCATTAACAATCGGGCAGAAGCACCGGCTCGACTGAAACATGCAGATAGATGTTTAAAAGCGCCTTCCGAAAAAGTCGCCTTTCGTAGCCATTTTCCATTCATATTATTTGTTCCTCAGTTATTGTTTTGATTCAAATCATTGGCCATTTAATTACCTTATTGTCTATCGAATATAATGAAGGCTTTTGATATCTGACCGGAAATCAATGTAATGATAAAAAAGCCCTTCCATATATAAAAGTTTTTACAGGTAGTTCTTCTAAGAATTGTCACAAGTAGTTAAGGCATAGTGTTTTACTGTAGAAGGAAGTAGAAATAAATTATGCTGTAAGCGCTTTCTTGTTCGCTAACAATAACTTAATCGGCGTCTCCCATTTTTAAAATTTTTACATTTTGAAGCACGCCTGCAACAATTTTTTGCTAAACAGAGGGGTTTTCACCCTTCGGAGACAAAATTATTTTTCGGGGTTAGGTCTTGATTTGAGAAAATAAGCATATGTTTGAGAGTACTTCACTCCAAATTTTGTCAGGTGCAAAATTGAATCTATTTAATGCAATTACAGATATTTAACTCTCATGTAACAGGTAGCCATTACTTACAGAATATCGTACTGCCTGAATTTTTTAATTCCTTTGAAAAAGCCTAAATGCATCATTATTTATGCCTGCCAAATAATAAATCTCACTGCCAATTTTTATTGAGTCAATCGTCCGCATATCCCCTTCTACATAAAAGCCGCTATCCTGATGCGTTAGCGTTTGAAAGCCAACATCTGCAGAATACCTGACATGCAGGCCATACCCGGCATCCTGACGTCCTCCGTAACTGGGCTTTACCCCGTAGTGATTACCTACAAGTAACAGTTCACTATTGCTGCCCTCTTTTTCAATTGTTAGAATTGATTTTACTGGAAAAGACTGTGCATCAACAGGCAGAGAAACAATTTCTGCAGTATTTACACCCCGGTTAAAAATTGCAACCGATTTTAACTCTGTAATCCTTTTCCGAACAGCCCCGGTTACTGCATCTTCTCCAAACAGCTCAGAAACTGATTTGTTTGCAAAATCATCGTAGCTGTTTACATTTTGTGCCAGTTGTGGGAACTCCTGTAGAAGTTCATCCAGCTGTTCAAATGGCTTCTCTTTTCCATCACTTTCGATTGTGACTAAGCCTGAGGTATAGCCGTTATCATTAAAATCTTTGATGATCAGCGATACCGGGCTTTCCGGACTTGCTGCCATACGATTATTTGTGCCGAAATTTCCGGCAATCAAGTCTATAGTGCCATCATTATTCAAATCGTTAGCCTCAATTGATTGCCACATTCCCGGATATTGGTCCAGACCAAGTTCAGAGGTAATATTCACAAATGAGTCTCCCCGGTTTTCAAACACAGAGATCGGCATCCATTCTCCGGCAATAATCAGGTCGGGGCTCCCGTCACCTGTATAGTCAGCCCAAGTAGCATCTGTGATCATGCCTATTGTTTCCAGCTCAGGTGCCAATTGGGCTATTATATTCTCAAAATTTCCAGACCCGTCATTTCGCAGAATTGCATGGTCAGGCGACTGACCATAATCCCATGGCTTCGACCTTCCGCCAACAAACAAATCCATATCTCCATCCCTGTCATAATCTTCTGCTATAACCACGCTGCCATTTACCTCCAGGTCGGGTAAACCAGCAGTTGATTTGGTAAATGTTCCATTGCCATCATTGATATATAGCCTATCCTGATGTGCAGCTCCTGACTGAAATAGCTGACCGCCGCCACTGACCACATACAAATCCAAATGCTCATCTCCGTTTGCATCAAAAAAGAGGGCATCTACATCTTCAAAAAGAGCTTCTCTTTCAAATAATTCTCCATTCGATAGCGAGAACTTTCCTTCCTCCTGCTGCAGGTAAAGCTTTGCTTGTTCCCTATGGGCACTGCCGATATAAACGTCATCCAATCCGTTGCCTGTAACATCTCCCACAGCGACAGCAGGCCCCTCGCTGCTCAAATAGAAAGGAATGAGTGGTTCCTGGGAAAAATCGCTGTATTCATTTTCTATGTGGTCCATACCTGCTGGCAGCATGTCGTCAATACCTGAAAACACTGCTGATTCGTAATTTCTGTGCAACCGTTCGTAATCAAATGAGCCATTAGAATCACCGTAAACAAGTTCCACTTCATTATTGGCATCCAGGTTCTCTAATGTTTGATATTGTCCGTCAGGCCAGATGACGAGCATAGAGTCTAATGACGTATAATCTCCCAATCCTATATGAAGAACAGGATCTACAGATGACTGAAACCCGCGGGTTGGCATCTGTTCGACGTAGAATTTGTCATCCCCAGCATATCCTATAACCTTTGTGCCAAGACCTGTTTTGTTCATTTCGCTGCCTTCCAGCCTTACTTTTAAATAGTTGCTGGAAGAATCTTGAACTGCACCGTTTTTATAGATATATGGTGGCATATTCACGTTACTCACCACAAGGTCAAGCATACCGTTATTATCCAGATCTGCGTAAACTGCTCCACTTGAATAAGACGGCTGGCTAAATCCCCACTCATTGGTGGCATCTGTAAACTGCAAATCTCCATCATTCCGATACATATAGTTAGGTGTGAAAATGGTAGGCATATATTGAATCGACTCGAATTCTTCAACGGACGTACGATCTCCCGAGCTCCTGTCTCTGAAATTACCTACCCGGCGAATATAATCCAGATCGTTGGGACGATGAACCATTCCGTTGGTTACAAAAAGATCTTTTGATCCGCTGTTGTTAAAATCCGCAAACAGTGATGCCCAGCTCCAGTCGGTTCTGGCCATTCCTAGTGTGAATGCCATCTCGCTAAAAAACGGTTCACCGTCCGGATTTAATCCCCGATGGATCTGCACGGTATTTCGGGCATTTTTATTTCCGAACCCAAAGTTCTTTTTTGTTTCTTCGACTACGACAAGGTCGGGTCCGCCCGAACGTAAAAACGATTCATGGTTATCGGGCATCATGTCAAGCGAGACAATATCCGGGTAACCGTCATTGGTCATATCTGCTATATCATTGCCCATTGAGGCGTTACTTGTATGGCCAATAAAATCATAAAGGGATTCGGTAAACGTGCCATCTCCATTATTCAAATAGAGATAGTCTTTTTCGTGAAAATCGTTGCCAACATAGATATCAGGATCGCCATCCAAATCAATGTCGCTTATAGCTACGCCCAGCCCATACCCCAGGCTGCTGCTGTAAATGCCCGCTTCTTCTGTGACGTCAGTAAAGGTACCGCCATCGTTTTTGAGCAACCGATCCCCGGCCTTCGGATCGAACTCATTACGAAGCAAGTCAGCCTGTCCATAAGATCTTTCAGAATGAAATGATTGATTCAAAATAAAGAGATCCAACCGGCCGCTGTTGTTATAGTCAAAAAATGCTGCCTGGGTAGAATAACCCTCAAAATCAATTCCAAACTCCTCTGCTCTTTCCGTGAATGTACCGTCACCGTTATTTACAAAAAACTGATTTCGGCCCGATTTGTTAAGGTAGTTTACACGGCTTACATATATGTCCAGATAACCATCCCCTGTTACATCTGCCATAGTCACACCTGTTGACCACGCCGTACTGTCGTCAGTGATGCCTGCCGATTCTGTGACATCCTCAAAATTAAACTCGCCGCGATTTAGGTACAGCCTGTTTGGCACTTCATTGCCAACGAAAAAGAGATCCGTCAGTCCATCATTATTTACATCACCTGCAGATACACCGGCTCCATCGTAGAAATACATATAATTCACAATGTTGAAATCACGGGTGCTTGAAACATCATTCTGAAATTCAATTCCCGTTTGAGACGGTGACATCAACCTGAATTGTGTGTCAGGTTCAGAAGAGCAGCTGATCAGTGTCAGCAAACATAGAGTGATACCGGTAAGTTTAAATAGCGCTGTATAATGATGCTTCATAAAGCTAAAGTACGGGTGTATGAGTCTGAAATTAGATTTGGTTTGACAACTATTCCGTCACATGGCGATAAATTAAATCGAATATATCCGTTGGTTTTAGAATGTCACTATTCAGAAGCCCGGCCTGTTGTGTTGCAACCAGCGGGCCTTTGTTAACTGAATCAGGAATTCTGCCGTGCGATCCTTTGACCCCTGATCCCTCGATAGGAATTAAATCCATTTTATACCGAAAGCCAAGTTTCTTTTGCAGAAGCCGCAAACCTGCTTTTACCATTGGCAGGCGGATGGCAGGATCTATCAATAATTCAGCCGGATCGTATCCTGGTTTTGTATGAATATCAACGGTCGGTGCGAAATCGGGAGCTTTCTCATCATCAAGCCAGTAATAGTAAGTAAACCAGGCATCTGGTTCGGCAATGGCCACGAGTTCACCCGATCGTGGATGGTCTAAGTGATGCTCTTTTTTCCCATCTTCATCAAGCACAGCAGCAACTCCATCAACTTTCTCGATCAGCGCTTTAATTCGATCAATTTCCTCTTCCTCTTTGATATAAATGTGCGCAATCTGGTGATCGGCAACAGCAAACGCCCGGCTGGTTCCCGGAATAAGTATTTCTCCTCCCATCTCTTCTCGAACCGTGATGTACCCTTCTTTTCGGAGCAGCCGATTCAGTGAGACAGGGCGGTTGACGGCATCAATTCCGTATTCAGACAATACAATAACCCTAATACCCCTCTCCTCATAAAAATTGAGAAGCTTGCCACAAACACGGTCGATCTCCTTCAGGTCACTCTCCACATCAGGATGACCGGGGCCAACCCGCTGCAGGTTGTAGTCTAAATGAGGAAGGTAGACCAAAGAAAGTGTCGGCGAATACTCATTTTCGGTATGTATCGCAGAATCTGCGATCCACTCACTCGATTCAATTTTTGTATTTGGCCCCCAGAAATTAAATAGCGGAAACTGACCCAGATTTTTCTGCAAGTCATCCCGGAGAGAGGCAGGCTTGGTATACACATCCGGAATCTTCACCCCATCCGCTCTATATATCGGCCTTGGCGTAATCAGGTAATCGACCGAAGAGTTCATGTTGTACCACCAAAACAGGTTGGCGCATTTAAAGTCCGGATTCTCTTTCTTAAGCTTCTCCCAGATTTTTTCAGACTGAACCAGCTTGTTCGACTGCCGCCAGAACTTAATCTCATCCATCTCCCTGAAATACCATCCATTGGCTACAATTCCGTGAGTGTCGGGCATTTTTCCGGTAAGATAGGTTGCCTGAACAGAACAGGTCACGGCGGGCAGCATCGCCTTGACTGGCGTCACCTTTCCACGCTCAAACCACTTCTTAAGATTGGGTGTTTGGTCGCCAATAAGATCAGGTGTAAGCCCTACGACGTTTAGTACTGCAGTTCTGTTCATGTATGACTCAAAATTTAAAAACCGGAAGTCTATCAAATATTAAATCGATATTCTCCATTTATGATAATCAAATCATTTGGGCAACGAAATGCTAAAAATCTTCTTCAAATGTCATACTAAATCCTCATTGGCATTGCGGCATGGTCTAAATAAAGCCATTTGGATTAATTGATATAGTATGTTCGCTCAAAATCATAATAACCCAAAGTTAGTGCGCCGCCCCCAAGCACAATTAAACCAAAACCACCATAAAGTTTGCCCAGCCCATCGCCTAAACTGGGTGCACTATCAACTCCGGAAAGCTGGTAAACACCATAACCCGTTAATGCGATACCAAGGAGATAAAAACCACGCGCTTTTGAGCCTACTCGAATGGAGCTAACGTTAGAGGTTGGGATTGAATTTGCTTCGGAACTAATATAAAACACAGAATCTGCGGTTACTTTTACGATTCTGGCGTTTATCTCATCCCCATTGTTTTGATCAATGATACCTCTCGCATTTTTAATTTCCCGGTTTAAGTCTTTAAGCTGATTTGGCTGGTCAGTCGAAATAAACATAAGAGAAGTTGAACAGCCAGAAAAAGTGATTGTACAAATGACAATGAAAAGCTTTTTATACATAGGTCTTTTCTTAATGAACACTCAAAGGCATTTTGTTCCTTGGGTTCAACAGGAAACTTTGTGGGTGAATATAAGAATTACTTAAAAAAAGAACTCATTGTAGTCTCAACAATCCAGGTGAGTCATTAAATTTGTAAAAGCAGTTATTGATTTCGTTTAATAGTATGAAACGTCTTGCTTTTGCAGATTCTTCTTCAATCGGTTCAAGGCAAACATAGGATGACTCAAGTATTACTGGATAAAAGGGCGGCGTGATTACTTGACGGTACTAAAAATCGACGTTGCAACTACGCCGCCCTCTAACTAGCAAATGCACTTGTCATCTACAATCCTGACACGCAGCCCATACTTTTTGGGAAAGTGGAAGGATCTGCAAAAGCAACGAGATTTGACAGTGTAGATTATTAAAAGGCCAGAGTTTAGTCATCAATTAATTTCTCACTTTTATCCACAAAGTTTTCTGTTGAACCGTTTTTTGTTTGACAAAAAAGCTGTATTCAGGTCATTAATCCGAAAACCCAGCGATATTCCCGTTCGATAGAATCCGTAAGACCGGTTTTATAGCTCTCCGGCAGTACGTCCCACGTGTAAGTCTCTATTTCGAAATGGGTACAGCCGGTATTTCCCAACAAAATGGGCAAGGCAGACTGAATATGATCACGGGTTGAGGTCAGTTCACCGAACTCATCAAGAAACAGCGGTACGTGAAAGTGAATTCGCCACTCACTTGCCTGTGATGCATCAAATTGATCCAGGGCCTCTGGCAAATCCCGATATTGGTGAAAAGATCCGTCTTTTCTCTTTTCAATCACCTGGTGCAGATAAACAGGCTCATCAAACGTTTTCAGTCGTGACAACACGTTATTGACTGAAATTCCGGGGCGCTCCCAATTAACCTTCAGCGCCGAACTAACCTGCGTTTTCCCGATCCTGATTTCCTCGGCTTCGAATGCTTCAATGGCAGCTTCAGCATTTTCATATTCTAAAGCAAAATGGCAGGTATCGTAACATACTCCTATGTGTTGCCTCAGAATTTTTTCTGCTTCATCAGGCATCAATCCATACTCATTGCTCAAGAATTCAGACCCATTTGGAATCAAGTGTTCTTTGAAAAACTGAATGGTTTCTGCACCCGTCTCAAGCAGGCAATCCGGTTCAGGTTCGATGTCGAGATGTATCATCTTCCCGGTTTCTTCGAGCACACGAGCCATTTTCAATGCCGTTCTCGACATATTCAGGGATGCCAGCATGAAGATTGATTCTAATCCAGATTCAGCTTTCTTCCAATACTTGTAAGATACAGGTGATGTGGAAATTCCGCCGTCAACTCCCTCAGGTAGAAGAGAAGCAAGTATATCAATAAGATTATTCGTGTAGGAGAGCCGATCAGATGACGTCCAATCAGGTGCATAAACGTTATCTTTCACACGCTCGCCATGAAAACTACCGTACGGAAACCCATTAATTGTGAACAGATAAAGACCGTTATCCGACAGCCATTTCCTGAAATTTTCAAGTTGATCTTCTTTTTTCAGCTGAACAGCAGCCTTTGCAGAAAGCCTTAAACCTACCCCAAATACAGTCTCAGGAGATAATCTGGATTTCAGAATAGGAAGATGCTTTTTTATCTCTTTAAAATGACCCGGCCACTCTTCACCTGGATGAATATTGGTGCAGTAGGTGAAATGAGCTTCCGGATTCGAGGGGTGCTTCATAGAGTATCCTGTATTAAACCAGTTCCTTTTCACGGTTTCGAAGCTCGTCGATTGCTTTACGGTACAGAATCACATCTACCTCGTGCACTTCAACTCCTCTGCCAATTGTATCCAGCAGCATGATGGTGAGTTCACCACCCAGGTGCTCCCGAAACTCCTGCAATCCATGAAGTACTGAATTTATATTGGATGGGTCATCCAGATTACTCTCCAATTCAGGCACATATAGTTTAAACCCGCAATTTCTGAACAGTCGAATGATCCTGTCACACTCATCTTCCGTTATAAAGCCCTTGAGCTTCGAATAAATTGTATCTACCACTATTCCAATTGCAACAGCTTCACCGTGCAACAGCTTGTAATTTGTTAGCTGTTCCAGCTTATGGGCTACCCAATGACCAAAATCAAGCGGACGGGATGTGCCGCGTTCAAATGGATCGCCGGATGTTGAAATATGCTCGAGATGCAGTTCTGCGCATCGATAAATCAGTGACGACATTGTTTTTCTGTCGCGCCTTTTTAAGGCCTCTGCGTTCTTTTCAAGTTCTACAAAAAATCTTGCATCCTTTATCAGTGCAACCTTCACAGCCTCGGAGATGCCGGCCCGCCATTGACGGTCGTCAAGTGTATTCAAAAATGAGAAATCATTGAGTACAGCAACGGGTGGCACAAACGTGCCAAGAAAATTCTTTTTTCCATAAGCATTCACTCCGTTTTTCACGCCTACAGCTGCGTCATTTTGTGCAAGTACCGTTGTCGGTATTCTGATGAGCCGAATTCCGCGATGTGCTATTGCGGCTGCATAGCCGGCAGTATCGGTCACTGCACCGCCACCTATTACAGCTACGTAAGAGTGGCGATCTATATCTGCACTTTCAATTGCTTCCAGAATCATCTGAACGTTAGTTGGATCATTTTTCGCTCTTTCACCGCCGGGAATAATTACCGGTTCAGATACAAGTGAAAAATGATCCGAATGTTTAGCTGAGTATTCGGTAATCTCTTTCATAAGCTCTGGATGGTGACTGTACATGCCACTGTCAAAAACGAAAAGAACAGACGGTTTCAGGGAGGTATCTTTATTCTTGATGGTATCAACAAAAAGTCTGTTGGACATATCAAACAGATTCTCTGTAAACTCCACATGGTAAGAAAATGGAACTGTGAATTCCTGTTTGATAGTCTTCATGACGTCAGAAAATATTTAAATCTTTAAGTATCCAATTCGACTGTCTTTTCGGGCACATCTAGTATACATCTTCTCAATTATACAGTCTCTAAATTACACAAAAGTCAACGGTTTCAATCACCCGGTCATGAAGCGCTGGCTGCAGCTATTTCATCTTTCGGTTTATTTGCCAGTTTACGCTGATGAATTTGATCTTCAATAATCAGGGCAATGGGCCCGATTATAAACAGAGCGTAAAATGGAGCGTATACGGCTTCATTGAGACGTAAAATCATTTCGAGCAGGGCGATAGAGAATGCCACGGCATTTTGCCCCATTCGGCTCTTAACCGTTGTTTTTGGATCCGTCATCATGAACAGAGCAAATAGCTGATACATGGGGCCTGTCAGCGGCGCGACTTCTGCCAAAAATGGATCACCGGTAAACTGTGCACGCACCCATGCAAACACAATAAATGATGCGATGTAGGTCAGCGTAATATTCAGCCTGTTTATTTTCCAGAGAGATATCAACCCAACAGCCCAGATCACAAACATGGCCCACATGTTGTTTCCCCATTGGATACTCAATACGGCTGCGCTGTCCGAGGCGATAAAAATGATAGCCACCACACCGAAATTAGTAGGATTGAACAGGTGCCGGCCTTTATACCGAAGCACATATTTTGATGCAATCGAAATTGCCGCACACAGTGCAAAAGGCCAGAAAAGAGGCGATCGAACAAGAATCCCTGCGCTAATACCCGATACATACGCACTGCTCAGGTTTCGAAATTTGCCGGTAACAACCCTGTGAAGGACGAGCTCCGTTAAAACAGCAAACGTAATAGCTGTTAGCAGTTTTTGATAGCTATCGAGTATCCCGAATGATATATGCGCGGCCAGAAGAATTCCCGTAATCAGCAGTGGTGCAAAATACTGTTTTGGAATTGTGATACCCTTACTTAAAAATCCGGTCGTTGCTACTTTACTCATACATCCTGTGGTTCTGCTATCGTGTGTATTTTATTGATCTCAGGATTTTCAATTGTTTGGAGATTACCCGACGGCCAACTGATTTCTACTCTGTCAATCCTTTCTGTTTGTTTGAGCCCGAAATGAACAGCACGCTGACTCTGGCTGCTGAACGCATCGCCGCCACTGACTTCTTTGATCACTTGCCTGCCATCTTCATCCCAAACAAGCCGGATGGTTGCCCCAATGGCACTGCGGTTACTGGCCGTGCCTTCCAAATCAAATGATATCCAGTTATGGTCTTCACGAACTCTGTTCTTGTATATTTTAACCGGGCCATTTTGATTGGCGATAATCATATCCTGCGCCCCATCCAGATCAATATCAATGGCTGCAATAGCGCGACTGTCAAGATTTAACGCACCCCCTACTGCCGATGATACTTCCCTGAAACGTCCCGCTCCGTCATTCATCCAGATCTTGTTCGTTTGATAGCCGGAAAACGTACGTCCATTCATAGCCGGCCAGTTGTTTGCATCGATAATAACATTCCGGTTTCCGCCAACCACTTTCGTATAGTCATACCAGTAATCTGTATTTGGTTCATCAGATACAAACCCATTAGCGACATAAAGATCCAGATTTCCATCGTTATTAAGATCCAGAAGTTTACCGCTATACCCCCACTGACCAATTTCAACACCAAGGTTTCCAGCCAGATTTTGAAATTCAAGTTCATCAGCTGAAGCCTGTCTCGATGGTACCCAAAGGTTGTTACCCTGCATTAATACTCCCGCCTCAGAAATATTGGTAATGTATATGCTGAGCTGTCCGCGATTCATTACATCGCCAAATGATACGCTCATACCGCTTTTAGGAATGAATCCAATTCCGGTACTTTCGCTTGCATTTATAAAGGTTTCGCCATTTTGGTTTAGATAGAGTTCATCTACGCCGTAATCGTTTGCTACCACCAAGTCGATATACCCAGAACCGTTTAAATCAGCTGCTGAGGCTGCCAGTGACCAGCGACGTGTATCAAGCAGACCCGTCTCTTCAGTAACGTCCGTAAATGTACCGTCACCATTATTTTTCATCAGAAAATTACGCCCGCCATTTGTTGCATACTCGTAGCTATCCGGCATGATGCGGGTTGTTTCCAAATTCCAGAAATCGACATCCTCATGATAATATCCGCCGAGAAACAAGTCGAGCAGACCATCATTATCATAATCCATCCAAACAGCAGTATTAGCATTCATCCATTGTGGTAAACCTGCCGAGTCTGTAATTCGGGTAAACTGCGAGCCTGAATCGTTCAAGAACAGTTCAGGGCGTCCCCACTTATACACGAACAGGTCTTCAAAACCGTCATTGTTCAGATCTCCCCATACAGACCCCATCGATACACCCGAACCATCAATATTCAGATCAGCAACTCCCATTTCGCCGGCTCGATCTTCAAATGTGCCATCGCCTTGATTGATGTAAAGAGCATTCTGGGTTCCATATTCGCTATTGGTGAGATAAAAATCCGGATATCCATCATTGTTCACATCAGATACAGAGACTGAAGCTCCCACCGATGCAATTTGAGGATTGATGTGCTCAATTTTCGAATCAAGTTCAGGGCGGACATGTGTAAAATCTACACCAATCTCATTAGAGACTTCTTCGAGATAAAAACCGTAGCGGTCTATAATTTCATCGGCATTGTCAGGCACCTCTTCTGCCTGCCAGCTTTTGAACTGTTTCATCGCTGCCGGAGCCAGGAGCAGGCTCACAAAGAACAGGATGACAAAAATCTGTATAACGCGTTGTTTGTTCATGATAAATAAATATTCTGTTTAGTCACGATCAAAAAGCAGTGCTGATCTAAATGGTTCAGGTGTCACAAAACGTGTGTGGTAGTTTACCCAGTCTTTTTTGTGACGCTGATATACAGGATCCTGTGTGATATCCTGACCGCTGCCATAGTCATAGTCAGTCTGCCCGTGATAAGGCAGTGGAGTAACGGTTTTCGATGCTTCTGTGTTGTAATCGCCATCTTTTACCCAGCCATCAGAAACCAAAATAAAACTACGCGTGTATCCGGGTTCCGGCTCTCCGGGATACTCAAACTCAAACAACATTTCATCACCGGCGTTCATTATGACGTATCGATCATCGATATCTGCAAGCAGTTCACTTACGTCTCCAAATCGGGTATGATAGCCAATGAGATCTCGCCAGCGCTGGTGTGATGAGGATAACTCGGCATATACCGGCAGCATCGGTGATATTGAATCTTCCCGAACCCACTCCGAATATCCGCGATATCGGAGATCCATTTTTAATGGTTCCAAGGTTGTTTCAGTAATTTGATTTTGCGGCACACCCGTCGCCCAATGGATTGAATCCCAGTGAATTTCTGAGGTAGTGTAAAATCGGACTTTTCTGTTGGATGGAGTATCAAACACCTCATTCAACTCCAAAAGAATGGTCTTGGTTTTTCCTGCAGGAACGCCATAGTTCTCATGAAGCGTGGCCCACTCACCGTTTCCATCAGAGATATCAACTCGGATGCCTTGCGGCGCTTCACGATCTCCCTGACTTATCGCCAGATTGATGGAGCTGTCGGTGGGTCTTAACCAGCCTGAAGCAATAAGATATACCGGTTTTTCCATCGGCACATCGTCACCCAGTTCAATCTCTACAAAGTGTTCTTTAACAATTCCCTGGTAGCTCGATTTCTCAAAGGGAATCATGTACGTGCCGTCACGTTCTGATACGGTCTCTGTCCAGTCTGTTTCATTTTGATCGGTCACAGATGCTACAGGTTTTGGCTTGGTCATCGCCTGTGTAGACAAATCAGGAGCCGGAAAGACAAACCGTTCATCCACAAAGATATCCGTGTGTTCGGGATGGTCGACAGCAACCAGGCTCACATGGTCAAAGAAGTGCGTTTCCCAAAGTTCTGCTGTCACCCTTACATCATAAAATCCATCTTTTTCTGTTAGCTTATCGCCGGGAATTTTAACCCGGTCGAGTGTCTGAATGACGCCGGCTGTTTCCTGTGCGTTGATGCGAAGCCCCAGCGGTGATCGCCATAAAATATCTGTAATAAATTCCAGACCGTCACCGCCATCGGTGAATAGCCACGGACAGGAGCCTTTCAAAATCTGTTCATTAAAAATCGTGGATCCCATGCCAAGTTCTGCAAATTCAGCCTGTACCGATCCATTCGGCCAAATAATTCGAAGCATGTCCGCCTCTTCATTTGAACCGAGACCAAAGTGAACAATCGGTGATTCAATAAGCTGTTTTTGGTAGAGAAGACCGGTACGTATTTCCATCTCCCCGCCTATACCAAACGAATTAATGCGCTGGTCCCCTTCCGGGCCTGATGCACGTGCTCGAATTGAG